>Ga0164311_10001157_pt1 | contig 12652 bp, 11 predicted proteins | sample GuaBasSedimGuay2_FD_121796 | JGI IMG/M metagenome (GOLD analysis project Ga0164311, IMG submission 121796) | Subseafloor sediment microbial communities from Guaymas Basin, Gulf of California, Mexico - Guay2, Core 4569-9, 9-12 cm | ecosystem: Environmental > Aquatic > Marine > Hydrothermal vents...
CCCAGCTCCTCTAGGGCGCCGACCCCGAGCAAAGGCTCGAGAAGCATCCACGTTGGGCCGCCGTCCCTCTCTTGGACGATCGCCCTCTCAAAAGAGTATTCGACGTCTTCAGGCGTTATCTCTCCTCCATCGTGGGTCTTGATGCCCTTCCTTATCGGGAAGATTATCGTCATCCCGTTATCCTTTATCAAGCCGTTCTCGACCGATGGAACCTTTTCCGCGATCATCGGAACGAATTTGTCTACATGCTCTTTGTCGAAGAAGATCAAGGTGTCATAGATGTTGAAGATCACCTCCCCGCTCGCCGTGTCGTATGCCCACGCTGGATCCAAGGTCTCGGGCTCACCTATCGTGGCGACGATTATCGTGTCTGGGTTCTTTATCTGAGCTCTTGGGAGCACGGTGAAATAGTACGTGCCTGCACCGATGGCGATCGCGGCGATCACAACTATTATGGCGATCAACGCGAGCTTACTTACTCCATGACGGTATTTTTCGTGCATCAGAATCCTCCTTTCTTAACACCTGCTTAAAAAGTTTTGTAATGAGCAGATGCCTTTCCCCTATGACCGCCCGATCTCGGTGACCCTGCTTCATCTGCTCGAGAAAGGGAGCTTCAGAGCGATTCCGCTCATGAGGTCAAGCACATTTTGATATCTAAGGCTCTCGAAGCTACGATCTAAACCCGTAAATATTCAAATAGGAGCGGTTTGATGTGCAATCAGTTCGCGATGAGCAGGTCGAAAGCTTTGGACTTGATCAGAGCGCATCAGAGATATAGGTCCACGACCCTGAACATGATTCCCAGCGAGAACCTCCAGAGCCCTAACGTGCTGAAAGCCTTGGCGACGGATCTTGCCGGTAGATACTCTTATAGGCCGAGATACTATGCTGGGACCAGGTATATCGACGAGATCTGGGAATACGCTGAGGACCTTGCCAAAAAGCTTTTCAAAGCCGATTACGTCTGCCTGGAGCCGCTCTCGGGCCACATCGCCGCCCTCCTGACCTACGTGGCCTTCGCCAAGCGCGGTAAGCTCGCCGTCTTAGCCCCAGACTGCGGAGGCTACATGGGGAACGCTCCAGATAAGCTTCCGGACGTGATATCCGCTGAGGTGATCTACTTGCCAAGCATAAGGGAAGCTCTTCTACCCGACCCTGAGAGATCCGTCGAGGTCATCAGGGCTGAAAGACCTGACCTCGTGGTCTTAGGCGGAAGCTACATGCTCTTTCCTCACCCGGTTAAGGAGCTCGCGGAGGCTGTCCACGAGTATGGTGGGCTCCTGGCTTACGACGGATCTCATGTCTTGGGCTTGATCGCCGGAGGGGTCTTCCAGGATCCGCTGAGAGAGGGAGCGGACATACTCTTCGCCTCAACCCATAAGACTTTTCCAGGCCCCCAGGGCGGAATGATCCTGACAAACAGCGAGGAGCTTTACCGAAAGCTCTTCGAGAACATCTTCCACAAGATAGCTGACAACATCCACTTCAACAAGATCGCGGCGCTCGCCGTATGCTTCGAGGAGATGGCGAGATACGGAAGGCGGTATGCCGAGAAGATACTTGAGAACGCTTATGAGCTCGCGAGGAGCTTGGACTCGCTGGGGGTTCCGGTCAAGGCGAAGGAGTATGGTTTCACGAAGTCTCATCAGACGATCTTGGATTTCTCGGATCGTGAAGCCCGGGTGGCCATGAGAGATAGGCTTGAAGAATGCGGGATAATCTCCGATGCGGATCTTAGGCTTGGAGTACCCGAGGTGACTAGGAGGGGGATGGGGAAGAGGGAGATGGCCAAGATAGCTAAGCTCGTTAAGCGGGCGCTGGATGAGAACGAGGATCCCAGGGAGATAAGGAGAGATGTTCGAGAGCTCGTCAGGAAGTTTAGAAGGATAAGGTTCTGTTAGGCTGATCGGAGAAATATCCTGAGAAATACCATGGGAGCCGACTGGAGGCCGCCGATAGGATAGCATAAATAATTCGAGGTGAGGTAAGTCGTTAGCGGGGCTTCGAGGTGGAGCATGTGAAAGGGGATTTTAGAAGGAGGCTTGAGGAGGCTGAAAGCTTCGGGGAGATATTCAGGGTGGTCAAGAGCGCGGTTCAGGAGGTATTGAATACTAGGAGGGCGGGGCTGGAGCTTATTCTCGCGGATCTGCCGAGCGGGATCGGGGCCATGCATCAGCCGGGATCCAACGCGATAGTGATGAATAGAAGGTATCTTCAGATGCTCCTGAGATCCTCCAAGACGAGGGTCGAGATAAACTCTCACGTATTCTTCATCCTTCTCCACGAGTATCTTCACAGCCTAGGGTTTTTGGATGAGGATGAGACCAAGATCCTATCTCTCAGGGTCATTAAGGAGACCTTGGGAGAGGATCATCCAGCTTACAGGATAGCTGTTAAGGATGTCTCCGAGCTCCGCTCGCTTCTTGAGAAGGAACAGGACCTAGGATCGGATGAAGATGTGGAGATAGTCAAGGACTTCGACACCGACAACACCCAATACATCGCTTAAAGGCAGCCAGCTAAATGGCCTTCTCAGCGGATTGGAGGATCTCTCGAGGGGGCCGGACGTGCTTAGCAAGTTTCTGGGATGCATGCTTTCAGCCGCCCTGGGAGACGCCTTAGGAGCATCATTCCATCATCCGAGCGAGCGTGCGTTGAGGTATACGGATGACACGGCCATGATGATCGCCTTAGCTGAGGCGATCCTTGAGTGCGAGGGGAAGCTTGACCCGAGGAGGCTTGCCTGGAGGTTCGTTGAAGCCTATGAGCGGGAGCCTTGGAGAGGATATGGTCCTGGGCCTCCTAGGATATTCAGGCTGATAAGACGCGGAGAGGGGCCGCTTGAGCTCGATAAGAGGCTATATCCGGGCGGGTCGCTCGGGAACGGAGGGGCCATGAGAATCGCCCCGGTAGGCCTCTTCTATCACGATGACCCTAACATGCTTAGAAAGGCCGTGGAGATCTCCTGCAAGCCCACCCACAATCATCCACTAGGAGTTGAGGGAGCTTTGATCGAGGCTGCTGCGGTGGCCATGGCTGTTGAGCTTGAGCCCGAGGGCCGCGTGGATCCAAGCTATTTCACCGATAGGCTGCTATCCTTCGCGTCGAGCGAGGTGTATGAGCGGAAGCTTAAGCTCATCCCAGAGCTTCTGAAAATGGATGCTCCTAGGAGGCTCGTTGCGGAAAAGCTCGGCCGCAGCGTCGAGGCATATAACTCCGTTCCAACCGCCATCTACTGCTATCTCAGGCATCAGGATCCTCTGGCATCGATAAGGTATGCGGCGAGCTTGGGAGGCGATAGGGATACGATAGCTTGCATGGCCGGGGCCATAGCGGGGGCTCATCGGGGAGTTGAGCCGATACCAGAAGATTATCTCAATAGGCTTGAGGGGCGGGAAAGGATCGAGGAGCTTGCTGAAAAGCTTTACAGGCTGAAGTCCTCGTTAAGAAGCTAGCTGCTTGAAAGGGAGATTTGTGATGAAGAAGGTATTTTTGCAGTCATACCTTAGATCGCCTTGAGGGAGGAAGATCTTAAGCTCGCCTCAAGCCCTTAACTTGGAGGAGGCTGTCAAATGACCCTGATCGCCCACATGGCCGACGTTCATCTCGGCTACTCTCAGTATGGGCTCAGCGAGCGGGAGGAAGATGTCTATGAGGCGTTCGAGGAGGCGGTCGAGCTTATCCAGAGGGAGCATGCGAGCGTTCTGCTCATCGCTGGAGACCTCTTCGATTCCCCGAGACCTCCGATAAAAGCTCTGATGAAGGCCAGAGACCTGCTCTCCCGGCTCAAAGATCACGGGGTTGAGATCTACCACGTGATAGGAGATCATGAGATTCCCAGGAGGGTTGGAGATCTTCCGCCAACGGCCATCCTGGAAGGCGTCTCGAAGCATATAGGATTGAGAAACGCGGAGGCGTTCAACGGGATAACGCTAACCGGATTGGATAGGGTCAAACCCAGCGTGAGCGGCGAAGCCTTCGAGAAGCTCAGGCTGCTGGCTGAAAAGGCTGGAGAAAGAAAGGGCAAAAGGATACTGGTATCGCATATCCCGCTTCGGGGGCCGGAGAGCGGCCTCAGCAAGCTCCCTGAAGGATATGATTACTACGCGTTGGGGCATGAGCATGATCGGAGGATATTCTCGGTTAAGGGGTCTGTCGCCGCCTACTCAGGCTCCATCGAGATATTCTCCGTCTCGGAGATCGAGGCTTGGGAGAAGGCTGGAAAAGGATTTCTCCTAGTAGACTTCTCAGGATCGGAGCCCATAGTTCATGAGGTCAACCTCGAATCCATTAGGCCTCAAAGATTTTTCACGGTGAGGGTTGAAGAGCTCTTAGGGGTTCTTGAAGAGGCGGCGGAATGGAGCTCGGCTCAGAGGAAGAAGCCCGTAGTTCATTTCAAGATTATGGGTAAGCCTGTAGATAGGATGATGGTTGCGAGGGAGATCCAGGAGAAGCTCTCGGGGAAAGTTCTCCATCACAGGTATGAGGTTCTTGAAGAGGTCGAGGCTGTCGAGAAAATCGGTGAAGCATCTAAGATAGACATGAGATCCATCCTCGCGGAGTACATGTCTTCGAGGGGATTTAGCGAGGCAGAGGTGGAGCTGGCGCTCTCGATATATGAGGCGTATGTGGCGAGGGGAGCTGAGGGAGTTGAGAGGCTCGTCTTGAGGAGAGCGGAGGAGGTTGAGAGCCATGATGATCCAGAAGGTTAGGCTCATAAACTTCGTCTCCCACCGAGATACCAGCCTGGAGATCCCGCACGGGCTCACGGCCGTAATCGGGAGGAACGGAGCTGGAAAGACGTCGATACTTGACGCGATCTCATACGCCCTCTTCAAGCAGCATAGCAGGGGTAGAGATGAGAACCTGAACAATCGCAGAGCCTCATCCGCCCAAGTCCAGCTTCAGTTCAGCTCAAATGGCAGAAGCTACGAGATCACGTGGAGGATAGAGCGGGGCAGGAGAGCTCGAGCGATCCTGAAGGATGCCGAGAGCGGGTCCCCGATCCTGATCGACGCTGGAGAGAGGACCGCGATACCTGAAATGGAAAAGATCCTTGGAATATCCCGTGAGGTCTTTCTTAACGCCGCCTACATTAGGCAGGGTGAGATAGCTAGGCTTCTCGAGGCCAGACCTGCTGAGAGAAAGGAGCTCATCTCAAAGCTTCTCGGAATAGATGCCCTAGAGAAGATTTGGGAGAGCCTGAGAACTCCGATCAGAGTTCTCGAGGAGAGGGTCGAAAGGCTTAGGGAAGAGGCTGGCAGGAGGCTGGAGCTAGAAGAGGTGCTCAAAGACGTCTCCTCGAGGCTGTCAGAATCAGAGAATCTGCTGAGAGAAAAGAAGGATGAGCTCGGGAAGCTTGAAGAGAGATTGAAGGAGGTCGAGGGTAAGCTTAGGAAGCTTGAAGAGGAGAGGGCGAGAGCCGAGAGCTTGAGGGAAGCCATCTCAAAGCTCGAGAAGCTGATCGACCGTAGACGGGAGGAGCTTAGCGGCGCCGAAAGGGAGCTTAAGCTCGTGGAGGAGGCTGAGAGAAAGGTCAGCGAATTGAGGGGGGCTGCGGAGGAGAGGAGTAGGCTGGAATCCGAGGTCGAGGAGCTTCGAGGAAGGATCTCGGAGATGAGGGTCGTGAAGGATAGGGAGAAGATGTTGAGAAGAAGGGCGGCCGAGATCTCCGATGAGATCAGCTCGCTTAAGGGCTTCATCGAGGACAGCTTGAAGGTCCTTGAAAAGTGCCTCCAACCTGAGCCGGTGAGCGAGGACGAGTTCTCCGAGAAGCTGTCAGAGGCTATCGAGGAACATAGGAGGATGAGAGACGAGCTCAGAGACAAGATTCGGAGGGTGGTCGAGGAGGTCGGGAGCCTTCAAGGGAGAAGAAGAACCCTGTTGAATCATCTTGAGGAGCTTGAGGCTGGCGGAAGCCTATGCCCCCTCTGCAGGAGGCCGATGAGCAGCGAGCATCGGGAAAAGCTGCTTGAATCCATTAGGAGCGAGCTCGCCGAAGTCGAGGAGAGGATCAAGGTTCTCGAGGTGGAGAGAGAGGAGCTTGAGCTGGATTCCCAAAGGATAAGCTCCATGCTTGAGAGGCTGAGCAAGCTCGACCCCGAGAGGTTTCAAGAATCTCTTTCCAGGATCAGGTCGCTTGAGTCTGAGCTTTCCAAGCTAGAAGAGGAGCTGAGCGAGATCCGAGGAGAGAGCCTGGATGAGCTCGAGAAGAGGTTTGAGGAGAGGCTGTCGAAGCTGAAGGAGGCTGAGAGGAAGATCATCAAGCTCGAGAAGGAGAAGGGGCTGATCGAGAAGCTGGGATCATCGGAGACGATCAGGAGGAAGGTAAGTAGGCTAACATCGGAGATCTCCGAGCTCGAGAACAAGAAAAGGTGGATGGAGGAGAGAATGAGCAAGCTCGAATACGATCCAGAAGCATATAGAAGGCTGAGAGAAGAGGAAAATAGTATCCTGAGAGAAGTCAGCGGTCTGAAGGCTGAGGCGTCGGCCCTATCCCAGAGAATAGAGGACTTAAGATCTGAGAAGAAAAGAGCTCTAGACGGGCTCGCCGAGGTCGAGAAGGCTGAGAGAGCCCTAAAGGCGCTCGAATCATACGTCAGGTCTCTCAAGAACATTAGGGAATGCTTCGGGAAGAACGGCGTCCAAAGGCGAGCGAGAGCGCTCGCCAAGAAGAGCATAGAATATTATTCCAAGCGCTTCCTACAGTTCTTCAGCCTGATCTACAGCGACCTAAAGCTCGACGAAGACTACAACGTGTATCTCTATGGCCCGTTCGGGGTGCAGAGCATAGACTCGCTGAGCGGAGGGGAGAAGACGGCTGTAGCCTTATGCCTGAGGCTGGGGATAGCGGCGGCGCTCATCGGAGATCAGATCGGATGCATCCTGATGGATGAGCCGACGACCCACCTTGACCCTGAGAGGAGGAGGGAGCTCATAAAACTTCTAACGAATTTCCGAGGCGAGAGGGGGCTCATACCTCAAGCGATAATCGTGACCCACGACCCCGAGGTGGAGCAGGCGGCGGATCAAGTCTATCACGTAACCCTTAAGGAAGGATACTCTCACGTGAAGAAAATCTGACCGATCTCAAGTAGCCTGTTCACGGCGAGCAGATGGCCACCCGATAAACCTCGTACTTCAGGAAGTCTTTTCCAGCCCACCTTGAGTCAGGCGGATTATCCGGATACCCTTCAGGGGGATATCGGGCGATGTAGTGCTCCCTGACCTTGCTGACGGGCTCTAAGACCAGATCATCCTCATCCATGATCCAGCCCCTATAAGCTATCAGAACGCAGCTTGATCCCTTCTCCCGAAGGAGATGAAGCTCAGCTTCTATGGATTGCCATGGGCCGAGCTCATCAGCGAAGAGCTCGATCATAGTAGAGTTTATCGGACTTCTTATGCTGCAATCCTCGCTCACGCCGATCGCGTCGGTGAACCCGCGCAGCCTGCATCCCTTCACCTCCGCTCCCTCTAATGCTAAGAAGACGCCGGCCGCGAAATCTCTTCTCACGCTCGGCTCGCTGCTATTGTTACTCAGCTTGATGATTAGCTTGCAGCTTTCTGGAAGAGGCTTATCTAGCGACGCATTCCCCCTGATGGTCATGAGCCCGCCCTCGCGCTCGAGGAAGAGCTCGACAACGGGTCTCGGATGAATCGAGTCAGGCCTAGGGGAGAACGATCCAAACCCCTCAAGCCAAATACGATGCGCCAAGAAGCCGGCTAAAACAAGCGTGAGCAAGACCAGCAAGATGATGCCTGGCCTCAGCCGCATCCCCAAGACAGCTGAAGCCTCACCCATATTAGATGTTCGGCCGCTGGAGGGGCCGCATTCATAGCATATAAGTGTTTTCCTCAAGATTAACTAATTTGTAAAAATTTTCGGTATATTTGTAAAAACGTTAATTAACCCCCCTGGCCCATTATTATGCATGAGTCTTGAGGATGTCGCTCTAAGGTTGGGCGTCTCCAAAGAGATGCTGCTCCTAATCGCGGTTGAGGCCGCGATCGTGGCCGCGGTAGCTCTAACCGGTGTTCCTGCAAAGAAGATAGGGAAGGTTCCGCTTTAGGCTAGGAGACGCCGGAAAGGCGATCACCCACATTCTTTTTCTGTATTATCTGAAGCAGGTTCTGAACTCCCTTCTCGAATGGATTTATCCAAGAACCCTTCTCATAAAGCTGATATTGGATCGCGAACTTTCCGCTATACTCCATGTCTTGGAAGTTCAGCTCGCCCAGCCCTATCGACTCCGTCAAGAACTTGAGCGTGGTGTATAGACCTATGGATGGGGTCATCAGCATAGCAAGATACTCTCCCTTTTCGCTTCTCATCTCCGCGTAGGTGAAGGGTACGCTGAGCAGGGTTTTCCTGACCTCGCTCTTGTAGTCCGCCCTGATGAGCAAGGGAGAGGTGATGAGCTCCGGGTTCATGATGGGGAACCATATTATGGCGAACAAGTTTATCAGATTTCGGACGCGCTTGTAATGCTTGCTTATAGTCTGGCGGCTCAGCCTGAACTTCTCGACGAATCGGTTATACTTGAGGGGTATCACCTGCTCCTGAAGCTCCGCGAGCATCATCAGATCGATCTTATCTATCTTTGAGCTTGGATCTGGGTACTCGATCGTCTCCTGGACCTCGCGGCTTCTCGTCCTGCTCACCCAGTCCTGAGACCAGACCCCTCTGGAGAAGTCGAAGAACTCGGTCATGAAGGGTAGGAGCCTCATGTAAGCGAGCCTCCTCACATCAACGTCCTCTATCAGCCCGAGAAGCTCCATGGCTTGTAGAAACTCTAGGAAGCTCTTTTCATACCTCGGAGGTATGGCGAAGATCGTGAAGAACTTCTTCCCGGTCATCGAGTAAGTATAGTAGTCTAGGTACATGGACTCTCCAAGCAGATCCAGTATCCTCGAGATGTGGTGAGGCGGATAACCGCTCCTAAACTCCACTAGGTATCTTTGAAGCCCTAATGCGCCGTAGTTTACGGATGCTCGGACGGAGAGCCCAAGCTTCGGCAGCTTCTTCAGAAGGATGTATCTGACCGTGGAGACTGGAACCCCCGTCGCCTTGGAGATGTCTGAGAAGCGAGGCCCTACATGCATCAACGCCTCAACGACCTTTCTTACCTCTTCCACCCGCTCCCCCTCCTAGGCTTATTGATCTTAAGTTTCAGTTTAAGTATTTGTTATTTACTTATCGGATCCCGTTCTCAGGGAAGCCTAAGCTCATCAGCTTTCCTCTATCGGCAGCTTCTTCAGAAGGTTTAGGAGGCTTTGTCTCGCCTCATCTCCTCCGCTTATGAAAGCTCTCGCGAAGTCATCTGGATTCCACTCAGTCAAAGCGTATCCATCTATGATGTGTTTGAAGATCAGCTTTAGGAAGGTGAAGCTTCCCTCAGCTCCGAGGATGGAAGCCAGCGCCCTATGAAAGTCTCGAGGGTTCTCTAGCAGAAGCTCATAGGGATCGGCTCCTGAGAGCCTTTTCGAGAGCTGATACTCTAACACCATTAGCGAGCTTCTTCCCATAAATCTCTCAAAGACCCCCTTGAAGAAGCATGCATAAGCGATCATTCTCCTCTTATCCCCTCCGCGCATTTTACCCCATAAGTAGGGAGGCTACCAGATATATATTTTTACAAGGAACAAACCTCGATTTTGCAAAAATGTAAGCGATAGGGCGCGCCTTGATGCGGATTCCTTATATATCTTTCCCATTAAGCGGGTGATTGGCCACCATTAGCTCTTATAAGCCGGGGGCGAAGCAAGCTCCGTCGGGTAAAGGCCGAGCGGTGAATCGGGGGAGCTGGCTGATGGTTAGGGTTTATCCTCCCAAGCCCGTCTCATGCGGCATATTTCTCTCCTATAGGTGCAACTCGAGGTGCAGGCATTGCATGTACGCTTGCTCTCCCGGCTGGAGCGGAGATTGGATCTCTGAAAGCGATTTGAGGAAGATTCTTTCTCAGCTTTCGGGTAAGATCGCTTCGGCTCCGGGCGGCCGATCGAGGGTTGGGATAAACTATGGCTTGCATTTCACCGGCGGCGAGCCCTTCTTGAACTATCGGCTTCTCCTGAGAGCTGTCGAGCTCGCTGGAGAGTATGGCATGCCGTCTGTCTTCGTCGAGACGAATTCCTTCTGGTGCGTCGATCGGGAGATCTCCGAGGAGAGGCTTAGAAGGCTCAGGGAGGCTGGGCTTGATGGCATCCTGATCAGCGTGAACCCGTTTCTCGTCGAGCACGTTCCCTTCGAGAGGATCGACTTCGCTATAGAGCTGAGTAGGACTATCTTCGGATCCAACACCATGATTTATCAGCTGGAGTTCTATGACCAGTTTAAGCGGATCGGGCTTCACGGGACCATGAGCTTTGAAAAATATCTTGAGATTTTCGGTTTTGAGGGGCTTAGATGGGTTGAGCTCATCCCTATGGGCAGGGCATGCTACAGGCTGAGAAGCCTATTCCGAAAGCATCCCGCCAAGTATTTCTTCGATGCGAATTGCCGGGCTAGCCTCCTAAGAGACTGGCACACGCACATAGATAACTATGGCAACTATATTACCGGATATTGCGGAGGGCTTTCGCTGGGGGATGCGAGGAGGCTTGACGAGCTTCTTGAGGAGGGATTGGATCTAGATCAGAGACCTATACTGGGGTTCTTGATCGAGAAGACTCTCGGAGATTTATACGATTTCGCCGTTAGGGAGTTTGGCTATAGGGAGAGGGGTGACGGCTACATTTCTAAGTGCGATCTATGCCAGGATATCAGGCGGCACATAGCTTTGCAGACGGATGAGTTTCCGGAGCTTGCTCCAAGAGAATTCTACGAGCACTTGGGAGATCCCTAGATTATCGGGATGAGCCTCGTCTGGTAATATCCTTCTTCGGTCTCGAGCTTTACCGCGTAGAGTGTCGTCCTCGGCTTTACTCCGTAGAGCAGGAGGCATCCATGCTTTCTGGTCAGCTTCAGATGGATCGTCGCTATCGATGCCAGCCTTTTCGATATTTCTGGGAAGGTTAGCTTATCCACGAGCAGGCTCAGCCCCTCATTCCTCCTAGTCCACGCGGATAATCTCGCGACGATCTTCAGGGTTCCCTCATCACCATAGTTGAATTCCATGGAGTCCATGCTCACCGTTATCAGCGGCGGCTTTCCACATTCTTTTAGAAGGCTTTCGGCGGCGTCTTCAAGCTTGCTGATGAATGCATCTGCCCCCTCGTTTGGATCATATGGGATTATGTTTTGCGGCGGATTATGGCCTATAGAGCTCGCTGCCAGGAAGTGCCGTGATATTCTTCTCTGCTCCTCGGTTACCGCGTATGCTTCGTAAAATGCGTTTACGTCTCTTAGGTTGCTTCCCATCCCGGGGATCGTTATTATCGGCCTTCCTTTTTGGAGAAATCCCGCCGAGTGCGGCCAAGTTATTATCCGATATTGGTCTCGCGTAATTCTTGGATCTATCTCTAGGAGCGCTGTCGAGCCTTTTGGATAGCCTCCGAGATGGAGGTCTAGATCCTCTATCCCCGTTGAGTATCTGTTCGGCGGGTCCCGAGGCGGTCTCAGGCTTTTCGGATTCTCGATTTTCTGATGCCTGTAGGGTGGGAAGACCTCGAACCCGCTTCTTAGAGTGAAGCATGCTCTGTTATTGGTGACCGGCGATCCTCGGAGCTTTTCTATTCTGATTCTCCTCATGAACTTGTCATCGATCATGTCCTTCTCGAGGACGATTACGGCTGATGCCACGAATTCTTCGAACCCGTGGCCTATCCCCTTTTCTCCGAAGGGGACTTCTTCGATTAGTATTGCCGTGCAGTTCAGCTCTCTCATTATCCTAGATAATAGGCTGTGAAGGAAAACCCTCAGCTCTCTGGGATTTGAGACTCCTTGGGCTATGGCCGTGAGCGAGTCCACCACGAGCCTCTGCGCTTTGAAAGACGTCGTCTCGCTGATTATCAGCTTGAGAAGCTCCGCCGTCCCGGTCTCCATGAGAGTCAATAGGTCCAGGAACTTGAAGAGACCCCTCTCCTCGAGCTTCTCGAAATCGTATCCGACCGCGCGCATGTTCCTCATGAAGGTCTCGCGGTCCTCGGAGAGCGATACGTAAACGCCTCTTTGGCCATACTTGACCGCACCCCAGTAGATGAATCCAGCCGAGAGCATGGTCTTGCCCGTCCCAGGTCCTCCGGCCACGATTATCAGCTCTCCCTCTGGAAGCCCTCCGATGAGCTCATCCATTCCAGGTATCCCGCTCGCGATCAGCTCCACATCGACCACCTTCTACTAGTAGCAGGATGGATATTAAAGTGAATGGTCTTCAGCCATTCACCGGCTTTGCAGAGGCTTTGTCAAGCTGCCTGGATACAGGTCTAGGAGCCGCATTCCGCGATGGGCTCTCACCTAGATCTCGCGAGAGGATGGCCAGAGGAGGTGTGCTCCCAGCGAGAGCTCCCGTTGAGCCCCCTTCAAGCCTGAGGCTCAAAAGAAAATAATTATATATTGAGGGGAAGCAGTAAGAGCGGCGAAAAGGCATGAAAGCTGAAAAGCTTGGAAGGAGGGGCCTTTCACCTCTGCTAGCCATAATAATCGGGCTGATCGTAACGATAATCGCGGGAATACTCCTGGCCCAGCTATACTTCAGCTACGCAGCAACAA
>Ga0164311_10001158_pt1 | contig 12636 bp, 13 predicted proteins | sample GuaBasSedimGuay2_FD_121796 | JGI IMG/M metagenome (GOLD analysis project Ga0164311, IMG submission 121796) | Subseafloor sediment microbial communities from Guaymas Basin, Gulf of California, Mexico - Guay2, Core 4569-9, 9-12 cm | ecosystem: Environmental > Aquatic > Marine > Hydrothermal vents...
CATCATACGGGCAGATAAGAGCAAGAAACTCAATAAACGACTGGAAAGAGCTAACAAAGAGAGAGGCTATCGAGTTCCATGGACAGTAAACAAGAGGGCAGAAACTACGTTGGTGGCTTATTATGTTAAAAAGAAAAATGGTGGAAAGAAAGAGTGGCACGCCTGGGTTACAAATGTCAATGCATCGCCAAGGAGGATATGGAAAATCTACAAGAAACGTTGGGGCATCGAAACTGGTGACAGGGTGAAAGGAGACTTTCAGGCAAATACATGCTCCAAAAGCTTTACAGTGAGGGTTATGTACTCACTACTGGCGATTTGCCTCTACAATCTGTGGGTACTGATAAACCTCCTGCATGGTTTCGAGATAATCAAAAAGGCTGTTGCCACTTGTAAAAAGTACAAACCTTCAATCACAACTAGAATGGTAAGGAAGAGTTACGAAAGATGGTTAGTAGCAATGTGTGAAGGAGTTGAAGCATAATCATCGACGTATAGGAGGATACTTTCACTAAAAAGCAAAAGAGGGCATATTTATGTCTTTGCAATGATAAATAGATAACAAGATAGGGGGTTGTGCTGTAAAATCCAGCACAAAAAAACAGTTCGGACACCATCAAAAGATGGTGTTTATCTTAGTTTCGATGGTGTTATTCGGAACTACTGTTATGTGCAGAACTTATATAAATACTTTTCGTTTTTTCCGACACAAGGTCTATTCGCTCATAGCAGGCAGCAGTTTCAGTTAGTAGTGGCTCAAGGTATGGACTCTCTTTGTCGTGAGTTTCCGTCAGCTTGAAGGCAGTTAGTTTCTTTCCCAGTTTGTTTCATCGATTTGGGGAGGCCGGTTCCATCTGGACCGAAGATAGGCGTTATTAGTGGAGCTTCATAAAAGTTTATCTCGTGATACTCAGGTTGACTATTTTTCTCCCAACACTCATCCATGGCGATATCTTGGCCAATGCCGTTGGATGGAACTTAACTGGAGTTAGAGCACTGAGATTTAATTTGCACATGCCTATGATATATAAAATTATCTCGGCCTCAGGAATATCCACGAGTATCTTAGGGTAAAAAGGGTTATTAAGAATGCCAGTAATGTCAAAGCTGTGTTGTTTATTGAGAGATGTACAAGCAGGGGTATCGCGAGTGTAAAAAATTTCTTGAGAAGAGAGAGCTCCATGAACTTCGTGCCGAGATAGATGAGTGGTATTGATGCCGTTAACAGAGATACAGAGACCAAGAGGATTAGAAGGATCCATTTGAATAAGAGAGAGATATACCTGGATGTTAATGGATACTCTCCAAGGTAGAATACCGATGCGAATAGGAACAGGAGGATAAGGGTTCCCACCGGATGTCTTACGGCTGAGGAGAACGTGCCTTTAAAATCGACACTGCTCGGAGCCGCTCCCAGCCCGAGGCATACCTGAAGATAGAGGATCAGGATCGTGATGGGGTTTAGGCTGGAGAGAAGGAACTGCTGGTAGAATCTCTGAATTATCAATGCTATGGATCTCAGAATTGATTCGACGGATTGACAATTTACGATGCTTACCGTTAAAATTTCTCCGTGATGATAGCTCTGAGCGAGATTTAAGAGTGCAACAAGCATTATACCGCAACCAAAGAATGGGGCAAAGCCTACGATAAAATTTCTCAGAACAGAGAATCCGTCCCTCGATTGTGTGTATTCCACAGAACCTAAATTACCTCGCGCATCGAGATGGAATAATGAGATACCTATGACTTTGCACCCGGTTATTTTGGCAGCAACTGCATGAGAGAGCTCATGTAATATCGTTCCCGGGGCTATTAGAATTTTAAACCAGAGGGAATTCAGTCTAATGAAGAGATACATCTCTATAAAATCGTTCAACAAAATCTGTATCGAAAAGAGGATTGGTATCAATGCTACGTAATTCCTCAGGATAAATCCCTCCAGGAGATACCAGGAGGCCATAGACAATAAAATAAACCCGGATATGATAAAGAATCTCGATCTCATTGTTATCTATTTCTCATCTGACTCAAAAAGTATATAATATGCCAAGCCTGGAGGATAGAATTAAAGAGATAGAGGAGGAGATTCAAAAAACCCCCTACAACAAGGCTACTCAACACCATATAGGAAGGTTGAAGGCCAGGTTGGCGCATCTGCGCGAGAGGGCCGGGAAGGGGGGTGGTAAGGGAAGGGGAGTGGGCTTTGCTATCAAAAAGGAAGGAGACGCTACCGTAGCCCTGGTAGGCTTTCCGTCGGTGGGGAAATCCACCCTACTTAACAGGCTTACTGGAGCCAAATCCAGGGTGGGGGGATACGAATTTACGACCACGAATATCATTCCGGGGATTATGCCCTACAAGGGCGCCAGGATACAGATATTGGACCTGCCCGGGATGATTACCGGGGCCTCTATTGGGAGGGGTCGGGGACGGGAGATCCTATCAATTATAAGGAATGTTGATCTCATCCTGATTCTGCTGGACGTCTTTCACCCCCAGCAATTAAGGGTTATAGAGAAGGAGCTGTATGATGTCGGAATTCGCCTGGATCAAAAACCCCCGAGGGTCAGTATAAAGAGAACCGTTAAGGGTGGCATCAGGGTAATCTCGGGCGTTAATTTAAAGAGGATCAACGAGAGGACAATAAGAGAGATCCTAAATGTAAATGGAATCCACTCGGCAGATGTTATGTTGCGGGAGGACATAGATGAGGAGCAATTCATAGACGCAGTAATGAAGAACAGGGTTTATATCCCCTCCGTTATAGCTCTGAATAAGATAGATGTGATAAGTAAGAGGGAATTGGATGAAAAGCTGAAGGAGATCGGAAAAAGGGTAATACCGATATCTGCTATTAATGGAAAAAATCTCGGGGAATTGCGGGAGACCATATTCAGAAGACTGGAGATCATAAGGGTTTACATGAGGCCCAGGGGGGGTGTGGTCGATTTCGATGAACCGTTAATCGTGAAAAGGGGCTCTACCGTTGGTGATGTGTGTGATAGAATTCACAAAGGAATCAGAGAGAAATTCAGATACGCGATAGTTCGTGGGAGATCGGCCAAATTTGATGGCCAATCCGTTGGTATAGACCATATCCTGGAGGATGGGGATATCTTAACCATAGTAGAGGGTAGATAAAATGCTCCTAAGGAAGATCTTTATCGGTTTTGTTTCTATACTGTTGATTATACTGTTGATAATTGATCTGTGCCTCATTGTATTCGTTAAAACCATAAATGAAACCCTGCTGAACCCAGAGTTTATCGAGATGGAGCTGGACAGGTTGGGGTTTTATTCTATGATAAGGGAGAGGATCATAGAATCCGTGGGGGACTGGGGGTTTGCCGAGGTTATCGATGGAGTCATATCGGAGGGATGGATAAGGGAGCAGACTCAGACGCTACTGAAAAATACATTCAGTTATCTCAGATCAGAAACGGATATGATAGATATGAATGTCTCCCTGGTTGAAATAAAGGATGAAATTTTAGCTCAGGAATCGTTTCCTCCCTTGATTGAAAACGAGCTCGATAAAAGATTCCCGGATAGCGTAGATCTATTTGATCTCCTTGATCTGGGAAAGACTGGGGTATTGGAGCAGCTGAGAATGTTCTTTGGTTACTTCAAAATTTTCCTCTATCTATTGGTTTTTATCGCGATAACTCTGATTCTGCTTATAATGTTGTTACTTCGCGATCTGAAATCCACCCTCCTCGTTATCAGCATCTCATCGTTGCTCAGTGGGGGAATTTCGTATGGGATTTACATTTTGTTTGTTGACCTAATTTCCGCCCAAATTCGGGGCCCGGAGTTCCTTCCGACGGATTTCCTGTTAGTAATCTTAGAGGATGTCCTGTCTCCGGTAAAAGACTATGGGATATTATTGCTTATAGCGGGGGGCCTGCTGCTTATAATATACCTGATCCTCAGAATAGTGGAGGAGGGCAGGGAAACCGGAGAAGAGGGAACAGAGCAGCTGCTGAGGGAGAGATCAAAGGATTGATTAGAATCAACTCACACTGGAACGGGAACTTTCTCTTTCGCCTTGTCTTCGTGGGCTTCGTCCATTGCGCTCTTTACCGGCATCGATTCTATCCTCAGTAATTCCTGTACGGGTTCACTTTCTGTGTTTTTAGGCTGAAAAGCCCAAATATTAAAACTTATGAAGGCTTTAAGGATAGGAAACCTAATAACTAAAAAAGGTGGATAGAGTCTTAAAGTTTTATGCTTCAGAATCTACATTATACTTAGTGTAAAATGTACTTAGATGAGATAGAAACCACCAGAGATGTTGAAATACCAAAGAATCCGATAGATAGGGTCATTGGACAGGATCACGCTATAGACAAGGTAAGGAGTGCGATAAAACAGAAACGTAATCTCCTTCTGGTTGGTCCCCCGGGGATTGGGAAGAGTATGATCGCTCAGGCACTGGCATTGAATCTGCCAAGACCGAATGAGGAGATACGAGTGATTCATAATCCACAGAACCCGGAGAGACCGATACTTGAGATCATAAAAAGAGAGGAGCTTGAGAAAGAGAAGGAAGCTCAGCCCGTGGGTGGAATCCTCGTTTCACCCAGAGATGTTCCATCCTTCGTTGCAGAACAGTTGGGTTTTAGGTGCTCAAGTTGTGGTGAGATCAGTGATGTCAAGGAGATGATATGTCCAAGGTGTGGTACCAATAAATACAGCAGGATTTTATGGAATAGGAGAAATACCCCCTTTGGGGACATAATAACCGAGGTCTTTGAATTGGGCACGAGAAGACCTGAGAGAGAGGTAAAGACCACTAGGATAGGTAGTGATGGTAAAGAGAAGATCATCGTGTATCAAAATGCCGGTAACGGAAATGTACGTGTTTTGGATCAGTCTGCGCTGGATAGGAGTAGACAGATGAACGAGAAAAAACAGATGAAGGTTCTCGTTCCCATAGACAGGATTCCCTTTGTACACGCGACTGGGGCCTCTGAAACAGAGCTTCTTGGTGATGTCAGACACGACCCATACGGAAGTCACCCAGAGATAGGAACCCCGGCATATCAGCGAGTTATTCCGGGGGCAATTCACGAGGCCCACGAGGGGGTTCTCTTTATCGATGAATTACCACATATGGAGTACCTGCAGAATTTCATCCTAACGGCGATGCAGGAAAAGAAATTTTCTATCGTAGGGAGAAACCCTCACTCAGCGGGGGCCTCCGTAAAGATCAAGGATGTTCCCTGTGACTTCATTTTTGTTGGAGCGTGTAATATAGCGGATATAGGAAGGATTCTGCCCCCTTTAAGGTCGAGGATAATTGGTAATGGCTATGAAATCCTATTGGAGACGACCATGCCCGATATCGATGAAAACAGGAAAAAAATGCTCCAGTTTATCGCTCAGGAGGTGGAGAGAGATGGTAGGATACCCCACGCGAGCAGGGAGGCGATAGAGGAGATCATTAAGGAGTCGAGAAGGCGCGCCTTTGAGCTGGATGGAAAACGACACGCTCTTACCTTGAGGCTTAGGGATTTGGGAGGTCTGATAAGGCTCGCTGGAGATCGCGCAATTCTAGATGGCTCTGAGCTCATCGAGGCAACCCATGTAAAAAAGAGTATTAACGAAGCAAAGCCAATTGAGCATCAAATACGAGAGAGGTATGGCTCCATGTGGAGAGGTGTTAAAAGTGATAGTGCTATTCCTCTAAGATCTGAGAAAAAAGAGGAAGGTTACGTCTGAGGGGGGGGTCATTTCCACTATTCTCCACGTTTTTGGTTTGAATTTTTAGGCGGTTTTCTGGGGAGTTTAGGCACTACACAGAACCACTATTATCTCCCTTCAGATCTCTCTCAGAAATACCGAGACAATACATCAATCCCTTCAGGTTATTTTTTGTTATGCTACCGTCTGCTACCTTCTTTAGAACATCTTTGGCGTTAAAGGCAATCCCGAGACCGGCATTTTTTAGCATTATCTGATCATTAGCACCATCACCGATAGCGATTATATCCTCTCTGGATATATTCTCCCTTTTTGCCAGTTCATCCATGATCTCCGCCTTTCTCTCGGAATCTATGATCTTACCTCTGATCTCACCCGTCACCTTTCCATCCTTAATTACCAGATCATTTGCATACACGTAATCGAACCCGAGTCTTTCCTTCAGTGCGTCTGTGAAATACGTAAATCCACCACTGATTAACGCTATTTTATAACCCATACTCTTTAAGACATTAATCAACTCCTCCGCACCCGGGGTTAATCTCATCTCATCCCTAATTCTTTGAAGTGTGTTCTCAGAAAGCCCTTTTAACATTGCGACTCTCTTTTTAAGTGATTCCTTAAAATCGATCTCCCCACGCATTCCCTGCGCGGTTAGTTCGGAAACCCTCTCCCCAACACCCGCCGCCTTTGCCAATTCATCGATAATCTCAGAATCGATGATTGTGCCATCCATATCAAATAACACGAGCCTTTTTCTAAACCTGGAGATATCCTCTGGTTGAACGATTACATCTACACCTATCTCATTCCCCGTTTTTTCCATGACCTTCCTCAATCTATCCAAGGGTAACCCCTTGGAATCAGCGAGCATCTCCATAGCCAGTAGATCCCCCCGAGCTATCATCTTAATTCTCTCGATGTTTATATTTAGATCGAAAAGTGCTTTTGAGATACCGGCGACTATCCCCGGTTTATCCTTTCCCAGTATCGTTATCCTCTGAATTTTCTTTTCACTCTTATCATATTCTTCGCCATATTCGGATAATGGGGTAATATTTATGTTGAGATCCAGCCCTCTGGAGGATTTATACAATCTAGCCTTAATCTCATCTATATCTGCCGTTGCCTTACTTATATCTATTAACATGAACATAGAGAACAGACCGTGAATTACACTCTGCTCTATATCAATGATATTTACGTTAACTGCGGCCAATTCTCCTGTGATCTCGGCTACAAGACCCTCTCTATCCTTACCTAAGACTGTAACAACAAAGAGATCATTCCCCATCTTTTAGTTCTGGTAGAATAACTATTTCTCCACAATAATCCTACCAAACCTTCCAGAACCTATTTGAAGCTCATTGCGATATTCCTTTGCCCAACCGTTCTCGATTCTTAACTTACTTCCAGGGGTTGCCAGATCAATCTCGTCATTCCATAACGTGAGTTTAACTTCTCCCGTTTCGTCTCTGACTCTGGCATTTGTTACCCTGCCGCTCCCTCTAAAGCTGGTAAACTTCCTGGGCTCCTCAACATCAATTACCTCTACCTCCAAGGTATCAATGGCTGTGTTTGGCTTTAGATCTTTTACTTGCATATAAGGCTCACCTCTAATTAGACTTAAGTATTTAGTAGAGAAGTATAAAAAGTGGGGAGATCTGTAGTGCCTAAACTGTCACTTCCAGTTTTTCTATGTCCCGAACTGCACCACATTGCAGATCTTCTTTAAGGTGGCAATTGCAGACAGCGCGGCTAACCAGCTCGTTTTTGGGTTCTGTAGGGAGGGAACGTTCTCTGTTATCGTTTTAAATTTACCAAAATCTCCATTTACTTGAACCTCATGGATATTTTTATCTGCCATTGGATCGGCAATTACCCTCAGTCTCGTTCTCTCTAAGCCGATTCCAGCTAAACCCAAGGTTGCCGCAACATTTACACTCCTCGGAAATTTCTTGATACCCTCAATGGCGGGGCCGTCATAGAGCACGGTCTCTTCTTTTACGTTAACCCCGAGGGTCTTTGGACTTTTCCTCGTGGTTATCTCCACAGAATCTATATGGACTAATTTTGCCGCATTTATACCGTCCAGACCTACAATCGCTCCAGAAGGTATATATATCCTTAGATTCTTTTCCCTGGCGATCTTCCTCATCTCTCTAAAAAGGGCATCATCAACCAGAGCGCCGACACTCATTATCATCAAATGCTTTCCAGAAGACAGGATCTTGGTTGCGTATTCCCTAACGGCTTCCTGTGAGGCCGCCTCAACAACCAGGTCCGAACCTCTGACTAAATCCTCTATATTATCGGCTACTGGAACGGTAAAGCTTATACCTTTGTTAAAGTCCTCTATGGTCTTCTGACTTTTATCAAAGATCTTCACCAGCTTACAGTTTATAATCCCCCTGTCGATGGCATTTGCTATGAACCTGCCGATGTTGCCACAGCCCAGTAAAGAAATTTTGATCATTTTCTAATCCTAATGAATTCAAGTTTCATCAATATATATGTAAAAATAATGGTAAAAAGGAGTGGTATCAGATGTATCTTGGATACGGGGCGCAGCTCCGTAAGTTTTTCCATATCCGCGAAATCCGTTTTCTTAAGGTAGTGTTTAATCCCCCTTTCATGTCCGGCCCCAACTATGGCCATAATACTCTCCCCTGGATATTTTTCCTGTAATCTCAGGAGCATATGGGCCATGTACCTATCTCGTTCATCGACCAGCGCGGAATAAAGCGCTGGCAGACTTTTCTTTAGTTCTATCATAATCCTTTCTATATTCTCCTCCCTTAGAATCCCATCTATATTGGTTCCCAGTAGATCACCCACGAGCCCCAGGTCACGGCTGCTCCTCGTAAACAGCCCGATCTTTTCCTTTATTGGTATACTCAGGATATGATTTAGCGTTATCTCAATGTCCCTATCGATCAGAGCGATCCTCCTGCCAGAGGTCCTTGCAGATTGAATAGCCACGACCATCTCGGATCCCGGATGAACACCAAATTTCCTACCGAGGTCCCTCTGAATCAGCGCCAGGAATCTCTCCAATAATACAGGAAGTGACCCCCCTCCCACCATTTCCCTCAGCAAGGCTCTGAAATTAATATCATCCTCGGAGAAGTCAAGCCTCCATCCGCTCTTCTCCAACGCCTTGAATCTTTTAGTATCGAGCTCAAGGGCTATAATATCTGGCTTTTCCTCCTCGATGAATCTCTCAACGTCCCTCACGCTCCTCTCCAGGATATGTCCAGTTCCAACGATTTTTATCATATTTATACCTATCTTACATAATTTAATATATTCGGGGTTAAAATGAGCAAAAGACTATCACAGATCTATGGGATGGACATATTTACTGAAAAGGCAGAATACGTTGGGAAGGTTGGTGATATAATTCTGAATATAGAAAATGGGGAGATAATGCAATTAAGCCTGAGAAAACTCACAAGTAAGGAGGGCGCGGATATAAGGAGGATCCTACAGGAAGAGACCATCCCATATGACGAGGTCATAAAGGTCGGGGACATAATAATCTGCAAGAAAAACCCCCTGAGGGAGAGAAGATCTAGGGGGAGAGGGGCCCTGAGAGCAACCGCATGATATATCCCACGACAGTTTAATTAATTCTATTTACCTTTAATTATTCTGGAATCTCCTTATGTAAGATTTCTTGAAAAATGCGAATATCCAGAATTGGCGTAATAGCACACAGAAGGGTAGAGAGTGAGCTGGCGAGGAAGATAGCCGATAAATTATCCAGAAATGCAGATGTATTCTTCGATCCGATAACAGCGGAAAAGATCAACCGGGAGAAGACAGAGGTGAAAGATATGCGGATAGACCTCGCCGTGATCGTTGGTGGGGACGGAACTATCCTGTGGGCGGTCAACGAACTGTCCAATGAACCATTGATCCTGGGCATTAATGTGGGGAAGGTCGGGCATCTCGCGGAGCTAAGCCCGGGGGATATCCCAGATAAATTAGACCTGCTGTTGAGGGGGGAATTCTTCATTGATGAGAGGATGAAATTAAAAATAGACGATGAGGTTGAGGCATTGAATGAGGCGCTGATTTTATCAAGACAGGCGTCACTCCTCGAGTTTAAGATAAGCATAGACGATATCGAGGTTGCCAGATTTCGCGCAGATGGAGTTATGGTTTCGACGCCCACCGGGTCAACGGGTCATTCGATGTCCTCCGGGGGGCCCATCCTGCATCCGAGGGTGAGGGCATACATAATCACGCCAGTAAACCCTTTTTTGAGGGAGCAATCCCCTTTGGTCGTACCGGCGGATTCTGAAACGGGGATAGAGTTAATTAGAGAGGGAAGAGATGCCCAGTTAATTGTAGATGGGCGAATAACCAGGGAGATAAAACCACACCAAAGGGTATCAATCAAAAGGGCGAAAAAAACTACGAGATTTGTGAGATTCCACGAGAATTTTGACTACGATCACATTAATATAAAAAGGAAAAGATGAACAAACGGGAGAGGCTCTTGAAGTTGATCCGAGAAAGAGCATTGTCCATGGCCCCGATAACACTGACATCTGGAAGAAAGAGCAATTATTACATCGATTGTAGATTAATTACCCTGAGCCCGGAGGGTGCAACCCTGACAGCAGAGATACTATTTGATGCGCTAAAGGGAAAAGACATAGATGCACTTGGTGGCTTAAGTATCGGGGCAGACCCGATCTGTGGGGCATTCTCTGTTATAAGCTATCAAAAAGGAAAGCCAATCCCAACCTTTATTATTAGAAAAAAACAAAAAGAGCATGGAAAACAGAAGTTGATCGAGGGCCCATTGAAGAATGGGTCCAGGGTTGTAATAGTAGATGATGTCGCAACGACCGGGAATTCATTGCTTAAAGCCATAAATGCGGTGGAGGAGTATGGCTGCGAGGTACTTGGGGTAATTGTTCTCGTCGATAGACTCGAGGGCGCCAGAGAGAAGCTAACTAAAAGGGGTTATGAATTAAAGAGCATTTTCACGAGAGAGGATGTATTAAAAAATGAACAAAAAAGTTCTTGAAGAGAAACTCCTCAGGATGGTTGAGGAGGACCTCGGTTCGGGAGACATCACGACAGAATTCGCGCCAAGGAAGAGGGTTAGAGCGGAGATCATATCAAATAACGATTGTATTGTCTCTGGGATCTATGAACTGAGAACCCTGTTCAATTTATTTAACATAGAGGTCCTTGAATCTGTGAATGACGGGGATAAGGTAAAAAAGAGAGAAAAAATCTTTATCCTCTCTGGGGACTCTAATGATATCCTGCTGGTCGAGAGAACCGCCCTGAACATACTATCGAGAATGAGTGGAATTACCACATTAACGAGCGAATTTATCCGGAGGGTAAAGAGAATTAATCCAGAGATAAGGGTTGCCGCAACGAGAAAAATAACGCCCCTCTTCGGTTATTTTGAAAAAAGGGCCGTGAAGATAGCCGGCGGCGATCCACACAGGTCTGGTCTTTACGATCTGGTCTTGATCAAGGACAACCATCTCAAACTCTTTAAGAACGTGAGGGAGGCCATCAGAATGGCCAAACGAAAGGCGTCATTTACCCATAAGATTGAGATAGAGGTCAATAACGTTAAAGACGCTGTAACATCTGCCGATGAGGGGGCAGATATAATCATGCTAGATAACATGTCTGTAGAACAGGTAAAAGACGCGGTTTCAAAACTGAGAGAGAAAAATCTGAGAGAGAAGGTGATCCTTGAGGTATCTGGTGGAATAACCTTAGACAATATCTCGGATTATTCTAGACTTGGGGTAGATGTGATATCCATTGGTAGACTAACGCATTCTGCACCAGCTCAGGACTTTTCCTTAAAAATTCTCTGAGTTTTCCTTTTTAAATGAGTGTTTCTAAATGATAAATATCAATGATTTCAAGTAATAATCCCGTTTTCAAGAGATTGGAACTGAGTTTGTTTCTCTTCATCCTATTACTCATATTCTCCCTTTCTCTATATGCCATTGTTGCAGATGAGCTCTTGATGTGGAGATCCATCGCGATCGGTTTTGGAGTCTCTCTTTCTGTATTCCTGTTTTATCCAACGATCAGGGGGATTAAGGTGGGAGATATAATTATGGTACCGATATGGAAGGAGATTGAAACGCCCTTTATGGAGGAGTCATACGTGGATTCCGTTCCAGCCATGGCGATGGAGCCCGGAAGGAAGAACCACGTCATTGAGGTTCAACTTGGGGATGGAACGAGGGGTTTAGTTAAGGTATTGCACTATGGCTTTATATCGTTTCCAGAGGGCAGGCTCATTGAGGTAGAAAAGCCGTTGAGGGAGATACAGGTTATCTAAATTCCCTTAAAATTTTACCGCTCCTCAAATCAATAACGAGAGAGGGTTTACCTACCCTGCATCTGCCGGAATCTATGGCGAGATCCACCTTCGCTATAATCTCTTCATCGATTTCATCGAGGCTTACCGGGGCCTTCTTCCCCGAGATATTGGCCGATGTGGTTATTATCGGAATTCCAGCATTCTCTATCATACCTTTAACTACCCTGTGATTCGGTATTCTAATCCCGACAGTATTCTTTCCGGCGGTTATAAGCTCGGGGATCGATTCCCTCTTTCTGGCAACGAAGGTGTACGGTTTAAGGATATTGTCCCTGATAAAGCATTCTTCTTTTCTCGTAAGAAATGCGTATCTTTTTACCATCTCCAAGCTAGAAAATGCAACGGATAATGGTTTTTTCCTGTTTCGTTTCTTGATCTCAAAAATCTTTTTTATGTTCCCCGTTATGGAGCAACCGATGCCGTAGACCGTATCCGTTGGATATATCAGGATCTTACCCTCCCTTATGGCAGTTGAAGCGAGAGCTATTAATCCCTCTTCGGGATTTTCTGGGTCTATCCGGAGAATTTTCATGGCCCCACGAATC
>Ga0164311_10001159_pt1 | contig 12632 bp, 13 predicted proteins | sample GuaBasSedimGuay2_FD_121796 | JGI IMG/M metagenome (GOLD analysis project Ga0164311, IMG submission 121796) | Subseafloor sediment microbial communities from Guaymas Basin, Gulf of California, Mexico - Guay2, Core 4569-9, 9-12 cm | ecosystem: Environmental > Aquatic > Marine > Hydrothermal vents...
ACGAGATAATAATTGTGGATCCTGACGACGATCTAATCGCAGTTGGTAAAGCAATTCTGACCGCAAAGGAAATGCTTGCGTTTCAATCAGGCGTCGCTGTCAAAATAAGGAGTAGCAAGAATACGAACTAAAAGTTTGAACCCACGTTGAATCCATATTGATTATTATTGATACATTCAAAAATGAGTTAAAGGAGGTTCATAAATGCGCCGTGTAAATCCACGGCAAATGAAGAAAGTAATGCAGCAAATGGGAATTAAACCTGTAGAAATAAATGCTACAGAGGTAGTAATTAAGTGTGTAGATAAGGAAATAGTCATAAGCAACCCCCAAGTTACACGACTCGAGATCGCAAAGCAAACAGTTTTCCAGATTATGGGAGAAGTCCAAGAAAGGGAAATACAGGAAAAGGGAGAAAGAGAAATTCCTCTGGCAGACATTCAACTGGTAGCTCAACAAGCAGGCGTAACCGAGGAAGAAGCGAGACAAGCGCTTATTGAAGCGGAGGGGAATCTGGCTAAGGCAATTCTTCTAGTTAAAAAGTAATTTAACGATAGGTTACTCCGCCCTACTACCGAGGAGGGAATGCACTTTTGAGGCGTCTAGTTTGATGCCAGAATGGTCATTGCTCCTTGTTATATCGAACCGGACAGTAACTAAGATTTTGACGCCAGAATCGATTTTATCCTCTTCATTCTGAACAAATCTTCCCGTTCCCTCTCCTCGAGGTGTAATTCAATGAATTGAATTGTGTTTGTGAGGCGGGGAATAATGACGTATTTTAGGGCGTTAACACGTCTTTTGGTTTTTTCTATCTCCTCCGCTAACCGTTTAACTGCTGCCTCGGTTTCCGCTAGCCGGATTATCGCTTTTAAGGCCTCCCTGAATTTTTCCACCGCTTCATCCAGTTTTGCTGACGTGTCTATAAATCCATAAGAAGAAATTTGTGTAGATTCGGCTTCCTCCATCCGTAGAAGGGGGACACGAACACCCATAACATTTCTGGTGCTAACATCTAATTTTAGTATAGGAGGAATGCTCGCCGCCACCTCTTCCACTTTTAGAGGACCCATTATCATCTTAGCCAGCGCCAGTGCATCGTACGCCTCTTTTAGTGCATTGTTAACATCATTTCTCAATTTGCGCACATCTTCAAGAATGTCAAAAAACTCCATTATCAAAGCGTCTCTCTTCTCTTTTAGGAGGTCGTGTCCCTTCTCGGCGAGGTTCTTTCTTCTTTTAAGCATAAGGAGTTCCATTCGTGTGGGATGGATACCGGGGAGGATTTCGGTAGACACATTGCAACCTCCAGCTAATTTACAAATCTATTCTAGGAAAGGCCACTGATTGGCACGCTGAGGTGTAATACGATAATCCAATATCACACTTAACTTTTTCTATTCGGCACAGTTGTAGAAGAACATAAGTGCGTCCCGCCTTCTAAAAAGGGTCCAAAAAAGCCTGGGTTCTGAATTGAAGAAGGTGATGTAGAATTGTTTGGTCTCGCCTGGAAAGGGGGAGTTTATATGGCTTCTTTCGCAATTTGGAGCCTTACGCTGGAAGCGAGACCCGAGCATTCTACATCACCATTGAAGAAAGTAAAAAAAGTTAAAAATGAATATTTCTTAACTAAAGAAGTGGATAACATCCCACATAAAAGGCGCAGAGGTAGCCAAGCGGTAAGGCGCTGATCAGAGAAAGGATAATTCTCTGAGTGTACGCCTGCTAAGCCAGTTCTCCATTGGAGAGCGCGGGTTCGAAATGACCAAAAGAATCTTTTGGTCAGGAAACTCCCGTCCTCTGCGCCATTCCCACTTTACTTTTCTTAATGAGAGAGCGAATACAGAGAGTGGATAGCAGTCACTACTCCTTTTAAGAAAAGGAATATTGGTTGGGAGACTTGAAAGAAATGTTTATATTTTTGTAAGGGGGTTCATTAGGTGGTGGCGAGTCTAGGCGGGCAGCTAGGGGTTGCCTGAGAGAGGGTTTCCTCTCGACCGCAAATCCTCTTTAGGGCGGGCCGAAAGCTGATGTGAGGCACGTCCAACCCGCTAAAACGGTCTGTCACCAAGGCGGTGAAGATCCGCACTGGAGGATCGGCGGTGGGTGACTGCTTTCCGTAGGGAAAGCGTGTTCACCCTTTGCCAGGGAAACCGGTTAGGCCCGGGAGAGTGTTGGGTTAGTCGGCCCGATGCCTTGAAGGAGCAGCCTAACTCTGGACGTTCGATGCTTCCAGAATCCCGGGTCAGAGACCAGGTGGCAGATACGCTGGCGGGGAGGTGTGTCGAGCATCAGGACTCGCCACCTAAAATAAACTGCTTAGAAGATCTTCAGATTGGTTTATCTTTGTTTAGTCTGTTTAGGAGTTGGCATGCTTTGCATACTTTTTCTGCGCAGGGTTCGCCGCACGTTAAGCATTCCTGGACTGGCTTTTTGTTGATTGTGAGTTGAGGGGCTAGTTTATCGTAGAGGCGTAGTATGTTATATTTTGTGCCGGGTCTTTTTCTTTCCATTTGGTTGAGGAAGACGCGTATATCGTCTCTGTATCCTTCAGTGGTGTAAGGGCATGGTTTTGAGTTGTGGCTTAGGTTTCGGTAATATGCGTATAGGGTGGTTTCTTTTTCGGGGATTGTTCTCAGGGGTTTTATGCGTGGCACGAGTTTTGGGTGTATTTTTTGGGGGGAGGGGTAGTTTCGTTTGAGCCTGTTTAGGTCTCCTTTTAGGATGTTTAGGAGTATTGTTTGGGTTTCATCATCTAGGTTGTGGGCGGTTGTTAGGCAGTCTACGTTTGCTTCACGAGCCATTTTGTTGAGAGCTTTTCTTCTTAAGACGCCGCAGTACGAGCACGCACCTAACCGCCTGTTTTCACTTTTTTCAGCAATTTTGATAATCTCGTCAAGTGTCTTTCCGTAAATTTCCTTGTAGGATGTTTGAATGAGTGGGATGTTCAATTCTTTGGCGTGTTTTTTGACGATTTTTAGGTTGTGCTCGCTATATTGAGAGATGCCTTCATCTATGTGAATTATGAGAAGTTTGCTCTCGGGGAATTTGCTTTCGATTTTGTGTAGAATGTGTAGAAGTACCACGCTGTCTTTTCCGCCTGATACGGCGACTCCTATGTGGTCTGATCTTTTTAGCATTTTTGTTCGGGCGATTTCTTTATGGACTCTCCTTTCGACGGAGTTGAGGAAGCATTTACGGCAGAGCTTTTCTCCTGAATAGGGTAGGAAAACCACCGCGGTTTTTGAACATTTTTTACACTGGTTCAACAAAAACTATCCTCCAGTTAGAAAGGTGTAAAGCCTACAGTTAGTAGGGGAAGAACAAAATTTGCGACAAGCATAAAAATAGCTATGATGCGTGCGCTGTTTACAAAGAGGCTTCTTTTTGAGAATGATTTTTTTCCGATTTTTATTTTCTTCTCTTTTGATATTGTATTTCTTATTACTTCTTCAAACAGCTTGTCTCCGTCAAAGGCGTAGATTGGAAACATGTTAAACATGGCTACGCTGAAGGTGACGATAAAAATCCAGTAGAGCGTCAGATATAAGTGGGTGGAAAAACCTACTCCCAACCACCACGCTGAAGGGTATGGAAGGTAAAAGGGACGCGGGTAGGTTATTCCGATATACCCACGGGTGGGAATTCTAGGATTTATGCTTGTCATGAGGGTGACTCTGCCTATGCTTGTGTCTAGCACTAAGATTTCGAATGGTTTAACGTGTGAAAGGTATAAGCTCAGTCCGTAGTCAGAGATTACAGGAGTGCCATTTATTGCAAATATCACTGTGGAGGGAGGAAGCTTATAGTATGCGGGAGAGTTAGGATCTACACCGGTAACAAAAACACCTACTGAGGGCCCATACCAAGGAGATATTACTAGTGCGAAGTTGCTAATAAGTAGGAACGCGAGTAGGGCGGTTACAATATTCGCCGCAGAACCCGCACTGAATATTCTAAATCGTGAACGCGATGGGGCTTTCGCTAACGCAAGCTCATCTAGTTCTACAAAACCACCCGGTAGAAAAATGAGAAATAGTAGACCCGCGGACTTTATGGGTAGGCCCTCCGCAATTGCGGCAATTCCGTGTGCCAATTCATGGGTTACTAGTGTTAAAATCAAAGCTATTAGTACGTAGATTATTGAGGTGCCGGTTATTGTGATTCCTGGAATTACGGGTACGAGTGGAGAGGTGTTTTGAGGCTGAACAAACACGTTGATAAGATTTCTTAGTAATACAACGATTCCATAACCTAAAGCGGAGTAGCTCAACGCTACACCAACGGTCCCAATGGCGCTCCAGATTTTTGGGGATTTTCGCGCAATTCTTGAAATGATATTATTAAAACGCTTAGTTCGGTACATTAGGAGGAAAGGAGCTACGGTGAAACCGTATTTCTCTAAATTTAGATACTTCGTAAGGAGAAACACCGCTATCCAGAAAATAAAGAGAATTATCAGAATAAGGTATGCATCGTTCACTGATAACGCCTTCCTTATTTATCTCGTAGGGGTAAAGAAACTCAGGAGGGAATTGGCATTCTGTTTGTGTGATAATTCGTTAACTTCAATTGTACTCGGAATAAACCAAATTAAGAACTGCTTAAAAAACTATCCGTGAAGGGAAAAGGCTTTTTAGTTATTCGAACCGCATGAATATTCGAGAGAGTGTACGCGTTTGTTTTACTTCATCGTGAGCCTGTGTTTGTACTTTGGAAGAGTTTAGAGGATACTTTTCTGAATGTTGTCGGAGAGCATGGATGTTTTAGTTGAAAGTTGATTGCTAATATTGAAAGCTAAATGAAGTACTTGTTAGAGGAGAATCTGAACCGTGGAGAGAAGAAAATTAAGAAGAACAAAGGGGTATTGGAAAAGAAAGAAGTAAAAATGGGGGGATTAACGGTGGGAAAGGAGGGGAGTAAAAGCGCGTTTAAATAATGTGGTGTGTAATGTTTTGATGTAAGCGTTTTGAAATTAAGAGATTTTTTGGTGGTTGTGTTGAGTGAAAAGCCGGTGGCGGTTGGCGACAAAGTCGAGGTAAGGTATAGCGCTGAGAGATGGAGGCTTTTGAGAGAATTGAGGAAGAAGGCCATTTCCATTATGGAGATTCTATCTGAGTGTAGTATTTCGGCGATAGTTCATGGCAGTTTGGCTAGGGGGGATGTTAAAGAAAGCAGTGATGTTGACATTTTTGTACCGTATGTTGTTTCGTCTTTTCTGGTTGAGCATGCTCTTAGGAAAATTAAGGCAGACTTTTTTTCTCGGGAGATTATTCAAGCCACTCCCCAATACGCGGTTAAGGCGTACATATATCTTGAGGATAATATTAGCGTATCTTTTCCGTTGGTGAGTCTTAGTCGCTTGGAAACAGAATTTTATTATTTTGGAGGAGCACTATCTTTAGAGGATTTGAAACGGGAGAAACGGGTGCCGGGAGTTGACAAAAGGTTAATGTTAATAGAACCTACTAAATATGGGCACATAGAAAGTCCGGTTATAGGAAACGAAGCGATCACAGCCAAGATTTTGGGTGTCAGCGTGGATATAGTTAATCAGAGAGTGAGGGTTCTTATGAAGCGTGATAAAATCGGACGAACAGGGGTTTATCTAAAAAGAAAACTGAAGGAAAATGAAAGCTTTGAACACGTGTTAAAAAGAATAGCGGATAAGGACTCTATTGTACGTAATCGTATGCAAAATAGAAGAAGGTGATGTTTTTGCGCAGGATTTCTAAATCTATGGGCGGATCGATGTTTATCGGGGAGCTTTCTAAGGGTTGTCAGTTGTGTATGCGGGGAGGTAAACTGGTTTTATTTGTGACCGGACTATGTACGAATCCTATTGGTTGCTCGTGGTACTGCCCAATTTCTTTTGAACGAAAAGGGAGAGATGTTATTTACGCCAATGAACGACTGGTTCGTAGCGATAAAGACATAATTAATGAGGCGGCACTGAGCGGTGCGGAGGGGACGGGGATTACTGGTGGTGAACCACTTTTAGTTTTAGACCGAACCATTCACTATATTGAGTTACTGAAAGACAATTTTGGAGAGGCCCACCATATCCATCTCTACACAGGTAAGAGACGAATAAATAAGAAGAGTATTGAAAAACTAGCTAGAGTCGGACTTGATGAAATACGTTTCCACATTTCAACAGAGAAAGAGAGTGAAGTTTTGGCCTCGGTTGGTGATTCCCTGAGTGTAGGGGTTGAGATACCGGCGATACCCGGCAACTTGGAGCCTCTAAAGAGGCTAATTAAGTCATTTGAAAAGTATAGAGTAGACTTTCTAAATATCAACGAACTCGAATTCACCGAGACAAACGCAGATGAATTAAAAAAGCGGGGGTACAGACTCAAGAGGAATACCGTGGCAGCGGTGGAAGGAAGCGAAAGCACGGCTAAAAAGTTACTTGAATGGGCGGTAGACAATACAGAATTAAACATCCATTACTGCCCCTTGAGTCTAAAAGATGAAGTGCAGCTCAAAAATAGACTCTTAAGAAGGGCTAAAAACATTGCCAAACCTTATGAACAAATCACCAGAGAGGGGCTTCTTTTAAAGGGAGTAATTACTTTTGAGGACGCAGGGAGAGTAAACCAGCTTTATTCAATCTTCAGGAAGTATAAGGTTTCTGGGGAGCTGATTTATTTTAATCCCAGGAAGTTGAGAGTTGAAACATCAGTAAGAATTGCTAAGAGAATTGCTCGAGAAGCAAAGAAGAAGGGATTTAAAGTGGGAATTTTGGAGGAGTACCCTACGGACGAACCAAGATTGGAGACAGAGTATACACCCCTTTGATTTAAACTAAATTTGCGTTCTATAGAGTTTTAATTTTTATTTTATTCAGGGTTTGTGTTTAGCTTTTTATTCGTTTAGGGGAAATCTTAAGAGGGCGGCGATTCCTCCGAATGCTTGGAGGCGTTCTCCAGCGTTGTGTAACGTGCTTATTATGTGGATTTCGCCACCCATTTCTTCTACTTGACGCAGGAGTTCATCGTTTTTTTCTCTTTCCTCGAGATTAGCGCTTTTTAATTTTTCGTCAGTTATTAGTAATTTGTCTACAGCTCCGTATTGGATAGCCTTTTTGACGGAGTCATAGCCGTACGTTACTCTTTTATTATCTTTAGCTAGGCGTGTTAGAAATTCTTCCACGAGATGTAGGTCTTCAATTACCTTGTTTTCTTCCAAAATTTTTTCTATTGCCCCTCGGTGTATGACTTCATAAATTCCGTTCACCCCTCCGTAGCTCGCGTTTTCGATTATTAACTTATCTTTCAAGTCGGGAAATTTATTAACTAAATACTTTTGGAAATTGTTTTTCGTAAAACCGGGCCCAGCAATTATTATTTTACTTACTTCACCATTTTGTACCTGGTTAAGGGTTTTTGATACCTCGCTAAAGAAGTTTTTAATTGCTTCATCGTGCTGAGCCACGAATCTTTTCCCAGGGATATTCATACTAATACTGTCAACGATATCAATACTGTAGTTATCAACTACTGCAATGTTTGCTTCGCCCTCCTCAATTGACACTATGATCAATTTTGCTTTTGTTTTAACTCTCTCAGATTCATCTATGCGTGCCAAGATATATTTTGGCCATTTACTTTTGATTATTTTGATCGGAGTCCCAACCTCAATATTGATTGTATGGTGAGCCCCTCTAGGAACATTCTCTGGGGCACTGGTGATGATTCCCTTTACTCTCAATCTGTTAGAATACTTGTGGAGGGAGGTATCCTCGACAGTGATACCAAGATATACCGGAATTTTTTCTCCTTTGTCGGCTCTAGAGGGTTCATCGGGTCTTCGTATGCGTCTAAACGTTTTTGCGTAAACTATATCGCCCGAGTCTATAATGTTGTACAAATGCCAGAGATCCGTGAGTGATTCAGGGATTAATTTTATTTCACCTTTGTCCAATTTGTCTCTGTAAACCTTCAAAGTTATCTACCTTTTTAGCATACTAAACTTGATTTTTGTTAAACAATAAGAAAGGAAAATTTCATAAGCAAGGAGTTTGTAAACTATTTACGTAAACTCATTTTACACGGTAAGGAGTAATAGCTTAAACATCGGACGAGGGCTAGTCAATTTAGGGGAAGGGAGTATGAATCTGTTGAGACGCTTCTTTAATCAAAACTTTCTTTTCCTTTCTGTTCTAATAGTTTTCTTGCCCTTTCTTCTAGGACAGATGCGGGAATTTCGGTTAGTGTGATAACGGTTCTTCTACCGCGTTTAAGATTCTTTACCACGGCGTTAATTAATCCTATATCTGCTAGAACGCGTATATAGTTTCTAAAATTTCTTGTAGACCGTGGTTTGGTTTGGTATTCTTCACAAATAATGCAGTATTGTTCATAGGCTTTGTGGATGGGCACGGCGACCTCCTGTTTTAGGGTGGTGGCGGTGGATAGGGCGGCAAGCAGTTCATGGACATGTAGACCGCGAAGTATTTCGGGGGCAGTTTCAGGGTATACTTCGTTTTTTGCGATTCTAATCATTTCTGGGGTTATTCTCTTTTCTTCGCTTTTTTCGGCCAAGTATCCTGCATGGCGCAGGATTTCGATTCCGTGACGCGCGTTTCCCGTTTCGCTGGCTATCTTCGCAACCAAGTTACAGTTTTCTTGTGAGAGTACGCCTTCGTAGAAGCTTAGGCTCGCCCGATATGCGAGTATTTCCTGTAATTCTGACTCAGTATACCTTAAAAATTCTATTACAGAGTGAACATCTTCTATTAGGTGGGGATACAGGTGAGCAGCCCAATCTTCGGGTCTACTTATAATCATAGTGCTTACCCACGCATTTCCATATCCAAAGTACTCAGCGCTACGAATTAAGCCATGTATTGCTTCCCCGCCCAGGAGTTTCGCATCGTCTAGAGCGATTATAAGACGAGTGTTTTCCCTTCGTAGTATATCGTTTAGTTCTATGATTAATTCGTTTCCTGTGATTCCCATAACAGGTATTTTTTTCCAATTTTTCATTATTATCTGTCGTAGGACGGCGGGTAAGGTGCGCACAGTACTACAGTACATGTATTCAAAGAGTATTTTTGAGCCGAACTTTTTTGACATTTCCTGTATTTTCTGTCCGAACAATTTTGATGTGGCGGTCTTCCCGAGACCAGCCTGCCCAACCAAAGCACTGTTTACACTTACTAATTTATCTGAGAATAAAGGACGATAAACACGCATTAACTGGTCCAATTGTTTCTCCCTGTGGGGGAGTTTGGGAGGAACGTATTCGGGAAATAATGTACTTTCATCCTTAAACACTGAGGATTTAAGCATAGTTAACAGTAAAGACCGAACAAAAAATAAAGGTTTTCAAAGGTTCCCTTTTGTATTAACCTTTTTGAAAACTACTTTACGAGAGAGGCGCTTTTAGCAAGTTACGAGGGGTAAGATCACCCCCTCCGCTTCTTATTGACGGTATTAAATAATCAGAAAACCACAATTAGCTGTCGTATACGGTAAAGGAGGAATTCGATTACACAAATAAAACTCACAGAATTCCGGAAACAGAGGTTCAAAACAAGAAGACAAAGGAAATATTGGAAATGAGACATACACATGACATTTTATACGATTAAGATTATTCTTAAGATAAGAGAAAGTAAAAAAGTACTCCCCAAGGGAAGGGCATACGATGTCCAATATAGTGGAAGATGAGCTAAGCCGCCCCTCAGTATTCAAGGACGAGTCTAAACTGTCCATTGATTACGTTCCAGAGAATCTTCCACACCGAGAGAGAGAGTTAAAACAGCTAGCCCGTACGTTTAGGATGGTCTTGGAGAAGCCTGGAAGCAGCCAAAGAGTTATCATCATTGGAAATGTGGGCACGGGAAAAACAGCACTAGCCAAAAATTTCGGAAACCAAATATCAGCTATAGCAAATAAAAAAGGGATTAACCTTTCATACATACATATAAACTGCAGGAGGGAGAGAACCAGCTTCACCATTCTCAACAGAGTGGTTAAAACATTAAATCCGAAAATACCTCGGCGGGGTTTCTCCACTGAGGAATTGCTTCAAATTCTGAAAGAAATTTTAGAAGAAAGGAATATACATGTTATTCTCACCCTTGATGAACTAGACTTCTTATTAAAAAGAGAGGGGGAGCAGCTATTATATTCGCTCATAAGACTTTTTGACGAGCAACTAAACGTAGCCCAGCGGCTCTCGCTTATAGGGATAATGAGGAATGAAATATTATTTAGACATCTGGATCCAAGTGTTATTAGCAGTTTACAACAGAATATTATTCGTTTGAAGGAATATTCTGCCGCCCAACTGGAAACCATTCTGAGCGAGAGAGCTAAAGAAGCATTTCATATGGGCACTATAACAATTGAAGAAATAAGATTTATCGCAGAGATCGCGGCGATGAAAGGGGATGCAAGATACGCTTTAGAGATTTTATGGCGAGCAGGTAAAATTGCCGATGCACGAAACAAGACGCGAGTTTCGCCAGAACATATAAGGGAGGCTAAGGCAGGTATCTATCCGGTTGTTCGGAGAGAGGTTCTACAAGAATTGCCATTTCAGCATAAGGTGCTACTATTAGCGATTTCAAGAACACTCACCGAGGATAGAGCGTATATAACAACAAGTGAAACAGAGAAAACGTACAGGGTGATATGCGAAGAGTACAATATCAGACCTAGGAAACATACCCAATTTTGGGAGTACCTTAAGGAATTAGAAAAACAAGGGATCATTACCACAAAGATTTCTGGAGTAGGGATGAAGGGAAAAACAACGCTTATTAGTCTACAGGATATTCCCACTTCGATTCTAGAGCAAGAGATTCTAAATTTGCTAGGAGGAATTAAATGACAGAGAAAGGTTCCTTAGAAAGAATTTTTTCTTCCAGAGGACGTATAAAGATAGTTAAAGTTCTCGTTGAGGAAGAAGAATTAAACATATCAGAGATAGCAAAACGTGCAAACCTTAACTATTCTACAACTAATCAACACTTGGATTTTCTGAAAAGGGTGGGATTAGTTCAAGAGAAAATATTTGGTAGAATAAGGATATTCAGATTCAGAACAGAAAATATAAAGGCACAAGCCATTAAAAGATTATTTGAAGTTTGGAGAAACATTGAAACTGAAAAAGAGCATCGCAAAGAAATCAACAGTCACCAAAATATCCAAAAAATCTATATGAGAAGTAAGCGTTAAAGATTTTTCAATGTGAGTGAAAAGTAGCACCTTAAAAAGGAGTGTGAAAAGGGAAAGAATAATCGAAACTTTTATGTAGATAATATAAATTCCCAAAAAAATTTAAATACAACAGAACATGGATAAACAGAACAAGAAAGTGAAAAATAGAGGAAGTGGAAGAAAAAATGTCAGAAAAAAAACCACACTTAAACCTGGTTATCATCGGACACGTAGACCATGGAAAGAGCACACTGGTAGGGCATCTGCTATATCTAACGGGCGCTGTAGATGAGAGAACAATAAGACAGTTCGAAGAGGAAGCAGACAAGATTGGAAAGGGAAGTTTCAAATTCGCATGGGTCTTAGACAAATTAAAGGAAGAAAGAGAACGAGGGTTAACAATCGACATTGCCTTCTGGAAATTTGAAACCAACAAGTACTACTTCACAATTATTGACGCGCCTGGGCATCGCGATTTCATAAAGAATATGATCACAGGCACAAGCCAGGCAGACGCAGCGATTCTTGTGGTTTCAGCGAGAAAGGGAGAATTCGAAGCAGGCATTGGCGTCGGAGGGCAGACCAGAGAACACGCCTATCTCGCGTTTACCCTAGGAGTCAACCAAATCGTCGTTGCAGTTAACAAAATGGACGATGTCTCAGTTAATTGGAGCGAGGATAGATACAACGAAGTCAAGAACGAAGTAAGCGATTTGCTTAAGAGTGTGGGCTTCAAAATCGAAAACGTTGACTTTGTTCCAGTTTCAGCATGGACCGGTGATAATATCACAAAGTCCAGCGACAAAATGCCTTGGTACAAAGGACCCACAATAGTCGAAGCCCTGGACAAGTTCGTTGTTCCACCCAAGCCACTTGATAAACCACTTAGAATACCCATACAAGATGTCTACACAATTACTGGTGTTGGTACAGTCCCAGTCGGAAGAGTAGAAACAGGAGTCCTAAAGGTAGGGGACACCGTAGTTTTCCAGCCAGCAAACAAAGAGGGCGAAGTTAAATCCATTGAGATGCACCATGAGAGCATTCCAGAAGCCATTCCGGGGGATAACATAGGATTCAACGTAAGGGGGATAGCCAAAAAAGATCTCAGAAGAGGAGATGTTGCAGGGCACAAAACCAATCCGCCAACAGTGGCAAAAGAATTTACCGGCCAAATGGTAGTTATTCAGTTTCCATCAGCCATATCGGTAGGATACTGCCCGGTGGTTCATGCGCACACCGCACAAGTTGCCTGTAGATTTACACAGCTAATAGCAAAAATCGACAGACGCACAGGACAAGTGGTGGAGGATAATCCAAACTACATTAAGAGAGGCGACGCAGCATTAGTGAAATTAGAACCAACAAGGCCAATGTGCGTAGAGCTGTACAAAGAGATACCACAACTAGGTAGATTTGCCGTAAGGGATTCCGGTGCGACTGTAGCAGTGGGTA
>Ga0164311_10001165_pt1 | contig 12615 bp, 12 predicted proteins | sample GuaBasSedimGuay2_FD_121796 | JGI IMG/M metagenome (GOLD analysis project Ga0164311, IMG submission 121796) | Subseafloor sediment microbial communities from Guaymas Basin, Gulf of California, Mexico - Guay2, Core 4569-9, 9-12 cm | ecosystem: Environmental > Aquatic > Marine > Hydrothermal vents...
GAGGGCTTCTTTCCGGGAATCAAGGCTCAAAAAGGGAGATAGACAAACCACCAACAAACCCAAAAAAAGATAAAATACATACTTACTACATCGTGCCGTCTGATTCATTCTCTGAATGAATACTTCTCTCTCCCTCTGTTTTCATTTTCTTTTTGCGGTATGTAAATTTGTGAATATTCTAAAGGCTTTCCCTCGGCGCAAGGGATTACGAAGACCTATTTGTTTACAGACGGAAGGGGGCCTCGAATTACAGTAAAGCTGTTTACTTGTGTAATTCGTTGAACATCCTCATCAATATTACAATAACACTAAGATTCAAAACGTTAGACAAGTTCTTCTATTCTGGTTATTACTAAAATAGTAGAGGCTTACAAAAATGAAGCACGAAAAAGTGGCGTTTATCGGGCTTCCTTCTGTAGGTAAAACGAGTATTATAACCCTTTTGAGTGAAAATAGAACGGTTACTAACTATGATCCCACGATTGGAGTTAACTTTGGTTTTGTAACTCTGGGTGAATGTGAAGTTAGCCTCTTTGATATAGCTGGGCAGGATAGGTTTAGATTTCTGTGGAATGGATTTATGCGTGGGGCAAAAGTCATTTTTGTGGTAACTGATTCCACCCCCAAAAATGTCTTGAACACTCGCAAGATAATTGAAGAGTTCTGTAATAAACCCAACTCCATCGTTTTGGCTATAGCTAATAAGCAAGATTTACCTGGAGCCATGAAACCCTCACAGGTTGAGGACCTTTTGAATGTGAAAACCTACGGGATGGTCGCGATAAATCCTCGAAAAAGAACTAAGATGTACCATATTCTCAGGGAGGCTTTGGAACAAATCATAATTGAAAATTCCAATTAACCTCTTGTAATAATTATTTCTCTCCGAAAAATCTTTTCTGTGAAGGGGGAAAAGTTTTTCACTACGGTGTATTGTATCTTTCATAGTTAGTCTTCAAATTTTTAAAACACCCAAAGGTGGATTTTATGTCATGGAATCAACGAGGCGGTGGTGTTTCATGGAAACCCCGCCCACCTGCTGCAGAAAAAAAGATTAAAGATTTGACTGCTGATGGCGCCTCTTTTGTTAAAGTTTTGGGGGTTGTTCTGGAGAGAGGGGAAAACGTTGCACTTATCGACGATGGGACTGGGAAGGCAAGAATTGTAGCGTTAGATAATGAGATTATAAGCAAAATTAAAGTTGGCGATAGGATAAGAGTATTTGGAAGTGTTTTAATTGGGGAAGAAGGTGAAATACAGATTAACGCAAACATAATACAGGATATGAACAAACTTAATCTTGATTTACTAAGGGAGGTAGAGAGGTTAAAAATGTATGTTGAAAAAGGTCATAAGTTTAAATATTAGATACTTGTAAATAAAGTGATTATACTCCGAAAAATCAATTAGTTGAAGGCTGGTATTGGGCTGAGCATTATCTAGAGAGAAGGCCCGGTAGGAAAATCAGATTAGCTACCAACCCTGCTCAAATTAAAAAGTAATCTTGTAGAAGCTTTAAGGGAAGGTGATGTATGTGTCATTCAAATTCGCTTTTACAGATGCAAGGCTCTGGAAAAACATTGTCGATGCCTTATCTAGTCTAGTGGACGAAGTTGTTTTTATCGCCGATGAAAATTCCCTACGCGCAAGGGCGATGGACCCTAGCCACGTGGCTATGGTTGATTTTGAGTTACCTAAAGCCGCCTTTAACGAGTACGAATGTAGCGGTGAGGTTAAGCTCGGGATTAACCTCGAGGATATGTCCCGAATAATGAGGAGAGCTGGTGGTGGTGACGAACTGGAATTGTCCTTCGATCCTGAAAAGAATAAGCTTAATGTTACGTTTAAAGGCACATCGATACGTACTTTCAAAATCGGTTTACTTGATTTAACGCATGAAGAAACACCAGTTCCGTCCATTAAATTTAATGCCGAGATCAAAATGACCGCAGATGCCCTGAAGGAGGCATTAAAGGACGCTGAAGTTGTGAGTGATCATGTAGAAGTTGAAGCATCTTCTGAAGAGTTGAAAATTACCGCCTCTGGAGATACGGGTGGAGTTGAAGTTAAATTAGACAAGTCCAGCGACGCTCTTCTTGAGCTGAATGTTACGGAGGAGTCCAAGGCAATGTACGCTCTCAGCTACTTGATGGATATGATGAAAGCGACGGCTGCGAGTGATACTGTTACCGTTCAATTCTCAACTAGTATGCCCATAAAGCTCGAGTTTAATATTATTGGTGGAGGGCGTCTAACCTATTGGCTTGCCCCACGAATTGAGGCGGAATGAGGCCGTTTACGCTCCTAGAGTTTCTCCCTTCTCAAACAGGTAAAAGTAACTTATGAGAATAGTAGTTTGCGTCAATAGTTCAGTGATGTGCCGGAATAAACAACCAAAAGCTTCTGCATCTTAAGTATGAACCAATTGGTTTCATGGTAAAATACTTGGACAACGTAGCTGGCTACCTGCTAATAGGTAATCGTGTGTTCTCATCACACCGAATATACCCTCTTGTGCGTGTATACTCTTTTGAATAGTGATTATTTGTATTCTTTGTGTCTTGTTGGGCTTTCAAAAATGTATTTAAGGCCTTCAAGTTGTTGAAGAAAATAGGAACTTCTTGCTAATTAAAACGGAGATAGGTAGGCTTCCGGGAATGGCGCATATTCGTGTTAAATCTGATTTGGCCAAATATCCTTTCACGAAGGAGGCGCAAAAGTACATTGAAAGCCTCAATTTGGATATTGAGGACTTGGCTTCCCCCGAATATTCTTTGGTTCTTGATAGGGGTAGAGAGCGGGTTGTGGAGGCTTTAGAGAAAGGTTATGTTTCCTATCGAAAGGATGCTTATGTGGAGCTTCTTTCTTTTCCTCTTGCGCGTCTCTTTGTTGAGTCTTTGGATGACGAGTATTTGCGGAGAAGATATGCTGTTGCTGAATCAAAGCGTGCTGATGACCTTTTAGCGGACGAGGAAAATGATAAGTTGATTCATATTGCAAGTGAAACCTTTGGGTGGGACATCAAAAAGGCGCCTAGACGAAGTGTGGGAGGCCGATTTTACGATTATACCCTAAATGTTGTCAATTATCTAGCATATGCTCCATACTTTCATGCCAAATACTGGAAACTTGTTAATAGATTTCTAGATCAAGGATACGTTTATCTTAGAAAGCGAGATGTTGCCAGATTAATGTCTGAAGCAATAAAGTGGCGGCTTATGGAGAAGAAAGGTAAACCCCCTAAATTACCTCCTGTGTTGAAAGAAATTATCGACCGTCTACGAGTTAAGCTGGAGACAAAGAAAAGAGATCGAGGGCTCGATAAAGGGTTTGGGGAGGTTTCCCGAGAGAGCTTCCCTCCCTGTATTTCCAAAATGTTATCGGATACTTTGGCGGGAAGAGGAATCTCTCACCATGCAAGGTTTACGCTTACCTCTTTCCTGATCAACATAGGTATGTCTGTTGACGAGGTGGTAGAGATATTCAGCAACGTTTCCGATTTTGATGAAAATTTAACGAGATACCAAGTAGAACACATAGCAGGAATTAGGGGGGGCGGAACGAAGTACACTCCCCCTACTTGTGATACTCTCAGAACATACGGGCTCTGCGAAAAAAATGAATTCTGTGAAAATGTAAAACATCCTCTAACTTATTATCGTAATAGTCTTAATAGGCGAAGCCGAATAACAAGAAAGAAAATAGTAAAAGAGACAGAAGAGAAGCAAAATTGAGTTTTTTTCCACCGGGCCTTAAGGAAGGCGTAAAATGGACACCGCCAGTTTTCTAATGAACTTGTTCAAGAAGTATTATAGCAATAATCCTGCTAAAATAAAGGCGCCTTCAGAGTTACAAAAGAGAGAGTTCGGTTTTATGTTTTTTAAGCACAGCGCCGTTATTAGACACTTGGGCTTTGAGGAAGATAGTCAACTGAGAATGTTCCTTATGAGGGAGGCGCCTTCGGATGTTTTTTATTCAGCTGCCTACTACACTCATCCAAATATGCCGAAGATGCAGATGAAAGGCTGGGAAGGGTGCGATTTAATTTTTGATATAGATGCGGATCATATTGAAACCAGCTGTAAAAGCAATCATGATAAGTGGAGATGTCAAGTGTGCGGGATGGGAGGTAAGGGTGTTAAACCGGAAAGGTGTCCTTCATGTGGGGGGTCCAAAATTGAGGAAGTGAAGTGGTTGTGTGACGTTTGTTTGGAAGCTGCTAAACTGGAAACAATTAAAGTTGTTGAGGACTTCCTAATCCCTGATTTGGGTATACACGAGAAGGAAATCAGTATTTGTTTTTCGGGGCACAGAGGATACCATATACATGTGGAATCTGATAGTGTTAAGGAGCTTAGCGCTCAGGCCAGAAGAGAAATTATAGACTATATCAAGGGTGTTGGACTGGATCCTGAACTTCACGGGCTGCAAGAGGTTGGGCGTGAAAGACTAATTATCGGGCCCGATATCAAGGATAAGGGCTGGCGTGGACGAATAGCAAAATATGTTGTTAAATTTGTTTCAGAATTGAATGAAAACCAGATTAAAAGTGAAGAAAGACATGTTAAAAAAAGACTGTTAGTTGTTCTTAAGGAAAAACAAAACATATTAAACTATTTAACTCTCCACCCTCCGCGCTGGGGGGCGCTGAGAAAAATTGATATAAACCTCTGGCGCCTTATCGTAGAACGTGCAGTTAATATGGCTAAGGGAGAGATTGATGAACCTGTAACGGCGGACATTCGTAGACTCATACGTCTTCCAACCTCCTTAAATGGAAAAACGGGTTTTGAAGTAAAACCCTTATCCTTGAACGAATTAGATGATTTTGATCCTTTCCGTGATTCCCAAGTTTTTAAAGGCCAAAAAACAGTATACGCCATTGAGGTGCCACCCTTTAGAATTGGTGACGAGACGTTTGGACCGTACGTAGATAAGAAAGTCGAGCTTCCATTGTCTGCGGCTGTATTCCTTCTCTGTAAGGGGGTTGCTAAAATTCCTAACACTGATGTGGCGGGTATTCAAAATGTATGAACGGATTTACGCCGCTTGGGACCGGGAACAGAAAGAAGAACGTTTACAAAGGCTTGAAAACGATTTTTATATAGCCGCAAAAAAATTCCTAGAAGTACTCTTAAGAGATAAGAATCAAAATGAATCCGCCTCTCTTCTACGCGCCCTTCTGGAGAAGGCGCACTACAATACTTCTTTCCTATTGAGTGATCTAATGAATATCCGCCTCGATAAAATTCTAAGCAGTATCCGTAATGGAAAAGAAATAAACAAAGAAAAATTAACATCTGAAGAGAAAGTACTATACGAACAATTGAAAAATGACCTGATGCGATTTTTCGGTAAACCTGCCGTTCCGTCTGAGGTTAAAGAACTCGAAGAGAAAAAAGACTCTTTTATCCTAGTTCGGTTTGTAAAACCGCTTCCCGCGATAGTTGGAAGCGATATGAAAATTTACGGCCCATTCCAAGTTGAGGACATCGCTACGATACCGAAAGAAAACGCTAAGGCGCTAGTCCTAAGAAACGCTGCAAAACCCGTTTCTCTCCCTTCCCTCTAAAAACATCTTAACTCTCCCTTTCAATCCTTTACAAAACCTTGGGTTTCTTTCTGTCTTCTAACGAATAACTGTCTCCACTACGCTCACGGGGTCTATACACCATGGCTCTACAAACCATATGTACACGGAGCAAAATGAAAGCAGAATAAAAAAATGGAATCCTCTCCTGCATTCTCTGTTTGGGAAATCGAAAGATATAAAATGAGTCGTGAATATTGCTCAAACTACAAACAAATCATAATTCTAACGCTGCCACGATTTTAACTGAATTTGGAAGGTGTATGTTCATGCGGTATCCTAAGGAAAAGCGTGTATACTGTCCGAAATGCCGAACCTACACCGTGCATTCCGTTTCTTTGTATAAGAAAGGTAAGGATCGAAAGATGGCGGCAGGTGCACGGCGGTATCATCGCAAAAAGAAGGGTTATGGTAGTCAGCCTAAACATCTCTACCTTTATGCCGTAGAGATGGGGTAAACCGATACAAAAGAAATTCTCTAAGACTACCAAGAAATTCTCCCTCCGACTAAAGTGTAAGGACTGTGGTTATATTATTCAAAAGAAAGGGATACGCCTTAAAAAACTGGAAATAGAGTAGAAGCGGAAGTGACCTAAACAATGGTTAGGAATAAAGAACTATTACCACAGCCCAAAAGTAGGTTCATAAGTGTTCAATGCCCCGACTGCGGTTCAGAGCAGATAGTTTTTGATAGGGCTAGTACCGTAGTGAAATGTAACGTCTGCGGTAGGACACTGGTAAAACCAACCGGAGGAAAAGCGATAATACTGGCGAAGAGGGGTAAGCAGCAGGTTTTAAGCTAGCCTAGGTGGTAAACATGGTCAAATCAAGAAGAGAATATCCTGAAAAGGGGGACCTAGTGATAGGTACCGTGACCAGAATTGCGAATCACGGAGCATATGTTCAGCTAGATGAGTACGACAATAAGGAAGGGATGATTCACATTTCAGAAATCGCGCTCAGCTGGGTTCGAAACATACGAAATTTCGTCAGAGAAAAACAAAAAGTTGTAGCTAAGGTTCTCAGAATAAACCCCCAAAAAGGGTTTATAGACTTGTCTTTAAGACGTGTTACCGAGCAGCAGAAACGCCAAAAAATACAGGAGTGGAAAAGAGCCCAGAAGGCGGAGAAGCTCCTCGAAATGGCAGCTATGAAACTCGGTAAAACTTTAGATGAAGCGTACGAAGAGGTCGGTTGGAAATTGGAAGATGCGTACGGGAGTATCTACAATGGATTTGAACTAGTATCTGAAAAGGGGACAAAGCCTTTGGAGGATTTAGGGATTAAGGAGGACTGGATTGAAACAATTTCCGAGATAGCTAAGACACATGTCGAGCCTCCCAAAGTTAACATAGCAAGAACGGTAGAAATGACCTGTTGGAAGCGACCGGGTATCGATGCCATAAAAAAGGCTTTTAAGGACGCAATTAACGCTGTGAAAGATGAAGAATCTGTTGTAAATATCTACACTTTGGGAGCCCCAAAGTACCGTATAGAGATAACCGCTGACGATTATAAACAAGCTGAAACAACCTTAGAAAAAATCGTAAATACCGCCAAGATGAGCATTGAGAGCGAAGGCGGTAAACTTGAGTATGTAAAAAGCTAAATTTATGTTCACGGCGCCTTCTCCTTTGAACCTTCCAATTTTCCGTAGACTTCTCTTTTCAGTTGCCGCCGCCACTTACCTACACGGTCCTCGATTGAAAATCTTGAGGGATGCGGGACTCTAACTCTACCTCCACAGTATGGGCAGACTTCCTTGAAGGTGTATTCTCCACAATCAACACACTTTCTAAGCAAGTATCTCATTTTCTTAACCTCGAATTAAAATAGATCACGTACCCGATTAACTACTTTGGAGTGATCCTATGTATGTTTTACTTTTAACTGCTTAATAGCTGCGGTGCGGTGTATATCTTTAAGTTAATCTCCGAATGTTTCCTTCTTTTACAATATTAATAGAAGGAGGATTTTGAATTCCCACTCACGCCGATTTTACTGTAATAGATATTTCTGAATAGAAATCTGGAATACTGGTAGCTACTTTTATTATTAGCGTGTCGCCTACGCTGACGCTTTGTGGGACGGTGAAGTTGATGGTGATACTCTTTCCTGGCGCTAAACTTGTTGGCAGACTCACATTTAAGTTTCCACAGGAGGTTCCGTTTGAGAGTATCTGGGTAATGTTATATGTCGTCGTTCCTGTGTTGTTTAAGCTGATAACCCCTGTACTATTATTGTACACGCTTGCACTCGTAATGTTCAGGCTTGAGTCTAGGACCGTATAGTCTATCTCATAGATTTTTATAAGCCCGTTGCTCGATATAAACACTGGTTTGAAATAGTTGAGTTTTTTGTACCCGGCAGTCCAGCTAGACCACAAATACACATAAGTACTGTTGAATGTCTCATTTCCGCCTATAACTAGGGGATACTTGTTATTACGCATTTGGTTTAACAGGTTCTTGTTTAATGTGTTATACTGGTAGGGGGAGACTGTGGGGTCTGGCGCGTGATAGTAGAGTAGCTTGTAAATTGTGGTGTTGAAGAATGTTTCCTGGATCGGCGAGGTCCCGGGTAGTGTGTATGGATTGTAGAACTGGTATTCGTATGGGGTGCTTGCGAGAAACCTATTTATGTACTCTTGGGACGCTCCGCTTTCATAGAGGTTTGTTATCATGTTTGTTAACTCGTCAAACGAAATCCTCACCATCCATAGCCATTTTCCCTCGTCACCGTGTATATTCCCGTCATTGTAGCCGAAGAATACCAGAACGTGTGTAGCGTTTAGCCTCCTAAAGTCTTCCAGAGAATATGTTTCATTAGTCTCCATGAAGGCGCGTCCGATCCACCCTATCTGAGTGAAGTTGCGAGTGTTTCCATCTGCTAATGTTACTTTTCCTCCCTTGACAGTGATCCAGTAGCCGTAATCCCACCAGGCTGCCACTACCGCATTCGCTGGGAGTTCGTTTCTCATAAAGGAGAATGACTGATCCCAGTCGAGGTATGCGCCGCCGTAACTGTCTCTGACTATCATTGAAGGCGGGGGCGAGTATATGGTAGTATTTACCCCTTGAAAGAAGGCGAATGCTAGAATTATTCCGATTATTCCAAAGACCGCTAGAGAAGCGTCACGCCCCAGCGGTACACTGATTCTTATACGTCTTCTTCTAGCTATGGTGGATGCTCGTTTAGTAATGACTTGTGCTAACGGTCTAAAGATTGTTGACAGAGCATAGGCGCTAAGTAGACATGCAGCTGGTGCTAGAATGATTATAATTCGAATCATTGAACCTGTAAAATAAGTTACAGTAACCCCGTACACTATTAAGAGTAAATCCTCTTCATACCTCCTTTTGAATGCGAAGTACAACCCTACGGGGAAAAGGATCACGAGAACGTTGAGATCATAGAAAAATATCCCCCAGGGGGTTGGCATCTGTTCTCCGACGCTCGCAATTATGTGTTGTTGTTCTCTAAATGGAGGATATATTATTGTAACAAACTTTCCTGCTAGTCCTGAAATGTTACCAAAAAGGTTCAAGTTCATTACTACAAAAGCTAGTACCAGTAGTGAGACAATTCCTCCCACTAATAGCAGGAATCTCTGCTTATTTTCAAAGAACCATTCGATTCTTTCTTGTGTTTTTCCTTTTATGGGGATGTATGTTTTTATGGTTTCCAGAATCATTGTTCTCTGCGTGTTGAGGCGGAGGAAAATCTCGTAAAATAAAAGTATCCCTAAGACAACCAGTGATGGTATAACTTCCATTGATGTTAACTTGGCTGTTCCTGAGGCGGGGACACGTGTGATAATAAAGGTCGCTAGTGTTATTGTAATACCATAAGTCATAAAGAGGCGTGAGGTATATCTTTTTAATAGTAGTAGGAGGATCACGGTTAGGGGTAATATGTACATCAGGTATACGTAGGCCCCCCAACTTGCTGCAATCCCGCCAAGGCAGAGACCTGCAAAAATGGCTGATAGTATTGAGCCTCTCTTTAGGGACCGAATAAAAAAGTATAAGGTAAGTACTAGAAAGAGCATTCCTACTGCTTCGTTATCGAAAAATCCAACCATGGTACGTTCAATAAATGCTGGTGTAAACGTGAGTAAGAAAGCTGCAATAAGACCCGTTTTTTTGTCCAGAATTTCTTTCCCTAAGAAATAGGTGGCTACACACGTCAAGGCTCCCATGAAAGCCGGGAGAAAGTAGCATACCATATAGATATCGATGTTAAACCCTAAAGCATGTAGTAAAAAATAAATAATCGCCGCGGCGAACGGGGTTCCTGGATAAAATGACTGGGACATATCCCGGCCGTATGGATACCACGAAGCGTAGTCATACCAACCAAACCACGCCTTGAAACCGTACGTCACTATGTATAGAGCGTTCTCATACTGCAGCCATGGGTCGAAGGCTCTTATGTATGCGGGGTACATGAAAAACGGTATGCATCTTATGCAAAGAGCGATTATGAAAATCGAAATGAGGGAAAGTACTACCAGGATCCCCTGTTTGCTTACTTGAACTTTTGGGATAGGAATTATCCTTTTTATCTCGTATATGAATTCCTGCAGCTTGGACACTCTTAACCGCCAACTGAATTCAAGTAATTCGCTTTTTAGTATTCTGCTTTAATTGTTTTTAAGACTATCGCGAAGGATTTGTGGAATTCTTTGAGGCTTTTCTTTGAAGCTTTTACCCTTAAATTTTTTCGGTCTTTATTATTGAATTTTTTTCACTGTTACCTGGTGATATCCCGTGATTACTCGAATGTATCCCCGTAATTTCTCATCGAGTTGGGGAGAGTTTGTGTCAACTTTCAAGGTTGGTATCGTTGAAAGTTTATGTGGCGTAGCTACAACTATAATATTATCTACTCCCACCTCTCTAATCACTTCGGCGCTTATCTGCTGGTTCCCCCGGCCGAAAATAAAGCCTTGGCGACCTATGGGTGTAACAATTATTTTTGATTTTTTATTCTTTATGGCTTTTAGAATTTCCTGTTTATTAACGTCTCTTGCAATAATTTTTCCATTTTGAATTAAGTCAACGCCCAGTAGTGTCTTGTTTTCACCTAGTAAGTCAGTTATAGCTTTACAGGTTGTTCCCGGTCCGACTATGTAAATTGTTTCTCGTTCAAGGTTTTCGATAACGTTTCGGGCTATTGCTCTTTGATCTTCTATCTCCTCCGTTGTACGTGGGCTCATCCACTTGGAGCCTTGGAGGTATTGCGGTTCGTAAGGTGTGATTGCGTAACCTTTGAGTTCTACCTTTAACCTGTTTTTTCTAAACGCCTCTTCATTTACGTCCATAACTTCCGCTTCTCTAACTGGGAGTTCACCCCACAAGAAGCGTAACGTAATCAACCCTGCGGATTTAGGGGTTGTGGCAAATGTAGCTGACCATATTTTCACTCCTGATGGAATTCCCAAAATCGGAACCTCTTGGTCAATAGCTTCAATAATATCAACAGTGGTACCGTCACCCCCTGCATAAAGAATCAACATCGCCCCCATTTCTACCATTAGCTTTGCAGCTCTCTTGGTATCCTCTGCTGTGGTTTTTGGAGAAGAAAGTTTGCCAATGACTTCTGGTTTAAATCCGCTTTCCCTCGCCACATTTTCCCCCATTATGTCTGGAAAAGTTAGGAGTCTTAAAACATTCTTTACTGGTTTAAGCACGGTTAATGCTTCTTTTGCTCTTCCCGGTGAAACTGGTTTCGCACCAAGCTCAATTGCTCTTTGGACTAACTCCGGGTTATCTGAACCTTTAAATGCATATTTACCCGCTATTCCTGCTACTGGGTTTACAATTAGTCCCAGCGTTTTGTCTTTAATCGAATATTTCTGTCCATCACGCAATTGTTCATATCCCGCCATGAAGTTGTAATTTATAAAAAACTATTATTCCTCCGCCAACGAGTTGTACAGTGTGCTAGTGTAATTTCCTTACTTCTATGTTTCCCGGCGAATATCCAACTGGTTAGTCCGTACTCAATCGACTGATAGGCTATGGTTTTATCTAAACAATTTACCAAAAATTTAATGTCTGAAAAAATTTGGGGTTGACTTCTGAAGTCCAGTGATTGCTCCAGGTTGCGGAGGATATCCAGTTGAGATATTTGATACTACACTAAATGCCGACTGATTCGTGATTTTTCTGATGTGTTTTTCAGAATTATTAATTTTTGGTATTGTACTTTTTGATTGGAAAATATAAAAATAACATGGATGAGGGCGCTCAGCTCTTGGGAACTATCTCCTTAACTATACCCACTGCTACAGTCGCACCGGAATCCCTTACGGCAAATCTACCTAGTTGTGGTATCTCTTTGTACAGCTCTACGCACATTGGCCTTGTTGGTTCTAATTTTACTAATGCTGCGTCGCCTCTCTTAATGTAGTTTGGATTATCTTCCACCACTTGTCCTGTGCGTCTGTCGATTTTTGCTATTAGCTGTGTAAATCTACAGGCAACTTGTGCGGTATGCGCATGAACCACCGGGCAGTATCCTACTGATATTGCTGATGGAAACTGAATAACTACCATTTGGCCGGTCAATTACTTTGCCACAGTTCGTGGATTGGTTTTGTGCCCTGCGACATCTCCTCTTCTGAGATCTTTTTTGGCTATTCCCCTTACGTTGAATCCTATGTTATCCCCCGGAATGGCCTCTGGAATGCTCTCATGGTGCATTTCAATAGATTTAACTTCGCCCTCTTTGTTTGCTGGCTGGAAAACTACGGTGTCCCCTACCTTTAGGACTCCTGTTTCTACTCTTCCGACTGGGACTGTACCAACACCAGTGATCGTGTAGACATCTTGTATGGGTATCCTAAGTGGTTTATCAAGTGGCTTAGGTGGAACAACGAACTTGTCCAAGGCTTCGACTATTGTGGGTCCTTTGTACCAAGGCATTTTATCGCTGGACTTTGTGATATTATCACCGGTCCATGCTGAAACCGGAACAAAGTCAACGTTTTCGATTTTGAAGCCCACACTCTTAAGCAA
>Ga0164311_10001166_pt1 | contig 12613 bp, 10 predicted proteins | sample GuaBasSedimGuay2_FD_121796 | JGI IMG/M metagenome (GOLD analysis project Ga0164311, IMG submission 121796) | Subseafloor sediment microbial communities from Guaymas Basin, Gulf of California, Mexico - Guay2, Core 4569-9, 9-12 cm | ecosystem: Environmental > Aquatic > Marine > Hydrothermal vents...
CAATGGTTATGATAGAAATGATCTAATGCTAGAGTATATATTGATAACATTGTTGAATTATTGCTGGACGGATGATTTAGATTATCTTAAGCCGTTATGGAATACTATAAAAGATGTGATAGATGCTGTACTTAGACAACACGACGACGCTGGGTTGAAACTGCCGTATCATTCCCCGCCTTCAGGATATGAAGGATTTTCTCAAATCGCTGGAATACTGGCTAAAAACGAGAGATATGAATGGATGCTCAGACTCCTCCTATCAGGCCCGATGTACGTGCCGACCACGGTAAATACATTTGATGCTTTGAGCTTAATAGGAATTGCAACCTTCACCTCTGACCTATGGATCGCGGCGTTAAAAGTCGCCATGGTGATTGCGGAAAGATTAGAAGGAAATTACGTTAAGAAACTTGAGGAGATTTATAGAGATGCCGTATCGAATTTTGTTAAGTATTTATGGAATGGCGAATACTTCGACCTATGGTATGACCCCTTGACGGGGTATAGGGATAAAGCCTGTATGTCAGCTGCTTTAACCGGTGAGTGGTATCTAAAAGTTTTGCTCGGGCTAAACTACGCCATAGATAGAGAAAAAGTGCTTTCGACTCTCAAGGCGATCCATAAGTATAATTTTAAGATTTGGGAGGGATTGCTAAACGCAACTTACCCTGGCAAGCCTAGACCAGCACTAAAGGGCGATATGAAGTACTTCAATGAGGTAGGAATACCCTATGCTATCGGTGGACAGATGGATACTCCTTGGACCGGGATAGAAATACCAGTTGCTACGCATATGATTTGGGAGGGAATGATCGAGGAAGGCTTAAAAATACTTAAATCCGTCCACGAGAGATATGTTAGCTGGGGCTTTTACTGGAACCACATTGAGTGTCACGGCCACTACATGAGAGTTTTATGCTCTCTTCTAATACCGAACGCCTTAGCCGGGGCTAGATACCTTGGTATAACGAAAAGCCTTGAGTTGAATCCTAGAATCTGCCAGGAAAGTTTTAGAGGTCCTATTCTAGCGCCAGGCGCGTTGTTAGCCTGTGAGTATAAGATAAATAAAGAAAAATTGACAGTTCACTTGAAGACTGAGTTAGGTCGTTTAACTCTACGCGAATTAGTATTTCCGGCTTTAGAGAAAGCATCAAGAGTATCTCTAAAGCTTAATGGCACGAAGAAGATGTGTGGCTATAGTTGTGAAGATTTCGGCGTTAAAGTATCATTTGAGACTATGGAAATGGTAGAAGGTGATGAACTCTTCGTTGAAATATTACTTAAGTAGTCTATCTAATCGTAGAAAAGAAGACTTTACCTATCTTTTACTCGGCAAAGCTTATAGAAGTGTTTTTATATGGTGGCTATGGCCGAAATGGGGTGATGAGCATGAAGAAACACGTTAGGATCTTACTCTTATCAGCGGCTTTTGCAATCGCCTATTCATCGATTGCTGTTTCTATAATATTCTCTCCCTGGTTTTCGTGGAGTAGAAACGCGCTTAGCGATTTAGGACACTGCATAAAGTCGGACGTTGCGGTGATCTTCAACTTCGGGTTGGTAATGAGCGGGCTTATGCTGGCTCTATACTCAACGATTTATTTAAGAAAAGAAACTAAGCTAACTTGGATATTACTCTTCTTAACGGGCTTTATGTTGCAGTTGATAGGCGTATACGACGAGATATACGGGAGGATCCACGTAATTGTATCTACGCTATTTTTCATACTCCTAGATTTATCGCCGCTGGCTTACAGCCTCGAGAAGAAAATTAAGATAGGAGTTCTTCTCTTTCTCTTCTACCTATTGATATGGATTGCATACTATGTCAATATGTTAAAAGGAGGAATTGCTATACCAGAATTCATAACCAGCTTTATAGCGGCAGTATTCCTAATTTCAAAAGAATTTCAAGCGGCTATTCGCGAGAGAGCCGCAGTTTAGGGCCCACAAAACAGCAACTAACACAATTCATATCAACGCTGATTCGCTCTCTCCCTTTCTAATTCTATAATTATTCTCTTATACTCCTCCAGTCCCGCAGGTTCACCGGGATTAGGCACTTCTAGTTTCGAAATGATAATTCTCTTGTTTTCTAGGCTTATTCGGGAAAACCCCCTTCTTTGATTCTTAGCACTTCTCGCATATCCTTAGGTATGGTGATTTGTCCTTTCTTTGTCATTTTTACTATGCGAGAAGTCATTAGGTAGTGTCTTGAGGCAGCGCTATATAGAACTTATTATTTCGCAACATCCTTCTGCCGAGAATTAATAAATATTGCCTAGATGTCTTTCAAAAATATGGTTAAAATAGTTTCACTAGATTTCGGAGGAACTATAGCGTATGAATTAGAGAAAGAACACGTGGTTTATCATAGGTTGTTAGAAGAACTCGGATATTCGACTGATCTTAATCTTGTTGAAAAAGCTCTAAAAGAAGCGCGTGACTGGTGGAGGGAAGAACGGGCTAGGACTGGTAGAATATGGAATATGGATGTATACTTGGAGCTTATAAAACGCGTACTTAAGGCTCTGGGATTACCCATCGAGATCGCGCCTGATTTTCTAAAGATTCTACCTCATAGAGTAAAGCTTGGAGTTTACGAGGATGTAGAGCCGACTCTCAAAGAGCTTAAAAGTAAAGGATATCGCCTCATCGTGATATCTAACGTTTCCTCACTGGATAATCTTTCGATCTATCTGTCCCGCGTGGGTTTAAGAGATTATTTCGAGTTTTTAATAGCTTCTGGCACAGTGGGCTTTGAAAAGCCCGATTCTAGGATTTTTGAACTTGCCCTGGAGAAGGCGGGCGTATCTCCCGCAGAGATGATGCATATAGGCGACGATTATGAAGCCGATTATCTTGGAGCGGAGAATGCTGGCCTTATTGGGGTATTGCTTGATAGAAAAAATGTTCATGGAGATAAACAGTGTAGAAGGATTGTAGAGCTTACGGAGTTGCCTGATCTGTTAGCTAGTTTTACGTAACCTTAAATTGTTTATAGCAACGCCCCATTTGTTATGGAAAGTCACTTCGTCTAGCCGTTTTCTAGGCTCTTTCTCTTTATCCTCTCCCGCCATGCCCACGGGTATAATAGTCTCCAACTGGAAACCTTTCGGGACTCTGAGAATTTCTAGTATTTCTTTTGAACTAGGCGGAGTATACGTTAGCGAGGCTAATCCCATTTCTTCAAGCGCTAATAGGAGATAGCCTATTGCGAGCCATGTACTCTGTATGGCGTATGGCTTACCGAGCTCGGTGAACACAGCTATAAGGTAGGGAGCCTCCGTGAGGAAAGGCTTCTTCCAGGTAAATCCTCTGCGGGAAAGCCATTCCTTCAACTCTCCCCTTATCCGGGCGTAAAACTCCCTCTCCGCTTTTTCACACGCGTTTCTTATCTTATCTTTAATCTCTCCATCCTCTACTATTAGAAATCTCCAAGGTTGTTGATTCGCTCCAGAAGGCGCTTGGAGAGCCGCTTCTATAGCGTAGAGTATTTTTGATAAATTAATTTTATCGCCTTTATAGCGTCTAATAGATTTTCTCCGTGAAGCGAGTTTTAGGATCATCCCATCCATAGGTATTCTTAGGCGTTTAAATCTAAAATGCTTACGTTTAAAATTTTATTTTAACGTTAAAGTAAAGCTTTTAAAGGTATAGGCTGTCTTCTAAACCGGATGAAAGACGTATTAATAATAGAAGATCCGGAAACAGCGAAAGTACTTATCGATAAGACAAGGCTTAAGATACTGCATTTGCTAAGAATGGGAGAGCATACTATTTCGGAGCTTTCACAATTTCTAGAGCTTTCGCCTCAGGCCGTCTTTTATCATTTAAAGATTCTGGAAAAGCATGGATTAGTGGAAGTTGTTAGAACTGTAAGTAAGAAAAATCTAATCGAGAAGTATTATAGAGCTACGGCGCGGATCTTTTTAGTCTCCTATCTAGTTTTTGAAAGTGAGGAATTTGAGGATAAGGTACGAGATATAGTAGCTGAAGCTATGGACGTTTTCGGCTTAAAAGTAGAAGAAAAGGAGTTTACAGAATTGATGCGTAGGTATCTTTCGCTTAAAAGCAGGGCTATAGAGGAGATTTTATCTAAGCGTAGGAAGGCTCTCCATAGGAAGATGAGCCCGATAATCGATTTTCTAGCGGTTATGCAGATGGCATCATACCCGGAGTTTTCTAAACTGGTTTCTAGGTATAGAGAATTGGAGGGATTATAAGTGGCTTTGAAAAGGCTTTTAGCGTACACGCTTAGGTATAAGAGAAACCTGGTATTAGCCTCCATATTCTCTATGATATCGGCTGTAGCTGGGGTGTTCGCGCCTCTCGTGGCTAAACAAGCCGTGGATCTTGTTGTGAGTTTTAGATTTGAAGAGGTTGTGCTATATGCTGGTTTATTCGTGTTTTTATCGATTGTAAGAGGTGTTTTATCTTTTATTCAAAGTGTAGAATCTAGAAAGCTGGCAGAGTATATCTCTTTCGATTTGAGAGTAGAGTTGTATAGGAAGCTTCAAGATTTATCGCTTATCTACTTGTACAGGAAGGGGGTGGGTAAGCTCGTAGCCCGCGCGACTGGGGATATAGAACGTATTAAAGGATTTTTCGGATTTACTCTTTCAGGTTTTATGGGAGGGTTGGTCCTGGTTATATTCTCTGTAGGGTCTATGTTATCTATCGACCCGCTGCTCGCGGTTGTATCGTTGAGCGTTTTAGCTCCTCTTCCATTTCTTATTAAGCGATTCGCGGGAAAAGTGAGGTTTTACTTTAGAAATGCGAGAGAGGAATATGCCAAGATGACTACCGTGTTGCGGGAAACGCTGGTATCGATGGTGCCCATTAGGGCTGTCGGCGCTGTAGAGTATATGGCCGGGAAATTCGCTGGGTTTAACTCGGAGTATGCGGATAGTATGATTTCTATAGGCAGGATAAGAGCTTTAGCTTGGCCTACTTTCGGCTTTTTCACGAATCTAGCGGTGTTGCTGGTTTTTTGGTACGGAGGTTTGAAGGTTATAGGTGGAGAGCTTTCTATAGGCGACGTAGTAGCGTTTACGATGTATGTGAGCATGATCTCGTGGCCTATTACTTCTATAGGCATACTCACGGTTATAGCGGAGCGCGCTAGAGTAGCGGCTTCTAGAGTTTTCGAAGTATTAGATGAGAAAGAAGATGTTGAAGAGGATCCGAACGCTTCTCCACTAAAAGTTGAGCAGGGTGAGGTAATCTTCGATAACGTATGGTTTAGCTATAATGAAGAAAAGTGGGTGTTAAAGGGGTTAAATCTTAGAATTAAGCCGGGAGAGTTTATAGCTATCACGGGAGCCCCGGGTAGCGGTAAAAGCACTCTAGCCATGTTACTCATCAGATTGGCTGATCCCCAGAAGGGGCGTATATTGATCAACGGCCAAGATATCAGGAAAGTTACCGTGGAGTCCCTCCGTAGACAGGTTACGCTGGTGCACCAGGATATCTACCTGTTTCCCGATACGATCAGGAATAATATAGCTTATGCTAAGCCAGATGCTTCGATGGAGGAGATCGTTAAGGTTGCTAAACTCGCTGGAATTCACGATTTCATAGCTGAATTGCCTAAGGGCTATGATACTCTGATCGGTGAGAGAGGTATAACTATCAGCGGGGGGCAGAGACAGAGACTGGCTCTGGCACGGGCTCTGCTGATCGATCCTAAAATTGTAGTTTTAGACGATACTACATCTGAGATAGATGCGGAGACTGAGAGAGCTATCTATGACGCACTTACTAAACATCTCAGAGGCAAGACCCTTATAGTGATAACTCAGCGCCCAGCCACTATGGCGCTCGCCGATAGAGTAGTGATTTTAGAAGATGGAAAGGTTGTAAAGGAAATTCGGAAAGGGGAGGCTGTCGTGGAGGGAGTGTTTTAATGCATCGTTTAAGCCATTTGGCTAGATATGAGGAAGAAGAGACGACTCTTCCTCTAAAGGAAATAGTTAAACGTTTAATGCCTTTAGTAAAGCCCCACGCTAAGTATTTCTCAGCCGCTATTGCTGGAACTATGGGTAGGATGGCCCTAAACTTAGCTTTTCCCATGTTAATGGGATATCTAGTAGATTCTGCACTGGGGGGAGATTTCGATGAATTGCTATGGTTCTCTGTTATATTCTTCGGGTGTGCTGTAGCATATTGGTTTATCAATTATACACGTATCTATTTGACTTCCCTCGCAGGGCAGAGGTTTATCAGAGATCTTCGAGATAAGTTGTTTAGGAAATTGCTTAAAGTTAAAATAGCCTTCCTGAGGAGAGGAGAAGTTGGCAGGCTCGTGTCTAAAGTTATGAACGACGTAGACGTAATAGGCGATACTTTTACCAGCGGTTTGATAGATATGTTCGCTGATATAGCCGCTATGAGCGGGGCTTTCGTGATAATGGTGTTTATCAGTCCTCAGCTTACGCTAGCTATACTCCCGCTAATACCGGCGATATTCCTGATAAACTACTATTTGGCTGTTAGAGCTAGAGAAACGTTTAGAAAGGCTAGAAAGGCGATTGCTAAGGTAACGGCGAAGGTTGAACAGGAGATTTCTGGAGCAGCCGTCGTGAAGACTTATGTTCAAAGGAGGAAGATTGAGGAAAGAGAGTTTGAAAAAGTGAGCAGGGAATATGTTTCAACTAATGTCGAAGCTACAAAAGTCGTATCATCGGTTAACCCCTCAATGTCGGTTATCAGAGCTATAGGCGTGGCTATAATACTCCATATCGGCGGAAACTTAATCCAAGTTGGAGAAATAACAGTTGGTACTATGGTTACCTTCTACGGTTATTTAGACCTGTTTTTTAGACCTCTTCAAACTCTAGCCATATTCTTCAACAGTATTCAATCCGCTTTAGCGGCCGCTGAGCGAGTTACAGAACTCTTAAAAGTAGATGAGGAGGAGAGCGGTGTTCTTCGGAAACCAATTAACGGATTGGTAGAGTTTAAAGAGGTGTATTTCGGCTATGAGGAAGAATTACCTGTTATTAAGGGGGTTTCACTAAAAGTAAAGCCGGGAGAAATGGTGGCGATTGTAGGCCCGACCGGAGGCGGAAAGAGCACATTGGCGAAATTATTGCTTAGATTTTACGACCCGTGGAGCGGGAGGATTTTGCTAGATGGGATAGACGTGGATAGATATGATCTTTCCTTTTTGAGGAAAGTTATAGCATATGTCCCTCAGGATCCAGCGGTGATCTCTGGCAGAGTATACGATAACCTGGTAGCCGGTAGGCCTGATATGGGAAAAGAAGAGGTTGATCGTTTATTAAAAGAACTCTCTGTTGATGGGCTATTCGATGCTTTACCGGGAGGACTTGAGGCTGAAATCGTCGAGGAAGGTAGGAATCTCTCCAAAGGCCAGAGGCAGGTTATATCTTTGGTTAGAGCTTTAATCTCGAATCCCCGCGTTTTAGTGCTTGATGAGGCTACGAGCAACGTGGACGTGGTGACGGAATTGAAAATCTACAAGGGCTTAAAGAAGCTAATTAAAAAGAGGAATATATCGACGATTGTTATAGCGCACAGGCTTATAGCCATTACCGATGCTAATAGGATATACGTCATAGATGACGGTAAAGTAGTCGAAGAGGGAACTCATGAAGAACTACTGGCTAAGGGAGGACTATACGCTAAACTTTGGCGGGCACAATCCCCTGAAGTTATTCTATCCCTCTCTGAAAGTAATTAACCCAGTTTATTTCCTCATTGGATTTTGTATTCAAGTTTGCATTTCCGATATGTAAAGAATAATTCTTATAAACTGCGGTAACTACCCTTATTCGTTGAAATGAAGATGAATCATAATCGTCATATGGAAAAAGCACATCATCCAGCTAGACATATAGGAGAATTTAAGAGGAAATTTTGGATCTCTTTCATCCTTACAATCCCAATACTGCTTTTATCTGAAGCTATTCAATCTTGGTTTGGCTTTACGATAACAATACCATTTCAGAAGGAGATATTACTGATTTTATCGGCGATAGTATATTTCTACGGCGGCTCGCCCTTCCTGCGTGGAAGCATAAAAGAGCTTAAAAATAGACAACCTGGAATGATGACTCTTATAGCCGCCGCAATCTCCGTAGCTTTCTTCTACTCCGCAGGCACTGTCTTATTTATAGAAGGTAAAGATTTCTTCTGGGAACTCGCGACTTTAATCGATGTAATGCTTATCGGCCATTGGGTAGAAGCTAAAAGCGTTCTCGGAGCTTCAAGAGCACTGGAAGAGCTCGTTAGAATAATGCCTACAACCGCTCATTTAATTAAAAATGGGGAAATAGTAGATGTTCCTCTATCCGAGCTTAAAGTAGGCGATTTGGTCCTAGTTCGCCCGGGCGAGAAGATACCCTCGGACGGCGTAGTAGTTGAGGGAGAGTCTTTCGTAAATGAGGCGCTTTTAACGGGTGAGGCGAAGCCGATCCGCAAGAGGATAGGCGATAAGGTGATAGGCGGTTCTATGAACATGGAGGGAATGCTCAAGGTTAAGATAAAGAAAGTTGGAGAAGAAACCTACTTAGCTCAAGTTATAAAGCTTGTTAAGCAAGCCCAGGAGAGTAAGTCGAGAACTCAAGACTTGGCTACTAGGGCATCCGCCTTATTGTTTTACGTAGCGCTTGGAGTTGGAATACTTACTTATACAGCTTGGTACCATCTGGGAAATCCAGATTTCGCTCTTGAAAGAGCTGTAACGGTTATGGTTATAGCCTGTCCGCACGCGCTGGGCTTAGCTATTCCGCTAGTCGTCGCTATATCCACTTCTATAACGGCTAAGAATGGAATACTTATAAGAGATAGGAGAGCGTTTGAGATGGCTAAAGATATTGATGTTATCGTATTCGATAAAACGGGTACGTTGACCGAGGGTAAGTTCGGAGTTAGCGATGTAATCTCATATATTCCAGAGAAGGAGTTACTGAAATTCGCGGCTAGCGTTGAGGTTAGCTCGGAGCATATCATAGCTAGGGCGATAGTAGAGTACGCTGAGGAAAGAGGAGTTAATATGAGCAATGTTGAAGATTTCAAAGCAATACCCGGTAAAGGAGTGTACGGCAGAGTAGATGGTAGAGAGGTGTATGTGGGAGGGCCGAATTTGCTTAAAGATTTAAACGTAGATGCAAGTGACGAGGTATTGGAGAAACTCTATGGAAAGACTCTGGTCTTTGTCGTCGTGGACGGGAAGTTGGCGGGGATTCTGGCTCTAGCTGATAAGATAAGGAAAGAATCTTTTGAAGCCGTTAGACAGCTTAAAGAAATGAGAGTTAAAGTCTATATGCTTACAGGAGATTCTGAAAAAGTCGCTAAATGGGTTGCAGAAGAACTAGGTATAGACGATTATTTCGCATAAGTACTGCCGCACGAGAAGGCTGAGAAGATTAAATTACTTAAGGAGAGAGGCTATAAAGTTGCTATGGTGGGAGATGGGATAAACGACGCCCCAGCCCTAGTTACAGCAGATGTGGGCATCGCCATCGGCGCTGGGACGGATGTAGCCATCGAAAGCGCGGATATAATCCTGGTAAGAAACGATCCTCGGGATATACCGAAGATAATAGAACTTTCGCGGAAAGTGTATTCAAAAATGGTACAGAACTTGTGGTGGGCGGCCGGTTACAACATATTCGCAATCCCCCTAGCCGCAGGGTTGCTGTATAACGTAGGCGTAGTCGTCAGCCCGGCAATAGGCGCTCTCTTAATGTCTATAAGCACCGTCATAGTGGCGTTGAATAGCCAGACTTTAAGAAAGTATGAACCTAGAGTCCATTTCATGTAGTCGCATAGGCTAGGATAAACAACGGTCATATCAATACGTTGTACCAAAATTCCGGCTCGGATACTAGCTCTAAGGTAAAATCGAAGAAAGTACGGCACTTATAGAGAGCTACACTGGGTGGACAGGGCTTCAGATATCCCGGATTAGAAAGTATGTACAGAATTAAAACTGTCACAAAGCCAGTGGCTATATATCCTATGGATAGGAAAAATATCATTATTTGATAATTTCTTCACGTACATTTAGGCTTATCATTCTCTTAATATAAATTTAAGTGAGCATCCACTACCAATTACTATCAGTACTCCGAAAAACGCCTCAATAACAGTCATATTCTCTCCTAATAGCAGATACGAGAAAAACGCGGCTAGGAAAGGCGTCAACATTTGAATCATAGATGGTATCATAGCCCCTAGATTTTTTACGGCTACCATATTCATCCAATTGCCAATCCCAATAGAGATTACTCCCGAAAATAACAGGATTATTAGCTCTAAAGGCGATGGTGAAATAAAACCGCTATTCGGAATTTCTATAACTAAAAACGGCATAAACATTAACCCAGCCTCAAGATATACTATCGAAGAATATGCTAGCGCATCTTCCTCTTTTAAAAAGTATTTAATAGATAAAATGAATAAAGCCCACATTAAAGCGCTCAAGCCCGCGAGAAAAGCTCCCAGATCGATTAGATTTAAATCGAATCCGCTTTTAAACGTGAGGCCTCCAACTCCTACCATTCCCAGCAGTAATCCAAGCAGGAAAAGAGGATCTTTTATAATTCTTCTCTCATCCTCGTATATGATAAATGCTAAGACTGCTAGGAACACTACATTAAGCCTTAATAGAAAAGCGACCGTGGACGCCTTGGTTAAGTATATACCTGTTGTGGCAGGAGTTTGAAATAGGAAGACTAAGAAAGCAGGTCCGAGTGCTCTCACAAGTCTTTCTGAGCTTAACGGTATTTCTCGTCGGAAGTAGCTATAGAGGGCGAATAGAAAAAACGCCGCCATTAGATATCGAGAGAAATTCTGTTGTACTATTGTAAAAGAAGCAGAAAGATATTTTATAAGCGCAACTCCTAATGCCCAAGAGAGAGACGCTGTAAACGCTGCTAAAGCCGGTTTAGCTCTTCTCCCTAACATAAGTATTAAATTTAGGTTCCTTTGAGTATATGAATTTAGCTGATTAAAATTCTAAAAAATAGAAAAAATTTGATTATTCCTCTTTCTCTATAACCTCAGCTGTTGGAGCGTATTTTTTAACAGCTTCAATGCCCTTTAAGCAGGCTTGTTTTGTAGTATAACTCTCGCTTACCGCTATTACTTCATTATTCGGAGCAACTAATCGAAAGCGGTAGCCTCCGGCTTTGTCTTTAAAAATTTCAAATCTTTCTTTTGCCATAGTTCTCACTTCTATATCTTTCTAGCAAAGTTTCTCATTTAAAAAGGTTTTCTTTAGAAATTTTTGAAGTGTTTCTCTATTTATGCCTTAATTTATTTCAAATTCTAGAGAGAATCTATTTGTTCTTTGTCTTCATTCCTCGAATTTTACAGGTCTTCCGGGTAGTCCATGCAGCACTTAATAGCTTTTCCATGTTTCCTTAATTGCTTCCGATTGGAATAGAAGAATCGGTTTACCGAATAGTTTAAAACTCTTATAAAGCTTATACAGAATTCCAGCTCCCCATTCGGCCCTATAACTTACATCCTCAAAGCTTTCTGATATATCTCCTCAAATATCTAAATCAGCCCGTTTAGCCGCTCTCCAATCATTATAAAACTGTTCCACACCATACAATCTATAGTTCTAAAAATCATAGAGAGGAGCCGCCCGTTCCTCTCTATTTATTTACTATTTTTCTCATAATCCTCTCGAGTAATCTCTTCTCTCGCGCATATAGTGAAAGAGAATAGAATTTATTAAAAGAAAATATTTATTTTAGTTTCCGATAAATATACCGAGGTCTGAAGTTGCACGATACTAGTAGGTGCATTCTACCTCTAACTTTCTCGTTATTTTTATTTCTTACGATTTTGGCTGCGTACAGTAACTCTATCGGCAAAGTTTATGCCGTTGATGAAGTAAGGTTTATAGGAGAAGTTTACCGGGGCGAAGCAGTATATAATGAACAGCTTGGTGTTAAAGAGTATTTTATTGGAGTTATTGTAACAGAGGTTTTAGAGGATCCTAATGATCTGATTTCTACGGGTGAGAGAATACACGTATTCTATTTTAATCCTATGGGCCTTAATGTAGGCGATATAGTAGATGTATACGGCTATTACTCATTTGATGGAGGACACGTAGTCGTCATATTCAAAGAGTTGAATACTCAATATTATCTAAAGCTGATAGATCATGTAGAGCTCGAAGAAAGGAAGGAGGGTGTAGCCGTAGTAATAGACCCTGAATTTGTCCATGAGATAAAAATCTGGGCCAAGAAAGTATATGAATATGAAACATTCGTTATGGAGATTTTAGAGACTGAGGGGGAGAAAATCGAGTACTACCGTTTAAGGTATTCTGAAAGGCTGAATCTAAAGAGCGGGGATGTAGTGCGTTATAGGGGAGTAGTGAGGAACATTACCGTTGGGGAGTCGATAATAGAGGGGGAGTTAGAATTTTTCGACGATAAAAGCTCTATTGAAATTATATCGTCAAGAATCACTATCAAAAGAGTCCCGCCCCTTGTAATACCAGGCAGTAAGATTAAAATTAAAATAACCGTCGAAAACAGCCCCAGAGGCTCTCTCTATTTATTGAACATACCTCTTAATTCCACACTGAGGCCGATTTCCGATATAGAGATTTCCG
>Ga0164311_10001168_pt1 | contig 12609 bp, 11 predicted proteins | sample GuaBasSedimGuay2_FD_121796 | JGI IMG/M metagenome (GOLD analysis project Ga0164311, IMG submission 121796) | Subseafloor sediment microbial communities from Guaymas Basin, Gulf of California, Mexico - Guay2, Core 4569-9, 9-12 cm | ecosystem: Environmental > Aquatic > Marine > Hydrothermal vents...
AATTCGCCTATTTGCTGGAAATCCTTAACTTTCTCGATTAGCTCTTTTGATATTATGCTGTCTACGGCGGTTATGCTCCACCTTGTTGGAACTAGTCTGCGCTGTTTCTTTATTCCAAAGGCTCCGACGCTGAAGGCTCTCTGAATGCGGGTTACAAATGCTCCTTTCTCATACAACTCAACTACTGCTTCCGCAGCCTTCAAATCAGTGTCATAGTAGGCTTTTTCAATAAATCTGTCCCACTTGGCCGTTCCAACTCTTAAGTTTCTTATTGGCGCTGAAGGTCCGAAAGGCTGAACTTCGTCATCGAGAAGTATGAACCCTCTAGGCCTCTTCTTAAATTCAAGTTCAACATCAACCGGTTTGGCGGCCAAGGCCAGTTCCTGAGTTTTCTCAATTATTTTTCCTGCTTTTTCAAACTTTTTCACATGGACCCTATGCTTTCCACGAACAAGCATTGAACGGAAACGTACAATCTCATCGATTGGTTTACCGAACCAAAGCTCTGGGATGTCAAACATGCTTGTGTCTTCGCGTATGGGCGGAACTAACGGTCCGGCGTAGACGTATGGATAGCCTATTCTTCCAACAAAGACGCTTGGCGGTGAGGCCCCTTCAATTTCCACATCCCTTATAAGCGGGGCTGTTCTTATCAGCGAGTTAACCCTGACAATGATTGGGCATCTCTTCTTTCCGCATAGAAACTTTGAGCCTTTGCAAATTGCGCATACTCCCTTTCTGGGGTCCGTGCGATTAAAAATTCTGGGTCATAGTTTATATCAGCCATAAATTCTGGGTCCCTGAGTATGTCTAATATCCATGGGTTTCGTTTTTTGGCATAGCTTCTCTTTGACTTCACTGTTCTAAGTTTTTTCATGGATGCGCCAACTAGGATATAATTTTGAATTTTAGTGGTTAATAAGTTTGGTTTTGTTGAGAAAAATTTATAACACCGTTATATAACAGTGTTATGAGAGTCATGAAGAAGAAAAACCCACAACTTACCAAGCTAGAAATTGTTGATATGCAAGAAATTAGAGAGTCAATGCATGTTGACCTTAACGATGTCCTAAATTTATACGCTAAAATTGTCGGTCAGCGCATAGTTGATGTTCCGATAATAGTTGACGAAAAAAGTATGATTATACTTAGGGGCAATGATATTTATCAAGCTTTAGACTTGCTTTTGGCAGAGAAAGCGCCAATCCTAAAAGTTGACATTTCAAATGTAGAGGTAACTTTGCTGAAAGCTGGCTTAACCAAAGAAGCCATTATAGAGGCAGCTCTTAGAGGACGCAAATTACCGCCAAGAAGTTTCACGGTGAAGTTGGATGTTCCAAGAATAAATGTTCCATTAGATAGGTTATTGAAGATTGAGAAGAAAGATAGGGAAAAATTGAAGGTTTACGGTAGTACCCTTGAACTACTTTATGCGGGTTGGCCAACCCCCCTTGTTAGGCTTAATTCATTATCTAACGAAAGTAGGAGTGTTTGGGCAAAACTTGAAGGTTATAATCCCTTCAGCAACAGCGTAAAGGACAGAATAGGATTTTCAATGATAATGGAAGCTCGGCAAAAAAGTAATCTTAGGGAAATACTCTACGAGGCTACATCCACTAATACTGGAATAGCCCTAGCTTCGATAGCAAACCTGCTTGGAATAAAAACTAAACTTTTCATTCCTAAAACCATACAGAAAGTAAGCGATATCTACTTACGTGTTTTAGGCGCCGAAGTGGTTAGGCTTCCGGTAGGATTAACTGTGGAAGCAATAAGCCAAGTTGATTCACAAGCCAAAAAGGACGATGCCCTGCATCTAAACCAATTTGAGAACGACGCAAACTTCAAGATTCATTTAAAGCATACTGCAAGAGAAATTGACGAGCAACTAAAAGCTGTAGACTTGACGCCTACATGCATAATAGGTGGCTTAGGGACCTCAGGGCACATGAGCGCCATATCCTTCTATTTCAAAACTAAATACGGAGAGAAAGTCCAAGTAGTAGGCGTTCAGCCAGCGGCAAACGAGGTTATCCTAGGCATTAGAAGAATAGAGACTGGAATGAAATGGTATCACTGGACGTGTTTCGACAAAGTAGTGGATGTAACGCAAGAAGAGGCAATTAGGGGATGCCTAAAAATTGCAAGGAAAGAGGGATTATTAATAGGATTAAGCGCAGGAGCGGTGGCCTACGCGTTCGAGAAAATAGCAAAAGAAAATGGAGTATATGTCTTGATCTTTCCGGACACTGGCTACAAATATGCGGAGCAATTTGAAAGATACCTGCTGGGCGGTTGAGGGTCTATTTATTAGTTCTTGGAGTATCGGGCCAAACACCTTTTTTATTGTCCATTTTGTACTCATTTATTAGAGGAGTAAAATCTTGTTCGACCCGAAGGAATACTATAAGAGGCAAGTAGTTCTTTCTGAGCTTGGCGAAGAAGGGCAAGAAAGGCTTAGAAAATCACGAGTCGCCATTGTAGGGCTAGGCGGACTTGGAAGTGCAGCTGCCCTTTATCTGGCCTTAGCCGGAGTCGGTTATTTACGTCTAATAGATCAGGACACTGTGGAAATCAGCAATTTGCATAGGCAAGTTCTCTATTCGCTGGATGATTTGAGGCTTCCGAAGGTTGAGGCGGCAGCTAAAAGAATTGGTGAAATAAATCCTGAGGTTCGGGTTGAAGTTGTACCGGAAAATGTGCATGAAGCTAATGCCAAGAAGCTTCTGAGCGATGTAGACTGCGTTGTTGACGGATTGGACAACATGTATACCCGCTATCTCGTAAATAGAGTATGCTTGGAGAACAGAACTCCCTATGTTTACGCGTCCGCTATTGGAGTTGAAGGATACTTGTCGGTCTTCACCCCGCCTGAAACGCCCTGTCTAGAATGCATCTTTCCAAATCTAGACGATAGTAGGCTACCGACATGCGAAACCCGCGGAGTACTCGGCGCCACAACTGGAATAATCGGAAGCATGGAAGCAATGGAAACAGTAAAGGTGCTTGCTGGAGTTGGAAAGCCGCTTAAAAATACTCTACTGATATGCGACTTTAACGACATGTATCTAACAAAAATAGAAGTTCATCGAAATCCTGGATGCCCAATCTGCGGAGAAGGAAAAGTAGGCGAGAAAATTGAGCAGCCTAAAAGGCTTGTTTGGCTATGCGGGCAAAACACAGTGAATATAAATCCCAAAAAGCCGATTACTCTGTCTATAGATGACATTCATAATCGTTTAAGTCAGCATTTCAACGTTTTACTGAAGTCCTCGCTTGTGGTAGTCTTGAAAATTGACGGCGCCGAAGTCAGCGTTTTTAAGGGCGGGCGAATGCTAATAAAGAACGTTAAAAATGAAAATGAGGCATTAACGGTTTATGGAAGGATCATAAAATATCTAGAGGGCTAGTTTATATCTGACGCTTAAGCCACTGACGTACCCACTTTCGCATGCAAGCCTCAGAACAGAAAACATACAGCTTATTAATACAACAAGTCTTTCTTGTGATGGGTTTCCCGCGAATAATTCTCCCGCAAACTTGACATCGCAAATTTCCAGCCATTACCAATCATAATCCAAAGTGAGTAAGCAATCTATTAAGCTTAACTAAGAGTGAATAATTTATTAACCAGATAAGTTCTTTACTGCCTCAAGGTGTACTCTATGATAGATGAAGCAACCGTCACAAAATTGATAGTTGAAAAAACGGCGCAGGACTGGATAGACCTATCTGAAGTTGACGTAGTCATTGTAGGTGCGGGTCCAGCCGGATTAACCGCCGCATATTATCTAGCCAAGGCTGGATTAAAAACTGTAATTTTTGAAAGGAAACTTTCTTTCGGCGGCGGAATAGGCGGCGGAGGAATGCTCTTCCACAAAATTGTTGTTCAGTCCCCAGCTGATGAAATTTTAAGAGAAATGGGTTGCAAACTCGAAAAAGTTGGCGAGAATCTTTATGTAACTGATGGTTCGGCCATGATAGCGAAACTTGCAAACAGTGCAATAGATGCAGGGGCAAAAATAATTCTAGGCGTAACCGTAGACGATGTAATCTACAGAAACGGAGAATCCCCACGCATTGTCGGGGTGGTTATCCAGTGGACAGCCGTCATAATGGCCGGGATTCATGTAGACCCTCTTGGAGTAAGGGCCAAGGCAGTAATTGACTGTACTGGGCATGACGCAGAAGTCTTGTCGGTTGCTTCAAGAAAAATTCCGGAATTAAACCTGTTTATCCAAGGAGAAAAGTCCATGTGGACTGCAGAAGGCGAAAAAGTAATAGTTGAAAAGACAGGCGAGGTCTGTTCAGGCTTATATGCGGCTGGAATGGCAGTTGCAGCTTTGCATAACACACCTAGAATGGGGCCAATCTTCGGCGGAATGCTTCTAAGCGGCAAAAAAGTTGCTGAAATAGTAATAGACAAACTCCAAAAATAGCCATTCTATTCTCTTCGGCAACTATTTTTAGGGCTGTAATGAACATTTGCTTAGGCGATTAAATGAACTCACTAACCGTTAATGTAAAAATCTTGAGGCTTAACTTAAGGGAGAAGCTTGTAGAAGAAAGAGAGGAGCCTGTTGCGAAGGAGATTCCAGTCAACATTTATGTCAACAAAACTCATGCGGCCACACTTTTTGCATCGCCAAATTATCTAAAAGAATTGGGGATAGGATGGCTTCTAGGACAAGGAATAATTAAATCAGTCGATGAAATAAGCGAAGTTCAAGTTAAGGAGAACAATGTTGTTGTAAAGTATATGGGCGATGTTGAAGCCAGAATAAAAGCTGCAAAAACATTAAAGATAATAGACACTTCATGCGGGTCAACTTCAGAAGAGTTTGGGTTCTTAATAGACAGAATTTCTAAGCCCATGGTTAAGTCAAAATATAAAGTTAGCGCCGAAGAAATCCTCCATTTTATCAAGAGGCTTAATTCTCTGTCTGAAGTCTTTAGGGTCACTGGTGGAACGCATTCTGCTGCTATTTTCGAGGACGAAAAGCTTGTGGCCTTCGCTGAGGATGTGGGTAGACATAACGCTGTTGACAAAGTAGTGGGCATGGCAGCCCTAAAGAAAGCTGATTTTTCAAGATGTGTCTTGGTTAGCAGTGGCAGACAGCCAGCTAACATGGTCTTAAAGGCTGCACGCGTTGGAATACCAATTGTCGCATCAATTGCGAGTCCCTTACATTCTGGGGTAGAGGCTGCAAAAAAGACCGGAGTAACATTAGTCTGCTTTGTGAGAGGGCAAAGAATGAACATTTATAGCAATCCGGAAAGAATTGAGATTTTAAATTCTAAGCATTAAATTCAACTATTTTATTCTGCTCTATCTAGAATTTTTCTCCACACTTTTCGTTTCATCAACCTTCTGAGTGCTTCAGCATGTATCCGTATCCTAACCGATTCAGCTTCTCCCTCCTTCACCTCTTCATCTACGTACTTTTGGCCGGCTTTCTTGAGGCACTTTAAAAAAGCTAGAGCTAAAGTTTCCATATCTTTTGGCAATATCTTAGCGTAATTGTTCTTGATGACGGAAAGTGAACCTCTCAAAAATTGAATTTGAGTTTGTATAAAATACGGTTTTATCTCTTTTGGAATTTTTTCCGAATCAACTATGAAAAGAGCTGCTGCCGGTGAGTAGTATTTTTGTAGTATTCCGTGCTTTTCCGCTTCAATTTTTTCTATATGGACTAGATTGGCTTCGGCAAGTAAGTGTAGATGATATCCAACAGCAGCTTTTGTTAGTCCGAGTTCTTGAGAAAGCTGCGTTTCTGTCATAGGTTTAATGCTTAGAAGCCTCAGAATTTCTTCTCTTATAAAATCTGCCAGCAGCTTAATTTTTTCTTCATCGTCAACTATTTGGACGGCTTGATACGTTGCAGTTTCCTCCATGTGAAAGTTCATCGAAAGGTTAATATTTTTAAAACGGTTAAAAATTTTAAACCTTTCTTATCTATAAGTTATGGTGAGAGAAGATGATTCCGCTGTGGTTCGCCCTGAGCTTAGCTGCCAGTCTAACCGCCCTAACATCAGCTATACTGCTTTCAATAAAAATTCTCAAAACAAAAGTAAAAGACACTAGAATACTGGAATTTTCATCGATGATAAGGGATGGAGCATCCGCCTTCCTAAAAAGGCAGTATAAGGCAATTATGATATTTACAATAATACTTTTTATCATCATGCAATTGGCCAGCTTTCTGCTTGAAAATTTTGATAACAGAATTCCCTTAACCTTCCTTTTAGGAGCTGCCTTTTCGGGTTTAGCCGGATTTATAGGGATGGAGGTTGCTATTAGGACAAACTCCAGAAGTGTAGACGCCGCGAAGGAGCGTTTTGAAAAGGCTTTCTCAACCGCCATTGAGGGCGGTCTCATAACAGGACTTTTCGTAACCGGACTTGGGCTTCTCGGCGTAAGCCTACTTTACTACTTCACCCTTAACATGAACATTGTAGTGGGATTTGGTTTCGGAACAGCCCTAATAGCGCTGTTCGCTCGGGTTGGCGGCGGAATTTATACTAAGGCTGCTGATATCGGCGCAGACCTAGTAGGCAAAGTAGAAGCTAAAATTCCAGAGGATGATCCAAGAAACCCAGCTGTAATAGCCGACCAAGTAGGCGACAACGTAGGTGATGTGGCCGGAATGGCCGCGGATATATTCGAATCCTATGCGTGTACGTTGATAGCGGCTCTTCTTATCGGTTGGAAGATTATGGGCGAAGATAAATTCATGTTTCCAGTCGTGATACAGAGCATAGGCATTCTCGCGTCATTAGTCGCCCTAATATTTATGAGTAGAGCAAAAGAGGAGAACCCATTCAAAACGATAAATATGGGCTTTCTCTCAGCCGGAGCAATAATAGCAATTTTCTCCGCGATTCTAACATGGTTTACCTTCGAAGGAAGCATGTCGCCATTCTTCTCGCTCTTAATCGGATTGGTCGCAATAATTCTTCTGGCTGCTCTCACACAATACTACACTTCACAGAGGTTCTCTCCAGTCAGAGAAGTTGCAAAATCTTCACAGACAGGTCCGGCTATAAACTTTCTAGCCGGTTTGGCGTTAGGGTTGGAAAGCACAGCCTTACCAGTAATGGTGATATGTGCAGCCATTCTTGTCGCGTTTAGTTTTGAAGGACTCTATGGAGTAGCATTGGCCGCAATTGGATTCTTGTCAATTGCCCCCTTAATTGTTGGTCTAGATGCTTATGGGCCGATAGTTGATAATGCAAGTGGAATAGCTGAGATGACAGGAATTGGAGGAAGGATAAGAATAAGGCTTGAAGAGTTGGATTCTGTTGGAAACACTACAAAGGCTATTTGTAAGAGCTTTGCGATAGGCGCTGCGGCTCTGGCAGCTATGGCTTTGTTTGCCGCTTACATCGAAGAAGCTGGTATAAAAACAATAGACATGACAGAACCAAGCGTTATTACTGGGGCTCTAATAGGGGCGATGTTGGCCTTCGTTTTCTGTTCAACTCTGCTCAGAGCCGTCAGCAAGGGCGCCTTCAAGATGGTAGAAGAAGTAAGAAGTCAATTCAGAAAAATAAAGGGAATATTAGAGGGGAAAGCGAAACCAGACTATGAAAGCTGCATAGCCATAAGCACAAAAGCCGCTTTAGAAGGTTTAATCATGCCCGGAATCCTATCTGTAGCCATTCCAGTAATTATAGGCTTTCTACTTGGAAAGGAGGCTCTTGGAGGGCTTCTGCTTGGAAATGTCGCCGCAAGCTTTCCGCTTGCCCTTTTCCTTGCCCACAGTGGAACAGCATGGGATAACGCCAAAAAATACATCGAAGCCGGACATTTTGGCGGTAAGGGAACAGAAACCCATGCTGCAGCTGTTGTCGGCGATACGGTTGGAGATCCCTTCAAAGACACGGCTGGGCCATCCCTGAACATACTAATGGATATTATTGGAACAATCGCCCTACTTATAGCTCCTCTTATAATGTAGGTTTTCACAGAAATTTTCGATACTTGATGAAATCGATAAGTTTACATTAAATTGTTTTCATTTAAGCTTCTAAAGAGCTAGTGATTAAATGGCGAGGCGAAGACAATGGCCATTGTAATTATCTTTTCTTTGATTTTCACGCTTATTTTGCTGCTACTTTTTACAGGAAGCTATCACAGAAGCGTCGTTGCAATGCTTGGAGCGCTTCTGGTAATTGCTTTCGGATGGGAGTATGGAATCTTTTCTCCGCAAAGTGCAGCGGATTATGTTTTCAAAAACGCTGAAACTATCGTTTTAGTTATTGGTTCAATGATTTTATGTGAAGCGCTTGGCAGATCCGGTCTTTTTCAGTTTATAGGTTTATCTCTTATAAGCAATATTGGAAAGAGCATTCGATGGTTTACAGCGATAATGTTGCTTTTAACTGTTATTCTAAGCGCCTTTCTAAATAATATAACTGCGATGCTTATAATTGGCGCTCTAACGCTTTCTTTAGAGAAAAGGCTTGAACTAGACTTAAGTGAACTAATCATTTATGAAGCTATTTTCACGAATATAGGCGGATTAATGCTTATGATAAGCTCTATACCAAATCTTATCGTTGCAGGCGAATTCGGCATAGGATTCTCAAGCTTTGCAGCAACATGTATCCCCTTAACATTGCTATTAACGGTAGTTTCAATATACTTAGTCATAAAAAGGATGAAGAATGTGACTCCGCTTAAGGAAGATTTAGAAATTAACCCGTGGTCTGCTGTTAAAGATAAAAGAATCTTTTACAGAGCTTCTCTCATTTTCACGCTTGTAATGATTCTTTTCGTTCTAAACGATGTAGTTCACATTGGATTGGGCCTTATAGCAATAGCCGGCGCAACAGCTATGCTCATTTTGAGCGGGGAAGAACCCGAATCAGTCTTTCGCGACATAGATTGGGGAACAATCTTCTTTTTGGTCTCATTCTACGTAATAATTGGAGGAATGGAGCAGAGCGGAGTGTTAACTTTATTTGCACAGGACCTATCTATGATTTTAGCTATCATTCCGGCAATAGCCTATTTCCTAAATATATGGATTAGCGGCGCCGCTTCGGCATTTATAGACAATATCCCAATAACCATAACCTTGATTCCCATCGTAAAGTACTTGTCTAGCAGCCTGGGATTAAGCCTAGGTGTTTTGGCGTGGAGTATGGTTTTTGGAGCAAACTTAGGTGGAAATTTCACTCCAATTGGGTCCCCGTCAATCATAATTGCTACGGGAATGCTTAAAAAGAAAGGGATGAATATTGGTTTTCATGAGTGGATTAAAAAATATGGAATCTTCCCGGCTATACACTTGCTTTTGGCAAGCATATATACAGTTTTGCTGGTCGTGATATAATTGTCAGAAAGTAGTGGGGTTCCTAAAAAGTTTGAGGAAATAAAAAGTGAGATTGAAAAGGCTGTTCTTCCCCACATTGTTGTAAAGATTTCTTTGCCTGAGGGTGTCGATAAGGATGAGTTTCTAAAACTTGAAGAGGATGAGGAGTTTCTTCAAGCCTTAAAGGAGTTTACTAAGAGATGGCTAAAAAAGAAACAATGTGAAAAATAAACTGAATATTTTCACCTTTTAAATTTCTCGTCGTATCTTCTCATGGCTTCAGCTATACATTTCATTGCTTCTGTCGATCCGAACCAGCCTACTACCTTACTATACTTTCCCTCCTCAAGTTCCTTATATCTTTCAAAGAAGTGAGCTATCTCCTTGAGCCAATGCGGCGGAAGCTTCTTAATATCTCTTATTTTCTCGAATCTAGGGTCTCCTGTAGGTATGCATAAAATTTTGTCGTCGGTTCCCTTCTCATCTTCCATTCTAAGCATCCCTATAGGTTTTGCTTCAACTATGCAGAATGGGAATACAGGATGATGGGTCAAAACCATAGCGTCTAAAGGGTCATTGTCCCGTTCCCAAGTTTGTGGAATAAAACCATAATCAGTTGGATAGTGGAAAGGAGAATGAATAACCCTGTCAAGCTTCAAGAAGCCAGTTTCTCTATCTATCTCATACTTGTTCCTAGATCCCATCGGTATCTCAATAACCACATTGACTATTCGCGGTGCCTTCTCACCTCTATTAACTTCGTGAACGTAATTTACCATATTTGGCCCGGGTGTCCATTTTGCAGGGGATTGTTTTTAACGTTTTTGACTATTTTATCAGCAAACCTTATAGGCTGGTTGACTTATCCCTAATAAGTCTAGTCAAGGGAGGGGCGTGGGATTAGCATGGATGAAGCATTCTATATTTCGCTTATAGCTCCCATCGCCGGAGCCTTAGGAATGTTGGTTGTCGCTTACTTGGCATGGTCTATTAAACGTGAAGAAGCTGGCACACCAAGAATGAGGGAAATAGCAAATTATATTCAGGAAGGAGCTAATGCATTTCTAAAAAGGCAGTATAAGACGATAATCTATTTCATAATAATATTAGCTGCTCTAATGGCAATCCTAGGCTGGTCTGCTCCCTCATCTCATCTTGGGTGGGAAACAGCCCTCGCTTTCATTTATGGAGCAGTAATGTCGCTTCTGGCCGCCTATATAGGCATGAATGTTGCTGTAAGAGCAAACGTGCGTACAGCAAATGCGGCGAGGAAATCGCCAGAGAAGGCCTTAACAATAGCCTTCAGAGGCGGCGCAGTGATGGGTATATCGGTCGTAAGCCTAAGCCTCATAGGAATAAGCACGCTTTATTACGCTTTTGGAAACCCAGAGCTACTAGTAGGTTACGGGTTTGGCGCAAGCCTAGCAGCGCTTTTCGCCCAGCTCGGCGGCGGAATTTATACTAAGGCTGCTGATATCGGCGCAGACCTAGTAGGCAAAGTAGAAGCAAAAATTCCAGAAGACGATCCAAGAAACCCAGCTGTAATAGCCGACCAAGTAGGCGACAACGTAGGTGACTGTGCTGGAAGAGGCGCCGACCTATTTGAGTCCTTCAGCGACAACATAATCTGTGCAATGATATTGAGCGTATTATTTGCCGGATTTAGCAAATATGCTGTTGTTTTTCCTCTTGTCACGCAAGCCATAGGAATAATAGCTACGATAATTGGAGTTTCGCTTGTTAAAGGATGGAAAGGTGTCTCTCCAATAAAATCGTTTAATATAGGGCTTTTTGTAACTGGAATAATCTGTGCGGTAGGCTTCTATGTATCCTCAGTTTGCCTATTAAATGAAATTAACATATTCTACTCGGCGCTTGCCGGTCTCATTGCAAGCCTAGTTGTTGGAGTAGTTGCACAATATTATACTGGGGCTGGGATGCGGCCGGTGAAGAAAATTGCTGAAGCTTCTCAGAGGGGCCCGGCCATAAACATTATTATAGGCTTGGCATACGGCTTACAAAGCGCCTTCATACCAGTTGTAACAATAGCTGCAGTTATTGCCTTCTCATACTATATCGCAGGCTTCTATGGAGTTGCCGCTGCAACCCTTGGAATACTTTCAATGACTGGCATAATAATGTCGTCTGATACCTTTGGGCCTATAAGCGATAATGCGGATGGAATAGCTGAGATGTCCGGAATAAAAGATGAGGTTGGTGAATCACTCGAAGCCTTAGACGCCATGGGAAATACAACAAAAGCTTTAACGAAAGCTTATGCAATGGCATGTGCGGGCCTCTCGGCAATAGTAATATTTGTAACCTATTTACAAATAGTCGGTTTGCTCACCGGCCCAAGCTCCTTCCAAGTAATCAATCTTATTGAACCAAGGAACATTGTAGGTCTCTTTATCGGCGCAATTTTGCCATTTTTGTTCTCCGCGCTTGCGATTGGTGCGACGGGAAAAACAGCCTTCATGATGGTGGATGAGGTTAGGAGACAATTCAGAGAAATAAAGGGACTGCTAGAGGGAAAAGCCAAGCCTGACTATGCGCGTTGTGTTGATATTAGTACGAAAAATGCGCTGAAGGAGATGGTTGTTCCAACGCTTATCGGAATAATTTCTCCAATAGTAGTTGGACTGCTTCTAGGTAAGGAAGCATTAGGCGCATTGCTTCTTGGACAGACAGCGTCGGTAATCGCGTTAGCACCATTCTTTATTAATGTTGGCGGAGCTTGGGATAACGCCAAAAAGTATGTGGAGGCTGGACATTTTGGCGGGAAAGGAACAGAAACTCATGCTGCGGCTGTTGTAGGCGACACTGTAGGCGACCCGTTAAAGGATGTTGCTGGGCCTTCGCTTCACATATTTACAAAACTGATAAACATGACGGCGCTTGTCTTTGCCCCAGTGATAGTGGCATACGCTCTCCTGTAGTTCTTTTCTTCTTTCTGTTACGGGTAATATCTCCTTATAGTTCTTGGGAATGGTACGGCCTCCATTACGCTGTTTAGGTCAAGCATCCAAGTCAAAAGGCGTTCTACGCCAAGTCCGAAGCCGGCGTGCGGAACAGTCCCGTAACGCCTCAAGTCTATGTACCATTCGTAGTCTTCCTGGCGTAAGCCGAACTCTTTTAGACGTTTAATTAGTTCTTCCTTGTCGTCTTCGCGGGCTCCTCCAGTTATTATCTCGCCTATTCTTGGAACAAGCATATCCTCTGACATTACTAGTTCTGGGTTGTCGCGGTAGGTTTTGCAGTAGAATGCCTTAATCTTTCTTGGATAGGC
>Ga0164311_10001170_pt1 | contig 12596 bp, 10 predicted proteins | sample GuaBasSedimGuay2_FD_121796 | JGI IMG/M metagenome (GOLD analysis project Ga0164311, IMG submission 121796) | Subseafloor sediment microbial communities from Guaymas Basin, Gulf of California, Mexico - Guay2, Core 4569-9, 9-12 cm | ecosystem: Environmental > Aquatic > Marine > Hydrothermal vents...
CTATCAAATTTAAATAGAGAATATGAAAATGTTGAAGTGAAAGGTAAAGGAGATAAGTACTAAAATATGGCTTAAAAACAAGGCAGAAATCAAACTACAATATCAATATTTCAAAGACAAATCAATTAGGTGCGTTAAATGAAATAATGATCTATAATTCCATATTAAACTAAAATAAATAGTTTAAGGAAAAAGAACGCATCAAACTGCCAATAAAAATACGATTTGACTGTTCTGATGGTGATATTCTTGAGCAAGTATCGGGGGAAAACGAGAATAAAGCTTTTTCCAAAACGAGGATATATATTGCTATTAGCTGGTATATTAATTGGTTTCCTCATTTTTTCTATAATTTCTTTGCTATTTTCAGCATCAATGGGGCCTCGTGTAATCACCGGTATACCTGAGAAGATCGAATTTAAATTTCTATATACTAGTGAGAAGCAGGGCTGGATTGAAGAAGTAACACCAAAATTTGAGGAATGGTTTTACCAAAAATTCGGCATTCAAGTTGATGTAATATTATCGGTCATGGGAACGCATCAAACAATAGAGGCAATTCTTCATGGAGCACAACCAGTAGCTTGGAGTCCAGCTTCAAGTATCTGGATACCCTATTTAAATGAAAAATGGAAAAAACAGGGACACACCGAAGATTTAGTGGAAGAATGGACTCCACTAGTTGTTACACCTACAGTTATTGCATGTTGGAAATCCTTTCAAGAAAAATATAACATTACAGGTTTTTCAGATCTAATAGAATTAGCAAAATCGGGTGTAGAATTCAAATATGGCCATCCAGATCCACAATTAAGTAATGGAGGAACTACAGCCGTAGTCCTAGAATTTTCAACAGCTGCAGGAAAATCTCCTGATCAACTAGAAGTTACAGACTTGAACACTACAGAGGTATTAAATGATGTTGAAACACTAGAGTCCAATGCAGTATATTATGGATCAAGCACAGGTTTCTTCGGTTCTTGGGCTGTTGAAAACGGTCCCGATGCAATTAATGTTTTCGTTGTATATGAAAATGTGGTTATAGATAACTCCATGAAAGCATTAAAGAAATGGGGCGATCAACTTGTTGCAATTTACCCCGAGGAAGGTACAATTTTAAATGATCATCCCTATGCTATTCTTAATGCTCCTTGGGTTGACATATGGGAGAGGTTTGCTGCTTCGCAGTTTTTACTTTATCTTTTAGATCCCCTAAGCCAGGAATTGGCTCAAAAGCATGGTTTTAGACCAGCAAATCCATCTGTTCCCTTAGATGAAAGTATATTTAATGAAGCTAATGGTGTAAAATTTGAAATAGACGTACCAGTTTTAAAACCACCTTCAGGAGAGGTTTTGGAAGCAATACTAACGGTTTGGGCAATGGTAAGAAATCCGGGTGTTCGAGGTTAAGTGGTATTTGGTGATTAACTTGGCAGAAAAAGGTATAGATACGCGGAAACTTTTGTCAAAGCTATTCTTAACCGTCACTCTTTTAAGCCTCATAATTTTCGTATTTCTCCCAACATTCTATTTAATTTCTTTTACCTTCGTTGAATGGAATGAAGTTTATAGGGAAGTATTTGCAAATCCTATCATTGGAGATGAACACTGGCAACAAATAAAAGGCATACTAACATTTTCTTTTAGGATAGCCCTTGTCTCCGTACTTATAGATATGCTTATCGGTATACCCCTTGGCTACATACTTGCACGTAAACAATTTCCTGGAAAAGGTTTACTTGAAGATCTTGTTACTTTGCCATTAGTAATTCCGACGTCGGCTTTTGGCTTTGCCACATTGATAACGTGGACAACAGTTGCGGGTATAGGAGGTTTACTAGGACTAGGAAGAGGGCTAGTTGAGCAAAATTACGTAGTTCCAATAATTAAAATACCCTTTCTCATCTTAATTGTTCATGTTACCTTAACTTTTCCCTATGTGGTTAGAATTTTTCAATCCAAGTTAGAAGAACTAAATCCAGAATTTGAAGTAGCCTCCAGATCGCTTGGAGCATCGGTGTTCACAACCTTTAGAACAATTGTTTTCCCTCAAGCATTACCAGGATTGTTTTCAGGAGGAGTGTTAGCATTCGCTAGATCGCTAGGTGAAACAGGAGCGACTATGATTGTTGCTGGTGTAAGTACGACAGCTTCAATCGCCATTGTTAGATGGGAGTTTGAATTTAAAATAGCACCTGCTTCATTTCTAGGTTTTCTTCTAATAATTATTGCAACCTCACTTATTTTACCCGTTGAATATTTTGTATCAAGAGAAAGAAGTGGAACGTCAATACCAAATATAACTGAAATATTAAGACTGGAGAAATATCTCTTAAAATTAGAAAAAACTATTTCTAGGAAGCTCCACTGGGTTAAGGAGATTGTAAGTTTCATATTTATTGTTATATGCGTTATTTTACCTATATTTGTAGTTTTAAATTCAGTAATTCTCTACTGGCATATTGATCCTTTTACAGGCAGACCAGAAGGAGGTGTGTTATATCAACTATTTGGGCCACCGAACTATTTTCAAGCTTTAATGAGAGCTACACTAATTTCATTTACTGTAGCCACAATCTCCACTTATATTTCTGTGTGTATAGGAATTGCAACAACCATTATTATTGAAAAATATAGATTTTGCAGAGTTATCAGATCATTACTTAAAATACCATTAGTTGTACCAACTTCCGCTCTTGGTCTTTCAATGATTCTTCTATGGGGGACCAAAGGGTTAAGCTTTGTAAATCCAGGAATATGGCTCATAATACTTACACACATTGTATTCTCTGTTCCAGTAATTGTAGAATCAACTTTAGCCTCCTACGAGGGGTCTGAAGTAGAGGTTTATGAAGAAGCTGCACGTAGCTTAGGTGCAACACCTTATGACGTAGCAGAAACAATTATACTTCCAGTAATAAAGAGAGGAATATTGACTGGAGCAATATTATCTTTCACACATTCCTTAGGTGAAACCGGAGCAACTTTCATAGTGATGGGAAGAGATACAACTGTATCAACCCTAGTTATCAGTATGGCTGAAGCTCAAAAAATACCAGCGGCACTTTTCGCTTCAACCTATCTATTAGCCTTATCTCTCATCCTTTTATTCATCTTTAGAAAATTATCCAAAGGATGACCTAAGTACGGTTGGTGTTTCATATGATAGATATTAAGCTGGTAAATGTAACTAAAAGATTCGAAGCAATAACAGCAGTAGATAATATGAGTCTGGAGATAAGGAGAGGAGAGCTTTTCACAATACTTGGTCCTACTGGTGCTGGGAAAACAACAACCTTAAAATTAATAGCTGGTCTCCTAAATCCTGATGAAGGGGAAATATATTTTGATGGTAAACTTGTTAATGATTTACCACCTGAAGAAAGAGATGTAGGTTTTGTCTTTCAAGGTTATGCTTTATTTCCTCATATGACTGTTTGGGAAAACGTTACATATGGGCCATTAGTTAGGGGGATGGATCCGGAAGAAGTTGAGAGAATAGGAAAGGAAATTCTTTCAAAAGTTCATTTATTAGAACGAGCAGATTCATATCCTCGTGAATTAAGTGGTGGTATGCAGCAAAGAGTCGCACTTGCAAGAGCATTAGCCTCAGGTTCAAAACTTCTTCTTCTCGATGAACCGCTCTCAGCATTAGATGCTAGATTAAGAGAAGAGTTAAGATTTGAACTTAGAAACATTGTCAAGGAAACAGGTGCCACGGCAATACAAGTAACTCATGATAAGTATGAAGCTTTACAACTCTCTGATCGCATAGCAATCCTAAGAAAAGGCAAGGTCATGCAAGTTGACACACCTGTAAACTTATTCACCAAACCTAATTCTGTTTTTGTTGCTAACTTTATCTGCGACATGAATTTTCTTGAAGGAATAGTGAAAAAGGTAAGTGAAGACGGCTCTATCGTAGAGCTCAGAGGAGGACCACTAGTAAAAACTTTAGATAAAACACATAGGGTCGGCGAAAGAGTAGTTGTAGCGGTTAGATTTGAGAACGTCAAAATAAAATCCGGTGAAACCAAACGCGAATATGGTATTTACGGAAGAATCGAAAGAATCTCCTTTCTAGGACCATTTATTAGAATAGAAGTAATTCTAGAAAATGGAGAAGAAATTTCAGTCAAATTACCCGCCACTCTTGGATATAAATTTGAACTTAGAGATCGTGTAACCATATATTTTGAGCCCGCAGAAACAATAGTCTATTCGTATCCGAGAGAAGGGTTAGCTGAAGAGTTGATAGTAGAGTAGAAGGGTAAAATATGCCAGACGTCAAACTTGTTAATATTTCAAAAAGGTACGGGAAGGGAAAGATTATAGCAGCAGATAAAGTTAACCTAGAAATTAAAGACGGAGAGTACTTCACAATCCTCGGGCCTTCAGGATGTGGAAAAAGCACTATACTAAAAATCATAGCAGGTATTGTTAAACCAGATGAAGGAGAAGTTTACGTTGGAGGAAAACTCATTAACGAAATTCCAATAGAAGAAAGACGTATAGCTATGGTATTTCAAAATATACTTCTTTTCCCTCACATGAATGTAGAGGAAAACATAGGTTTTGCTCCCAGAGTTAAAGGAATAGAAAGAGAAAGAAGGGTAAGAATAGTAGAAGAAATAGTTGCAATGCTAAAATTAACATTAAGGTCCACAGCTTTCCCAGATGAACTCAGCATGGGGGCTCAACAAAAAGTTAGCTTAGCAAGAGCAATAGCATCAGAAACAAACCTATTTCTCTTCGATGAACCATTATCAGCACTTGATTCACGTGTAAGACTAGAACTACGATACGAACTAAGAAGATTAGTGAAAGAACTAGGAGTTACAGCAATCCACGTTACACATGACCAAGAAGAAGCAATGTCAATTAGTGATCGCATAGCAATAATGAAAAGGGGAAGAATAATTGAAGTAGGTTCCCCAGTAGAACTATACCTCGGACCAAGAACAATATTCACAGCTCACTTCCTTGGAAAAATGAACTTCATGGAAGGTACAGCTAAAGAACTTCTCAATGGAGAATGTATAGTAGAGTTACCTGGCGGAATAAAAATAAAAACCAGAATAAAAAACAGATTTACAAGAGAACGTGTTGTATTAGCCATAAGACCAGAATTCATCAAAATATCTCAAACAATAAACAAAAAATACTCAAATATCATAGAAGGAGAAATTGTTGAAAAATTCTATACCGGAAGTTACATTTACTACAAATTAAAACTAGAAAACGGAGTAGAAATATTTTCACTAACAGAGGCAGAAAAAGCATATAAACCTGGAGATAAGATCTACGCTTCTTTCCCACCAGAATACATAATTCTTTTCAAATATCCAGAAGAAGGGTTGGAAAAAGAATTATCACTAGAATAAAACTAAAATCGTCTTAGGGTGCTCAAGGTAAAAGTAAAGAAGAAAGTTTAAAGTTTTAATGCATTCCAAGTTTTTGGTATGTATCTTATATGTTTTGAACTTGGTCTAAGTCCATATTCGGGGGCTCTATGTGTTACATCTAATAAGAGATACATTAAGTTTTTTCCTCTTATTCTGTGTAATCCTCCTTTTGCCACATTAATTTCATCAAAATGTTTTACATGGTCTTTGCGGACATGAGGACCAACTATCAGTAATGGTACAGGATCACCACTATGAATGCCTCTACTACATGGTGTTGTATGATCAGCAGTAAGTACGAAGGTAACACCTTCCTTTATTACATCCATTATTATTGGCAGATTTTTATCGATTCTACTGATCATTTCAGCTTTTCCCTTGGCATCTTTGCTATGTGACAAATTATCTGTGCCCTTAATATGAATAAAAACAAAATCGTAATTATTTAAAGCATTTACGGCAGCTTCAAATTTCCCTCTAATATTAGTATTTGGTAAGCCGGTAGCACCTTCCACTTCAATTAATTTAAAACCTAACTCTAAGGCTACACCACGATACAATGGTCCAGCAGCAATACAAGCAGGTTTCATACCCCACCTTTCTTCGAAACTTTCTAAATTAATTCTTTTTCCAGCCCCCCTTGGAAGTACGATATTAGCTGGCAACTTACCACGTTTTATTCTCTCAACATTTACAGGATGGCTATTCAAAATACTAAAGGACTTTAAAACGAATTCATTAAGTACTTTTGCTGTTTTTTGTGCTGCTTTAAAATCTTTAGCTGATTCAAGAGGAACAGATTTAAGAACAGGAGCATTAATTTCATGGGGGTCGCAATCAGTAATGTTAGCGCTTAAATCTTTACCTTTTAATATTAAGAATCCTCTATGTTCCAAAGTATGAATAAATTTAATTTTGACCCCATCAATGTCGCTTATTTTCTGTATTTCTTTAGCTAAGGTTTCTGCATCATTACCACTAATTCTACCAGCACGTCTATCAATAATAATAAGTTCATCTTCCTGTTTTCTAACCGTAGAGAAATTGCATCTAAAAGCGACTTCATCATCTGAAACCCTATAACCATATCCTGCAGCTTCAAATAAACCTCTACCCGGATACTCTTTTTCTGGATCATAACCAAAAATAGCTAAATGAGAAGTATCACTACTTGGCGGAATACCAGGGGCAATAGGATCCATTAATCCTGTTATTCCTTTACTGGCAAGTTCGTCCATATTTGGTGTTTCAGCATATTCTAAAGGAGTTTTTCCATCCAATTCTTTCACAGGCATATCAGCCATACCATCACAAACAAGTAAAATTATTTTTCCATCATACTGCACTATGCATCCCTCTTCAAAATTAATTAATGGATATTTTGTAAGTAAATGCTTTACAGTCGCTGCTTATTTTAAACTTTTCTTCTCAAAAATACAATCAAGGTTTCAAAATCCATACAAAATAAAATCAAAATCCAGATATCGATAGATTTAATTCTGGGGGAATAAAAATTTGTAAAATTTGAAATAATATACTAGGACATGTATAGTAGCAGTATTGTTCCTATATATTGTATTAAAAGTGGTATTAAGACAGCTCTTCTTGTGCTAAGAGGTACACTTACCTTAATTCCTATAGTGAAGATCCAAAGGCTCCATGCTTGAAGAAGTAATAGCAGAAGCATTGAAATTTCCTTAACTTGGCTGATTATAGGAAATAACTACCATAAGATTGAAAAAACGGCAAGAGGAAGCTGTGCCACTGCTGAGGCTATTGATACTTCAGAGAATAACCTAAAACTACCTTTCCGATATATTATATATAGAAGTAAACAGCTTAACAAAGAGATAGTTAACCAGTTTACGTAAGTTAATACTGGAATAGGAGCAGGTGTTTTTTCATTGGAGCAAGGAATAGAAAAAGTGGAGTAAGCTGAACTATGGATAAAAACAATCCTATACTTCCCACAAGGAAGATAGATCCAAAAAACGATTTATTTGGTGTTCTAAAAAGGCTTTCAAAAAGAACAATTGGCGTTAAAATCGAACCTGGTAGTGAAGATGTAGTTTTAGGTTTTAAAGAAGAACTTTCATATTCCTCTATGTCTTCTCCACTAATAAGTAATTCGTAGGCTTTTTTACCTAGTTCTGAGAGTTTGTAGCGTTTTTTCTCATCTTGATACAACAAATCCTTCATGATATTTAGATGATAATAAAGAAGTCCAACACGGGGTTCTATTTTTGAAAGGCTAGTAAAGGTAGCATAACCATTTTTCCAATAACATGAACAATTTTACGTCTAATAGGATGACTTAAAGCCTTAAATACTGCTTCTTCTTCGCTAGTTTCATTAGTTCCAGTTTCTGGTTCTTCACCGATAGTTTCATTTTCTTGTCCTTCATCTGTTGTTCCTTCGTCACTACTGTCTCCCTGATCATTTTGTCCTTCATCACTGCTTTGTACGCTGTATGATTTTACTGTTTTTCCCGATAATGCCATTGTAATTGGAACTACAAAAGTGCCTGCAAGTAGCATTGCTATGAGAATCGCGATTGCCAATATTTTGATAGATCCTCTCACATAATTCACCTCTACAATTTTATTTTTTTAATTTTTGTATAAATATTTAGTTATTTATTAAGATTCTGTTCTAAGAAAATTGAGGTTAAACCTTCAAGAAAAATTGAGGTATAAAAATAGAAATAAGCATCGCAGAAAATCCGCTAGAAACAATCTTAAAACATTAGATGTTCAGAATTACATTACAAGAATTTCTTGAAATTTAGACAATCTGAAGATCATTTATATCGATTAAAATTTGACATACATGTAGAGAATTTAGTAGTAAGGTAAACCACTACATTTTTAAATACATATGTAAAATAGAAACGAACGTCTAATGTCAGAACTCTCCCCCCGATTTAAAGCTAGAGGTGTAACATGTTGAAAATATACAACTGGCGAAGAATAGGACTTATTGTTTTTATAATATTGCTTATAGGCATCGTAACATCTACGGTTGCACAAGAAGCATTAAAATTCGGTATAGAGGAAGGAGACTCATGGACTCTCCAATATGAGATAATTTCAGGGCCCGCGGAAAATGAATCAGCCTGGGAGTACTCATATGCTAACGAAACAATAACTTTTCTAAATTTCACAAACAATATAATTTACCTCAATATCTCATCTATCTATACATATACCCAGGGAGATGAAATCTTTACGTATAATTACACAGAGCTTTACGAGTACAATTTAACCGATATAGTGGAGTTCCTAAATGAAACAGTGATGGAAGGATATTTCCCATATCTTCTTCCAATTAACTGGACACTAATTCAAGATACCTTACAAGAACTCTACCAAAAAGTGAACAAAAATGTGACTTTATTGTTCGATGAAATACAGCGTGATAATATTACAGGAAAACCGGTTGATGTGATTGTTATTTCAATTCAAAAAAACTCCACATACACTTTTGGCAACACAACTGAGGTAATAAAAACATATGCTAAAGCAAAATATGGGAAGAAAACAGGAGTTATCTTAATGGGCGAATTTAAAGAAAATATAGAATACTATGAAGATTCAGAAAAAGTGGACTCTTATATTTTCACAAAAAGATTCTGGATATTTAATAGTACATTTACGTTTTGGGAGCCTGAAGAAATTACTGAGGAAGTTGAGGAGGTCGAACTAACTCCAAAAACTATTGTAACATCAGCTTCAAGTGCAGCCGCTGGTGCTGCTTCTGCGGCCGTAGCGGTTGCAGTATCATCTGTTAGCGGAGTTGTAGCGCCAACCGCAGCAGCAACAGTCCCTACAGATCAAGCTGTGTCAGGAGCTGAAGAGGTTAGAAGCAAATTCTCATGGAAATATCTAAAATATTTATGGAAGCTTAGAAAACTTAAACGTAAGAAGAAAAAGGAGGAAATTCCTCCACCTAAAAATACAATACCAATGACTTTAACTTTAGCAATAGTTGGTGCATTAACAGGTGTTGGAACTGCTGCAATTGCTTTCGGCTTTCCTGTTCCATCAGCTATACTATTGACGTTAGTTACTGTTGTTGTAGGTTTCACGTTGGCAGAGGCAGGTTTAAGTCTCTTCGTACGAAGATACTTCTTCTTTAAGATACGCTTAATTCAATGGGGCAAGAAAGAGAAATTATCACTTCTTACAATCTTAGCTACGGGTCTTTACGGTGTTATATCAGCATTTGTATCAGCAGTACTACTGACCAAGGTAATTGTAGCTTTAACAGTTTTCATAACCGTGCCCACAGCCATAGTCGCCTACATCACACTAGAAGAACTTACTTTAATGTTAAGCGCAAAATAATACCTTTTCCCCTATTTTTAGCTTTAAATGCTTTAAAATAAACTTTGCAATATTAGCAAGTTTAATAAATAGAAATTAAAATTATTTCAGATTTAGACATAATTCTCTGACAGTATCTGGATCTTTTAGTATCATTTTGATACTATTTGAATATTCTAATAATTTTTTAGCTAAATTGTAGAAAAGAAGGCCTTTGATTTCAAAACGTGAAACCCTAAGTTTCTCAGCTTCGAATCTGTCAGCAAATATAAAATTGAAAAATGTTTTTTGAGGAATTATTCTAGCTCCTCCCCTAGAAGTATAAAAATAATAGGTTGAATTACTTGGAAATCGATTTAAAGCATCTTCAATTGCAGTCAAATATTTTACTCCAAGTAAAAAGAAGCAAAAATCATATTTTTTCTTCTCAAATATTTTTAACAGTTCTTCTTCTACATGAAGTTTTTTACTTCTATATTTAATTTCTTCTCTCTTCATAGTTCCAAAGGTACATTCATAGGGAGGAATTAAAGTTCGTTCTTCTAATAGTCCAAAACCAGCGGAGAGAATGTAAAAATCAACACTATTAACATTTGGAATTGAACGTAAAATTTCCACAGCTTTAACAGTGTACAAATGCTGGCTACCCATATACATATCTCTGGCAGGTAAAACCATATTTCTAAGATCATCTCGCTTAATCAGTTTCTCTCTACCAAATTTATCAATAACATCACATGTAATATCTAAACGTTTAAATCTCTTTTTAGCAGTGCACGAACTTAGAACAAAAATATTCAATGTCAACACCAACCACAAGCAGACAAAAGATGCTCTTCTAAATTATCTTGAACGTTAATTTTAAAATTATTCCTAACAATTTGTATTCCATCTAAACAATATAAATTACAAAACGCTTTGCTATCTTAATATGTTAACTCAAAGTTTTAAAAGGAGAACGAGGTGAAGATCTTGACTGAAAAAGAAGCAAAAGGGGAAAGGAAAGAAGAGGAAGAGGAGACATTTGGTAGATTTTATCTTATCCCGTATATTCTATTACTCGTATCAATAATTCTCTTCATTTTCATGCCGATTATACTTGTCAAACTTCAACCCTCAACATGGGTTCCCATACTTCTGGTTGCGTTAGTTATATTTCTAGTATCTCTCTCGATGCTTAGAGAATAGCGGTGTAACCCTAAATTTTTAACCCTAAATAATATTAATAATAATATGGTATGATTGGAGATGTTATAGAGAATATATTAACTATTCTTGCCAGTAAGGTAATATATGCAGATCTGGTTTTAGTTTCTGAATGGCAAAGTGAAATTGCGGTAAGAAGCAAGTCCATAGAAACTTATCAAAATAAAACTAAATATGCAGTTTCAAGAGTTTTAAGCCGTGAAGGATGGGGAATAGCAACAACAAATAAACTGGATAAAGAAAACATAGAAAAAACAATAGAGAAAGCATATAAAATGTCAAAAGCTGCAATTCTTCCAATAGAGACGAAACGAGAAGTTCCGATTCAACTGGCAGGAACTACACAGATAAGGGGAGAATATAAGCATTCAGAAAGAATTTCACCTGAAAATATAAGTGATGAGGAATTAGTAGATTTTCTTTTAAAATTAAAAGCTTTACAAATAGATACTCTAGGTCCAAGATATGGCTGGTGCGAAGCAATCATAACTTATAGGAAGATAAAAAAGCAAATAATAACATGTGAAGGAACAAATGTCATAGAAGAAATGCCATTGACAGATATTGTTCTTTATACAGTTGCCAGAGGCTTGTATGGTAAACTTTCTACAGCAAGTATGATCGAAGGAGGGACAGGAGGGTATGAACTCGTTTTGGGGGAAAGGATTAAGAGAGAGGCTATAAGAATAGCTGAAAGAGCAAAAACACTTACACAAGCTCGTCTATTAAACCCTATATGGAGAGGTAGAAAACTACCAGCTGTTTTAGATGGAGAAGCAGCCGGAGCATTAATTCACGAAACTGTAGGGCATATGCTTGAAGCAGACCGACTAATAGAAACAAAACATAATATACATGCAATGTTAGGTTCAAAAATAGGGACTGAAGAATTGACTGTTATAGATAATCCAAAAATACCAGGAGGCTATGGTTCCTATATTGTCGATGATGAAGGAGTTATTGGAGAAAGGAAGATTATGATCGAAAACGGTATTGCTGTCAACTTATTTCATACACGTTGGACAGCAGCTATGTTAGGAGAGGATCCAAATGGTAGTGCTAGAGGGCTAACATATGTTCCAAGAAGTTTAATGAGTAATCTCTTTGTAAAGCCTTCAGACTGGAAATTTAAAGAAATGTTAGAGGACATAAAATTAGGATTTTATCTTGAAGGACTGGTTAAAGCAGAGCTCAGAGAAGATAAAATATTGTTAGAACCTGAAGTCGCTTATCTAATAGAGCAAGGCGAAATAAAAGTTCCAGTTAAAGAACTGAAAATTGTAGGGAGGGTTAAAAAAGTTTTACAAGGAATCGAGGGCATAGGGAAAAATTTGATATTTAAACCAGGTTTAGAAAAGGGAAACCCTATATCTAACGGAGCTCCCCACATAAAAATTAACAATATACATATTTTAAATTAAAGCGATGTTCGTAATAACTACTACAATACAAAAACCTTAAAAATAAGGTATTATAATGTGAGCAAGAACAAAGTTAATAACGCGAAGGCGCCGCGGGCAATAAAAGTTAATTCACCGAAATATCGTGTTAAATGACTTATAGCTAAAGATAACCCATTGAGGTTGAGGCAGTTTGACAACAAGTAGATTACAGTTGCTACAATCTCAAGTCGTATCTCTTAGAGAAAAACGATTTTTAA
>Ga0164311_10001175_pt1 | contig 12585 bp, 11 predicted proteins | sample GuaBasSedimGuay2_FD_121796 | JGI IMG/M metagenome (GOLD analysis project Ga0164311, IMG submission 121796) | Subseafloor sediment microbial communities from Guaymas Basin, Gulf of California, Mexico - Guay2, Core 4569-9, 9-12 cm | ecosystem: Environmental > Aquatic > Marine > Hydrothermal vents...
AAGGAGGTTTGTTGAGGAGGATGGTATGCCAATTGAAATCGATGTCTTACAGAAGAACTCCTCACCTCCAACTCCAGAGAAAAGTGAAGTTGTTGAGAGGTTGAAGAGGGCTATAAAGATTATGCGTGGGATCGATGCTAGAGTTGTTGGGATTGGTGGTAACACATGTGCATCTTTCTTCAGGAGCTTTGGGATTCACACAGCAGTCTGGGCAACCTTCGTTGGAAATGCACACAAGCCAAATGAATTCTGCTTGATAGAAAATATTGTTAAGGATTCAAAGGTATTTTCAATGCTACCATTTGCAACCCAGGAAGTATATGACAAATATGTCAGCCAAAATCCAAAGTAGCATGGAAAGCTCCCTAACCCTACCGGAGACAACCTTCAATTCCATCAATACTGAATGTAAAAGGAATTGTTACCAACACAAAGAATGTAGGTAAGGCGGAATTCGTAAATGAGAAGGGAAAAATATCAGACTCCAAAAAGATTCTACTTTGGGGGCATCGACTGTAACTACATAAATAGAGAGTGCTGATGGTATTGATGAGGGAGAAGAACTGGATTTGTAGCTGTCGTTGTAGGATTACTTTTCTTAATTGTGGGACTCTTTGCGTCTCCAATTGCAAAGATAATACCATCGTTTGCAACCGCTCCAGCTTTTATAATTGTGGTATTTCTGATGTTGAACGTCATAGGTAAACTTGATTTTGAAGACTACACAGAAGCCTTAGCACTCAAACCTGCCACAGTTCCAAGTGTATCGAAGAAGTCAACCATGAAAAGTGCAAAGATGACTCTATTGCTACAACGTTTAGAAGTCCCATCAAATCGAGCTTCAAACGTGTAGTTGAATGTTGGAGATAGATATTGGGGTAGAGATAGTCTCATGAGAATTGATATGCCTGTAACGTTTAGAATTGAGATTAGTAAGTTACCAGGGGTTCCTCTAACCATCAACGTACTTGCCAAGAATATTCTAAAAACTTCAAAAGAACTGGGGAATTTTGAATGAGGATGTGTTTAGAGTTGGTAACCGATCTTCTGGATGTAGCAATCCAGGAATTACCGCATTTGGATTTGTTACAGATATGGTGATTACATCAGTCTCCTTTAATCCTATCAACGTTAGAAAGAGACCAATTTCAGCCTTCTATTGCATACTCCTGAGAGAGAGGAATTGCATCTATGACTGCTGTTCTAACCTTCGTGGAAGATAAGAGGATGAATGTTAGTCCCTCTACAAACACAGCTACCAAGACAACCTGCCATGAATAACCTAACCCAAGACACACTGTATGTGAAGTATGTGTTCAAACCCATACCAGATGCAAGTGCAAATGGCTTCTTTGCATAAATTCCCATCATTAGGGTTGAAACACCCGCAGAAATGGCTGTTGCAGTTACAATTGATGGTATTGCCTCTCTTCCCATTGCAACGCTCAAGATCAGTGGATTCACAAAGATTATGTATGCCATGGTCATGAACGTTGTTAAACCAAACAAAATCTCCGCTCTCAAGTTTGTTCGTATTTATCAAATTCAAAGTATCTCTCAATCCAACCCATGATCGCAAGGCATTTAAGAGAACTTAAGATTATCGAAATCTTTATTATCATCCAATCAGTTGTTTAAATAAAGCCCCGTAGGGTAGCGGTCAATCCTGCCGGCCTTTGGAGCCGGCGACCGGGGTTCGAATCCCCGCGGGGCTACTATTCTTTGTCGACGTGTAAATTCCCATAAGTCTAAAAAGTTCTCTAAAAGTTCGTTTAGTAACTTATAAAAAGGAGTCTTCTTAAGCCGTTCAAGCAAATCCTCTCGAATTAGAATGTGGCAACCCACCAGTATCCTTCTTCCTTTTGTGGATATTCTCATCCATATTTGCCATGACATTCATAGCCGTTAATATTTATATCAGTTGCATAATCATCACCTACAAACAACTGGTTTCTTAGTATAAACATTAAGCCAGAACCAATCAAGCTCTTTTGTATTTCTAACAATCCGGAACTCATCCCTGTGAAATGCTATTGTGGACAATGGTGTTTTTCATTTCAAATACAATGAAATGGAGATTACATCTTAGGGATTTAGCAATTTTCTTCAAGCAAACGTATTGATATACTGATAACTTCTATTTTGTAAATAAAGCCATATGCTTCGGAGAATTCAATCGCTTTCCAATACAGTTCATAGTGCACTCTCGACTCTGGATAATCAAGCAGCCTCGGAAATTCATCCAAGTCGTGCACAACTTCAACAATACCTCTTTCTCCCTTATTTACTACCTCCTACACAACTCACTACCTCCTTAAGCACTGTTAATAACCCACCATCACCTCCTTTAGAAGAGGAGAATTTACTAGATGACTTCTTGTAAGCATTAATCACTCTCTCAACCAATTTACTAATTTCATAGTAATATCAAGTTAGGAATCCTTATAAACAAAACTATACAATGTTAATCTTAAGAGGAGGTATAAAAAAATGATCAAAAAGAAAATTTTGTTAGTTGAGCCAGGATATAGAAGTCTTTTTCCACCATTAGGATTAATGAGAATTTCGACGTGGAGAAAGAGTATTGGTGATCTCGTACATTTCGTGAAAGAGAATCCCCCACCAAGTTATTTTGGTTATAAACAACCAAGACTACTTCCTAATTACGACGAAATCTATATCACTTCGCTCTTCACCTATCATTTCAACGAAGTAATAAGTTGTATTCGAAAATATCAATCTCTTTATCCTGATGCAAAAATTCACGTTGGTGGGATACTAGCTTCGTTGTTACCAGATTTGATCAAAAAAGAAACAGGAATTTCTCCACATATTGGTTTACTTGAAGAAGCCGAAAAGTATCCACCAGATTACTCACTCTTTCCTAAATTAAAATTCTCTATAACATTTACAACTCGTGGATGCCCTAGAAGGTGTAGGTATTGTGTAGTGCCTAAAATTGAACCGAAATTCATCGTCCGAGAAAATTGGGAGAAAGATATTGCTCCACATCACGAAAAGATTATCTTTTGGGATAATAACTGGCTTTATTCACCGAATTTTCACGAAGATATTGAAAAATTAAAGAAAATTAACAAACCATTTGATTTTAATCAAGGTCTTGATTGTAGACTATTTGACGAAGAGGTAGCTAAGCTCTTGTCAGAAACAAAGATTTATCCATTAAGATTTGCTTTTGACGGTCCGCATCATGATGGGTACATACAGAATGCAATAAAATTGGCTAAGAAGCATGGTTTCAGTGATATAAGAGTATACGTGCTTTACAACTCACCAGAAGATTACGATACTCCAGAATATTTTTATTATAGGATAAGACAACTAAACGACCTAGGAGTAGCTGTATATCCTATGAAATACAGACCTATCAATAGTACACGTCGCAATTGGGTATCTCCTAATTGGGATAAAGAAGTTTTAAGAGGTGTGAAACTAGCCTTGGTATTTTTTTACAAAGATGGTATGATTAAGAAAGGTCGTGAAGGTTTCAGACGTATATTTGGGGAGAGTCCCAAAGAATTTATATCTAAAATGAAGAACCTTAATAAATATGACCGTGAATTATGGAAGAAGAAGAGCAAAGAGAGAAAAAAGAAATCCATTAATCGAAGCTACAAAGAAACTTCTTGAAGTTTTTGTAGATGATGTTGAAAAGGGTATAGATCCAAAAGAGGCTGGATGGTTAGACGAATCGAATATACCACCAGAAGTTCTTCAATCTCTCCATGATATAATCGAACAAGAGAAGGATAAAGTTAAAATTTCTCTTAAGCCTTTACCTGAAAATATACGTGAAGCAATGCTTTCTGAGTACGGTGATGAAGCATTATTGTTGTTGGGTATACATGAAGAACTACAAAAAGCTATAAAGGTAGCAGAGGATGTTACGAATCTTATAAAGAATTCAGAATTACAGCCAGCTGAAATATTTTTAGGTTGGAGGTATATGCTAAAAACATCAATTTACCCTGTGGTCACTGACTGGTTATTAAAAAATGGTTTTACGCTTGATGATTGGCCTCAGTATGCTCAAAAAAGCTCAGAAATGTTAGCTTTTAAGGTTGTAACGAAACTCTATCAACCAGAAAAGATTATTGAAAATTTATCAAAATTATCAAAATTATTACATGGGAAAAAATATGAGAAATTATATAAAAAATTATATATAATTAATATAAATAACAGAATTTATGAATTGTTAAAAGTATTAAAGTGGAACTTGGTTGTGGAAACTCTTGATGAGTGTGAAATAGTATCTTTAGGTCTCTTGTGGTTCGCAGATCTACATATGGGTGAATTCGTATACCCAGAGACTCAAGCTTATCTTCAAAGAAATTTTTGGAGGACTATAGAAGACATCATAGGGTTAGAGGGAGCCCATATTAGAGAGAAAATTATATCAAAGATAAGAGTAATAGAAGAGAAGACAAGTGAAGGAGATAAATTAGGGCGACGTTACCCAATAGCTAATTGGCATATGATAATTAGAATCCCATGGTGAGTGTTTATGTCCTCAACACTACCGATAATACCAATTAGATGGAGGAGACCAGATGAAAACACTCTTTACGAAAATGTATATAAACATGGCACCCCGAACTTCCACCCTTTCCCTACAGTTACAGATGTCGTATGCGCAGCACATTGTCCCTTGGCTATTCTACATTCGTTACTACATGGTCAAAGAGAGCCGCTAACCGAAACACGAGCTCAACATTTGCGGCTGGGTTATAAGATAGGGAATATCTTTCATGACTTTATAGCACATCTAAAAACCAGAGCTCTCTTAGATAATATCAGATTTACGGATATGTCACAAATAAGACGTGAATTCGAGGATTTTACCCGCTACAGAGGTATTAACGATAGGGCTAAAAGAAATGTATGGGAGTACTATCTCAGACCATGGTGCGAAAGAAAACTCGATGAGCTTGGAAATTTAATCTCATCTTCGAGCAGGATATTTTTTGAGGTTCAGGTTGGTAACGCGTATGTTTCATTTCGAACACCCTCTGGTGGGTCTGTCAGTTACCCGCTCCTAGGTAGAATTGACGAAGTCGATATTGATAATAGAAAGATCATAGAGCGAACAAGTATGGGTTTACCAAACGAAACAGACCCTCCTAGGCTGAAAGATTTTCAAATATGGCTTCTTTGGAAGACTCTCATAGGTATACCACGATCTCGTTTACCGTCCTTTTTTAGAGGAATTAACTTTAGAAATTTTGAGTTAGTTGTCGAAACACCTTATAGAGACTTCTATGTGGATAAAGACGATTATAGATATGAAACGTTAACTCATCAAGCATACACTTGGATACATGATGTTTTCTTTGAGAGAAGAGTTTATCATGAAGCATACTTAAATAGATCCTGTACATACTCTAATCAGATAGAAAACTGTGGTTTTCGTCTAGCTTGCTATGGAAGAAGGGGTAGAAGACCTTATAGGGAAGCCCGAGATGAAATGAGACGAGAATTCAGAGCTTTTTACCTTCATTTAGCTTATGAGTTATTATGGTCTCAACATTTATTTAGATACCAACTAACAATGCTTAGTGAGGACGAACTCGAAAATCTCGGACGAATAGCTCTGGGAAGAGTTATATCTTATCAAAACGATAGAATAGAAATAAGATTAGAAAGAACGGGAATGAATAACCTGCTATCTAAAAGAGAATCTGGGGAGATTGGTGGTTATAGTATAGTTGTAGGCACACCACTCTGCGGTGTCAAAATATTCGGGTACCCAGAAAGTTTCTACCAAGACAGAGTCGTATTAAGGCTTAGACAAGATTTTATAACACCAAGCGAGACAGCTACTTTACTGGTAACGGATCCAGAAGCAGTAGCTTTTACTGAGGAGCCTTGGTTTTTGGTGGAGAATATACAGAGAAACTTATTTTCTCTTGAAACTTGGGGAAAGATTAAAGACGATACAGCCGAAAATGATCCAACAGTTAGATTCATTGAAGCTTTATTTGGTACAAGAAGAGTAAGACCAGAAGGTGGAGGTGGTAGTACTCATGATACGAACAGATAAAAATAGAATACGTGAAATAAGAGACAACGTGGATCAATTAATCTCTAAATTTGATACTAGGCAAAGAAGGGCAGTGAATGCAACTCTTGACGAATGGAATTCGGCTGACGATTTTGTTCTGCCAATAATTGATGGTCCTCCTGGAACGGGTAAGACTACAGTTGCAACTGCTGCAGTCGCTCAGTACTTAAGTGAAAATCCAAGAAATCATGTTCTATACATGTGTTACACAAATTTTGCGGCGGAACAAGCTATGAGGAAATTACTTGAACTAGGATTTGATTATACCCAAGTCGTTAGAATATCATCAAATCCATCAGAACAAGGGGATGGGGTTATTGGATTTAGAAACGAAGATGAACTTAGTAACAGACAGAGGACTTATCTAAATAATACGCCAGTGTTGGTATGTACTTTACACCGTGCAGGAATAGCTTCGAGATTTAGGAGAGATGGAGCCAGAGTTGTTATTGATGAGTTTAGTCAAGTAAATGTGCCCATATTTTTTGCAACTGTATCAAGACTAAGAAGATTAAACCCGAGGAATTTTGCATTGTTTGGAGATCCATACCAGTTACCAATAGTTACGACACAACCTTTGCTGTATCAAAACATATGTTCTTATATAAGAGGAAGAGTCCCACAATACGATCCAATAGGATTGATTACCCAATACAGAATGCATGAAACTATCTGCTCAGCTGTAAACCAGTTAAGAAGAGCTCTTGGAACTTACGAGATAAGAACAGCAGATAGAGTCAAGAATCAGGATCTTACGTCTTTAGGCTATAGATGGATTAGAACTAATACTTCCCCAATTTTTGAGGAAATAATAGATCCACAATATCCCGTTGTAATTGTCAATACAGATTATTTGCTAAATTCAAATGAGGTTAGAATGTCAACTTCTTGGGTAAATCCAGGTGAAGCTAGGATAGCTGTAAGATTGGCCGAAGCATTTAATAGGTCTTTTATTAAGGATAGTGGTGAGAGGCTAAAACCAATTATTCTATCACCATACTCAGCACAAGTCTATGAAATTAGGCGTTTACTTCAAAGTTATTCAGAAAATATTGGTGAATGTACAACTATCTACAGAGCTCAAGGAAGAGAATATCTATGTGTAATAATATCCTTTGTGAGAAATAATCCGTATGGCTTTATTGGATTTCTTGCAGAACCACAACTTCGTGCTCAGACTTATGTTGCTTGTTCAAGAGCTCAAGCAAAATTAGTGATTTTAATGTCGTTCAGAACTTTTTTAAATGCTGAACATCTCGATTTTGACTACCTATACCGTACGCCAGGAGCAAAAATTATAGATCACTTAAACTTATAAGAAATAATTATGCTAGACTTCATCATTTACACTCAACCGAGAAAATTTAAATTTAAAAATGATAAAAAGAGATATACAGTAGAAGAACTCAAGGATGCTCCACGTTCGTCTCAAATTTCGGAACTAGAAAAAGTTAAGGAAGGAACATTAGAATTTATAGCTGAAATAGGAGAATATAGACTTTTCAGGTTTACTTGTAGCTACATACAGCGCCATGGTACTACGTTAGCTGAAGTTCGTGATAGGCCGCTGGACTACTGGCAAAGTAAAAATGGCTCTTTGGTAATATCATTTGGGTTTCCTAGAAGTGTAGCCAGAATTGGTGCTGCTTTGTTGTCTTTTGCAACTTTTGGAGATCCAATGTTAATTACAGAATTTTCACTATTTAAATCTGATTTTCTTAGATTAAAAGATAAAGTCAAAGAGTTAAATGGAAATTTAACATTAATCGATGTAAGAAAAGTTTCATGGGGTGGTGGTAAACTTAGGCAGCTTATGATGAAGGGAAATAAACTTGAAGAAGTACCTGGACTCGAAGAAGTTCTACAAAATGTTGAAAAAATAAGTTCACTTGGGTTTTCATTACCTTCAATAAAAAGCGTAACAAGACAATTCTCCTTTAGACTTACTGATTGGGGTGGTGGGCAAATATATTCACCACCAGATCCTCAACCACACGAATTAGCGGAATTTTACGCATTTTTGGAGGAGAGTTTGTTATTATGAAAAGTAACGATAACGACTTCTATGGATTGTTAGGCTACCAAAACTTTCCAGCCAGCTTTGAATGGAATCAAATGACTTGCTTGTCTTTTTTAAAGAGAGACCAAAAAATACAATAAAGCAACCAATATCTTTATCACAACAATGAAATGGGTTTGGTCTAATTTGTCAATATATCATAAGAAGTATATCATCTCCTTACTTATTTATTTGCTTTTTAGCAATGAGATTGCGATTTTTTGCCCGTCTATTTTTTTCTCATAACTTAAGTTGATTAAAGGTCAGAGCCCTTAAAAAGTTATCTAAACGTTCATTTTAACACCATATTTATAAATAATTTTCATAATATTGACTTTAAAAAGGTTTGTACAATACTTCGCCATGATGAAAAGCTTTGCCATGGCAAACCTAACTAACAACTTTTTGCTTTGTTGAAAAATAGGCATATCGTTCGGGAAATATATGAATGACAAACGACGTTTGACGAGTATGTTTAATTATGTTTAAAACCCTGAGCAACACTTATAAACTACTCTTAGGCAAAATTTTGATGTAAGAGATTCTAAGTTATTTAGAGAGGATAAAGAAGTTAGATGTCATAAATAGCAAGATAGACAATTTCTTAGCTTTGAAGAGCTAAATGAAGAAAAGCTTAAAGAACTTGATGAGATTAAAGCTGAAATGGAAAAAGGTGAAAAATATCTACTATTCTTAAGCAGAAATATTAAAATATGTAGGATTCAAAACGAGATATATGAAGAAGATAGAATGCATTTACGAGAAGGGGGTTTTAAATCCGTTAGAGAAGTTAGATATTCCGGAGAGGTCTAAGGTAACTTTAAGCATTGAAGAAATAAAGTTCATTGATGATTTAAAACGGTATTCGTATTTTAAGCTTCTTAGAGAGGGGGAAGATGCAGAAGATCTCTTTGAATTTTAGAGAAGGAGACATAGTAATCTTAGAATTACCATTCACTGATTTAATCGGTAAGAAGTTGAGACCTGTATTGGTTCTAAGTTCTGAAAAGTTAAATATGATTTCGAGAGACTTAATAGTGACTAAAATTAGCTCTTCTCAGCAATTAAAGGATTTTGAAGTAGAATTAAAACCTGAAGATTTAGAGGAAGGCAAACTCAAAAAGGTTAGTTACATTCACTGTCATTCAATCTTTACTGTGGAGAAGAACTTAATCGTTAAGAAGGTTGGAAGATTAAAAATCGAGAAATTAAATAAAGTTAAAATCATAATTAAAGAAATATTTAATCTTGGTTAATCTTCAATTGACTAAACAACTTAAGAGAGTTGTTAAAGCAGTCTTTAACAACTTATTTAACAAACCATAGTTCCCATCAATAGTTGGTAGAAGTTGAAAGCTAATAGACTGATATTTTAACAGCTAATCCTTTCTTACTTACGGCTTTTACTTTAATCTGAAGTTATATGGCCAAAGAGAAGAAGGTTTCGATGATCTTTCTGAGTTTAGATATGAATTGATAGTATTCTCACTTTTAATCATGTTTTTGCTCTGTTGAAAATTAAGCGTGTGATTTGGAGATATATAAGTAACAAACGGCATCTAACAAAGTATTATCCCCATCTATTTAAATTTAGATTCAACTATCACTCTTTTAACAGAGCAATGTTTTTTCTCTTAATTGCGTTGAGAACTAGGGTTCTTTATAGTATAGTAGAACATACTCTTTTGGAGCCGACGACCGAGGTTTGAATCCGTGGGCTATACCTTTAGAAAATTTTTCAGAAATTGAGAAATTGTCACAAAGAGTAACTACGTTAAAATTATTATTCCAACAACTATCCATGAATCATTTAAACAGTCCATCAAAACTTGATGCATGAGGATTATACTTTTCACGGGGAAGGGTGGTGTTGGCAAGACAACAATAGCCTCTGCAACAGCTTTGAAGTCTTCAAATCTTGGATACAAGACACTCATAATATCAACAGATCCTGCTCACAGTTTATCCGATGCATTTCAGATGGACTTAAATCCATTTCCAACAAAGATAAAAGAAAATCTATACGCAATGGAGGTGAACGTTGAGTATGAGCTTGAGAGACATTGGGATTCGATAAGGAGATATCTTACCCTATTCTTTGAATCTCAAGGAATAGATGATGTGGTTGCCGAGGAACTTGCAATATTTCCAGGATTTGATGAACTTGCAAGTCTCTTACATCTCTTGAACTACTATGAGAGTGGGAGGTTTGATGTTATAATACTGGACTGTGCACCAACTGGCGAAACCTTGAGGCTTCTGAGTGTTCCAGAGGTTGCAAGGTGGTATATGAATAGATTTTTTGGTATTGAGAAGAGGATTTTAAAGATTGTCAAGCCAATTGCTGAGCCTATCATAAACGTTCCACTCCCATCTGAAGATGTCCTAAACAAGATTCAGGATCTATACGTTAGGATGGTTAAAATCAAGGATGTTCTTGAGAGTTCAATTTCAAGTGTTAGGATAGTTATGAATCCCGAGAAGATGGTTATAAGGGAATCTGAGAGGGCTTTTACTTATCTAAATCTATTTGGATACAGTGTGGATTGCGTCATAGTGAACAAAGTATTCCCAGATGACGTTGGAGATTACTTTTCAAGATGGATAGAAATTCAGAGGGAACATTTGAGGGAGATCGAGGAGAGATTTCCAATCCCAATATTCAAGGTTAAGTTTAGAGGTTGTGAGGTTGTTGGGAAGGAGCTTGAAAGTGTTGCTGATGAGATATACGGTAAAAGGGATCCAACAGATGTTTTCTGCTATCAAAAGCCAATAGAGATTAAAAAGGAAGGTGTTTACTCTGTCCTCTCAATAAAGGTTCCATTCGTTGAGAAGGGTGATTTGAAGATGTTAAAGAGAGGTGAGGAGCTGATTGTCATAGCAAAAAACTGGAAGAGAATTGTTTTTTTACCTCAATTCCTTGCCCTTAAGGATGTTGTAAGAGCTGAATTTAGGAATGAATTGCTAAAGATTTACTTTGGATAATGTTAGAGTCATTTAATGTTTCAATAGTTTCTCTTTAGAGTTAACTTAGAATAAATTTTAAAAATATTTGTTTGCGGATTGATAAGGAGGAAAGATTTTATTAAAGTTTTAAAGAAGCTTACATCTCTCATAAAGCTTTTTTAACATCTAATCTTTAGTAGTATTATCGTATTCTCCTTATCTTAAATATAAGGCATTAGAATTGCTATATTGCTCTTTAAAACTGAAATGTAGATACATTCCTTTAATGACACTAATGTGGGATATACATTATGCTGGCTGAGATGAATAAATCATCACTGCTATAAGTAGAATCTTACAGTAAGTATTTCACTGTTCTGAAAATCGGTTAACGTTATTGCAAACCGTTGCTGTTCATCAATTATTTTGTCTCTAATTTTTCGACACTCTCTATATTTGTTTTGCATAAGTTCTCGATTTCTAAATCTTAAAGTTAAATGCACATTATCACTGGTTATCTTCTTGATCTCAAACTTTATATCCTCGTCTTCAAATTTTCTAAGCTCAAAAGGACGCCCCCATTCCTGAACAGTATCACTAAAGATAAGTATGAAAGCAAATGGTAACTCCTCGAATTTAATTGGATGTGTCAGTTTGAGGAATAGTTCTTTATCGTGTAAGGCAATTGAAAGTGCTGACAGTAAGACAATTATTTTATCGACTAGTTTTTCGTCATCGGATTTTAGTTTGTTTTCATGTATTTTCATCAGAGCTAAAGCACTTGTAGTTGCATGGTTTTGTCTTTCTAAGAATTCATTTAAGAACAAATCTCGAAATTCCGTAGTAGTTTGTCCCGTTAATTTGTTGTAAAGGTCGGATAGCATATCAACATAGTGTAGAACTGTATATGAATTCTGCTGAGTGATAAAAGACTTTGTAAGATCAATGTTTATCGAAATATCGTATCCTAAAAATTTCTTCATAAATTCTTTAGACCACTCTTTAAACTTCTGAAGTGGATAACCTATGTCGTGAAATAGTGATGAATAAAGCCATGTGTAGTCCACGACTATTTTAGCCTCATCCTCGCTTAGATTAAACTGTTTTCGTATAATTTGAATAAGTTCATTGTAATGAGCATTTACGATGAGTAAACCGATAAGAAAAACCTGAAATGGGTGGATGTAATGATCTCGATAGAATGATTTGGATTCGTAGAGAAGTCTCTCAAAATCTCTGAACAGATTAAATAAATCCGTTCTTTCACCATCTAGTAAGTCAATTATAGTATTGTGAACGAGATCATATATATCTTTTGAACTGGCGGTGTGAACGAAAAGCATTTATTATATAATCGTATCAAAAGTTATCCATGCACTGCAAATTAGAATCAGGGAGTGAAAAAGTATCCATACTCAACAATCTTCACAAAATGCTAGCAGAATCACTGAACGAGTTAGGTTTCAGAATTGCAGAGGATTTAACCACCTATTCT
>Ga0164311_10001176_pt1 | contig 12582 bp, 11 predicted proteins | sample GuaBasSedimGuay2_FD_121796 | JGI IMG/M metagenome (GOLD analysis project Ga0164311, IMG submission 121796) | Subseafloor sediment microbial communities from Guaymas Basin, Gulf of California, Mexico - Guay2, Core 4569-9, 9-12 cm | ecosystem: Environmental > Aquatic > Marine > Hydrothermal vents...
AACGTTGCCCCTTTTGCCGCCGCGCAGGGCCAGCGCCTCATCGGGGGTGAGGTATTGGTAGCCCATTGCCATCAGCAGGCGCAGGGCGGGGATCTGGGAGATGAGTTCTTCGCGGAAGGATGGGGGTTGGGGCATTGGGTGTGCTCCTTATGCGGGTTGTTTCAACGGGAACGAATCATCTCCCCAAATGATCTTGGTCAGCTCAAAGTATAACTGGTGCCGTTCTTCCACAGCCTCGGCATCAAATGTTTCTATTGAGCGGAAGTTCAACTGGTACTTGGCGATGAAGTCGTTGAAATCGGGGTTGTTGTGATAAAAGTCTGGGGACAAAGAGGCAGCCAGGGGCGTAGCATGGGAGTAGGTCTTGAGTTTTTCAGCGTAAGGTTCGTTGCTGGAGGCAAGGTTGTCACGGCCTTTGAGAAGCACAAGTCCCCCCATCCGGTTACGCTCTGTAATGAACAGGTCTTCATCATCATTGAAAAGCGCGCGATTCTCTGCGTTGTTAGCCAGGATATGCTCAATGTGATAGCCCTGCTTTGCTCCCCGATTTCGCACGAGATTATAGTAATAGTCGATAGTTACATCGATTTCTTTGCCAATAAAACGTTCTAAACGGGCAAAAAAGTACCGAATAAAGCGCGCGCCCAGTTCATAGCCAGCGTTACGGAACAGATTCCATTGAAATGGATCTTTGACTGTGATACCCCGGGCCTTGCTGATGTCTTCCAGCAGTTGAGCGTCAAACGCGGCCTGAATTGCATCGCAACTGGCTCCGCGTATCCCATCATTGAGAGCAATAATGGAATCTGTAAAGCCATTGGAATTATAACTGCCGGTTAGTTGTAGCAGGGTAAAGTGACGATCAAAGAGGCGCGAGACCAGCCTTATCTTTTCATCATGCGCCGGGTCGTCAACGTGGATTGCGGAGAGCACGAGTAGGTGTTGGCGCTCCATACGATTAATGTTAGCGTTGAAGAAAACATAATTGCCTAAACCGCCCTTTTGCGCGAGCTCGAGCAGCTTGAGGTAAAGCGTCGCGTACCAGGCAACACCCTCCTTCAGGAAGCGCTTGACTCCCTCCGGATTTCTTTTGAGGTGCAAAACTTGATCCCATTTGTTTGAAAAGACCACACGCTGATATTCTCCATCAAAATCACGATAATCCTGGCGACTATCGGTGTGCTGACTTCTGAACAGTAACCGGAAGAAGTTATCGGGCTCACGCTTGTCCCAATCTTGCAATGGATTGATGCTGCTGTTCCACAGGTCATAGTAGGTGTTATCCACTTCCTGTTTCGTTAACTGCCCCAGCAACTCGCCTTTAAAGACCTCGTAAGGTTGCAGCTTTTCGCCCCGGTCGTTGATGACCTCAAAGACCATTGCCACGTCGCGCGAATCATCGATGTGCAATTCGACCAATTCCACGCGGGTCAGAAAGTAAAGCGTGAAGGCTTTGGCTCGTCGTGGCGTATTCAACTGCTCCGCAAGGTATTTGCTTATAAACTGGTAATTTTGATAAATATTGCGAATCGTCAATTCTTGGTTTTTAAGATCGCCGTCATCTAGCTGATCATCATTCGAATAAAGTTTCTCCAGGGCTTTTGCTCGTGAGTTTGTTCCCATCCAGTATGTAGAGCCTTCATCATCAAAACCACAAATCTTTCGATCTAACCACTTCATATCATTTGTGTGTTCGTAGGCCGCTGCAAGGTGGTACAACTTGATCAAGATTAGAGTGATGGTAGTCAAACGTTGCTGCCCATCCACGATAAACTTGCGCCCGCTGAACGAATTGGTCACAAACGTGCTGAGATAATACCAGGGGTACAGACTAATAGCCTCCCTGGTAGGATCAACATCGGGCTTGTACTCTGTCTCAAACCTGAAAAAGACATCGTTGAGCAGCATTTCGACATGCTCTGTCTCCCATTTGTAATCACGTTGATAGAAATCAATATAGTATTTCTCTGCGCCAAACAAACCCTGAATTGTCCTTGGAGAAGATTGAATACTCATACTTTTATCCTTTCATAATGATGATTTAGTTGTCTAGACATTTACCCGCACCCGCCCTGTCAACAACCGCTGCATCAGGCCCTTTTTCTGGCGTTGGAGGGCGGTGAGTTTTTGGATGAGGAGGTCAATCTCGCGGTCGCAGGTTTGCAATACAGCGGCAATTTTGCGCTGCTCTTCTATCGGTGGTACAGGCACTAAAACACTATGCACGGCTGGTAGAGTTAAGCCGAATCGGGTGATACCATTGGCAAATTTGACAAATTGATGGTGGACGTTGAAGGAACGCAAGGCGTCCTTCAAGAAGAACCCGGAGATAATGTTTCTTCGTGGTCTGAGAACGGCCAAATGGTAACCACAGATTACGTTTTCCAAGTCCTCGGTGACCACACAAGGCTCAGCGATTTCCTCACGAGTTTCAGAATCTTTGGTAATGATTACGTCTTCCGCTTTCAGAGTGAATTTTTCTATTTCAGTTTGAGTAGCGGACGCCTCCATAAACTCTATCTGTTTATGTATGTAGTCGTTGTTGAAAACATCCATATAGTTGCACAAAAGTACGGGCTGCTCAGATGGCTTGGTTTTTTTGTCTACGTTACTAGATCGAATTTCCGTCACATCTGACAGCCGTCGAATTTTCCAATCCCCAGGATATATCCCCAACCGTATGCTTTGTGCTTTTCGTGACCGAACAAACCCCGGAAACCGCACGTGACCGGAGAGTAAGCGCTGCATCAGGGCCTTTTTGCGCTGCTGCGCGGCTTCGATGCGCCGCTCGGTGAGGGTGATGGCTTTGTCCCAGGCACCCAGGATTTCGGCGATTTTGCGTTGTTCTGGGAGAGGGGGAACTAGCGACGGAATCCTCTCAAGATTCCTGCGAGAGATTCTCGTTCGCGTAGATCCACTAGCCCGCCTCAATATCTCTTTTCTGAAATTGAAGGAGTTGATAGCGTGCACTAACCAATAATCATCGACTTGATCGTTTGTCCTGATTATGCAAACATCGACGGCTGTCACTGCTTTAATAGCTAGTCCAGGGAAAATACAAGCTCTACCTAAAGGATCTGGCATACGGGCAATCAAAATATCTCCTTTTACGAGATGTGTGCATTTCAATTCATTGGCTTTCTCTTCGGTCATATACCTACTGGACTTATCAAGGAAGCGTCCATCGCCAATATCGGCTAATTGAACCAACCGTATATTACCGTTAGGGTCTTGGTCTTTGGATTCTACCCAATCTCCATCCGTCATCAGTCCGCCTCTATCTGTTATCTCTTTCGGAGTAGAGACTTTCCAGCCTTTAGGTATTTCTTTGATTTTACTCATTGAATCCCCAATTCCCTCAGATACCCCCGCATCTCCACCTCCACCTCCACCAACTGCGCGTCCAGATCAGCGATCTCCGCCGCCACCGCTGTCAGGTCTACGTCCGGCTCTGGCTCGAAAGTGTCCACGTAGCGAGGGATGTTGAGGTTGAAATCGTTCTCCTTGATCTCAGCAAAGTCGGCGAGGTAGGCGTACTTGTCCATGCTCTCCCTCTGCCAGTAGGTCGCAGCAATCTTTTCAACGTCCTGCGGACGCAGCCTGTTCTGCGGCGTGCCTGCCTCAAACTCGCGGCTGGCATCAATGAAGATCACCGTGTCGTCGGGCCGGTTTCGCTTAAAGACCAAAATCGCCGCCGGGATGCCGGTGCCGTAAAAGAGGTTGGACGGCAGGCCGATGACGCCATCGAGCAGGTTCTCCTCGATCAGCTTGCGGCGAATCTTGCCCTCGGCGCCGCCCCGGAAGAGCACGCCGTGGGGCACGATGACGCCCACGCGCCCGTCCTGGTGGGGGTCGGTGTAGGTGATTTCGATCATGTGGGTGATAAAGGCGTAATCGCCCTTGCTCTTGGGCGGGATGCCCCGGAAGAAGCGGTTGTAGCGGTCGTTCTGCGCCGTATCCTGGCCCCACTTGTCGAGGGAGAAGGGGGGATTGGCCACCACCACGTTAAAGCGCATCAAATGGTCGCCCTCGACGAGGGTGGGCGCTTTTAGCGTGTCGCACCAGTCGATGCGGGCCGAGCTGACGTCGTGGAGAAACATGTTCATCTTGGCCAGCGCCCAGGTGGAGCCGTTGTTCTCCTGGCCATAGAGGGCATAGTCTCCGCCATCAGCTTCCTTAGCGCAGCGGATCAGCAGCGAGCCGGAGCCGCAGGCGGGGTCGCAAATGCGGTCGCCAGGCCGGGGGGCCACCAGCCGGGCCAGCAGCGTGGAGACCTCCGGCGGGGTGTAGAACTCGCCCGCCTTTTTGCCCGCCCCCGCCGCAAAGCGGCCAATGAGGTACTCGTAGGCGTTGCCGATGACGTCGAGATTGCCCACGCGGGAGGGGCGCAGGTCGAGCCGCTTGTCGGCAAAGTCGTTGAGCAGGTTCTTGAGCCGCTCGTTGCGCTGCTTGGTGCGGCCCAGCGCGGCCTCAGAGTTAAAGTCGATGTTGCGAAAGACGCCCTCCAGTTTCTGTTTGTTCGCCTCCTCGATGGCCTCCAGGGCGATGTTGATGATCTCGCCCAGGTTGGGTTCGTTGCGCTGGGCGTAGAGGGTGTCAAAGTCACAGTCCGCGGGCAGGGTGAACTTTTCGTAGCGCATGGCCCGTTGGACGCGCTCCTGGTCGCCGTCGTAGCGTGTGAGCAGTTGTTCGTAGCGGTCGCGCCAGACGTCGGAGATGTATTTGACAAAGAGCATGACGAGGATATAGTTTTTGTATTCGGCGGGGTCGACGGTACCACGGAAGGTGTCGCAGGCGCGCCAGAGGATGTCGTTGATTTCGGATTGGTTGATGGGGCTCATTGGGTGACCTCTTTGGTTGGGGTTTCTGCTAGTGATGCGAAGTATTCTTGTAGCATTCGGTGGACAAAGATGTAGCCGCCGCCGACTTTGCGCAGGAAGATGCGGTCGGTGGCGTAGTCGAGGAAGCGGGTGAGATTCCAGGGGATGTGGTGACCACGATAGAAGATAAAGCGCAGAATGGAATGCCGGATAACAGCTATGCCGCCAAAGTTGAGTCCAACCACTGGCCCAAAGATCAATATACCAGCTAATCCACCAGCAAGCCCACCAATCGTCCTGAGAGCTGCTCCACCTGTGATTTCACCAATTATTCCCCCGGTCAGCCTGAGAACTAGTCCGGAAATCAGCCATACAATTACAGCATTTCTTGCTGAGCGCTTAATACCTTGGTTGGGAGAATCGCTAGTTTCTAATTCGATGTAGCTTAATCCTTTTAGCATACCAGCCAGCCCAAAAGCCAGCCCCAAAATAACTCCTGCGACCAATCCCAATTCTGTTAGCCAAAAATACAACCCTCCAGCTAGTCCACCAGACAACTCTCCAAATAACCAGACACTCAAGCCAAGTATCGGTCCGCCAATCAGTCCCTGAACCATTCCCCTGATCATTCCTTTCACACTTTCTTCCCATGACCACTTCAGTACCTCGACTGGCTTCACTTTTACTAGAGTTCCATCCGATTTTGTGATCAGCCACCCCCCAATCAACATCCCAACCAATCCCAAAATCCATCCGAAAGTCAACCCAACGGCTTGTCCAAGAACCGATCCAATTATTGCCCCTGCAGTCGCTCCAACATACAATCCAAGAAAGACTCCAACAACTAGTCTCAACCCCTGCCCATCGATTATGCCAGAAATGCCTGTGTATATTCGACGTTGAGTTTCTGTTTGCAACCAAGTAGGCTGAATTTGCTCGATCAAGAATATTGTCTGAGCGTGCTTTGACATATTCTGAGCCAGCCATGCCAGCCAATGAATAGTCTGTTCCAGCGAATAACACTGGTTACCCCTACGCCATTCAAACATCCGGCGCACGTAAGCATCAAATATATGCTTGCGGCGGGCTTCAGTCGAGTCGAACGCTCCCAGGTTGTCGATGGACATTCCCCGATAGGCCAGTGTCATAACACTGAGCATCAACGGTGTCTGTGCCAACTCCTGAAGCGTGGGGTCGTGCTGCAAAGTCTTGCGCACTGCCAAAAGTTCAGTACCTGCTCCTGCAAGATATTGGCCAATCTGTTGGGGCATGAGAGGCTGCAAAAGGACTGCCCCCTGGAGATTGAGATGGGTGATCAATGCTTCATAATCCGCAATGCGGCTACAGACTACAATGGGTGTCAGACCATACTCCTGGCGAAAGTCGTTGATGGCTTTGACGCACGCTTCCCGATGCTCTATCTTGACCTCATCCAACCCATCGAGCATCAGCAACAGATCATTGTTCTCAATCCACGGACGGCCAGTCTTCTTCGGGACGTTGTATTTGGTGTCGAGTTCTTCCACCATCCACTCTGCAATGGGTTGCCGCTTGTGTGCCCAAGATGAGAGGTTGAATACCACAGGGATGGGATGCATCGGGTCTTGTTCGGCGCGGGCAATGGTATCGCGGGCCAGGTCAAGCAGCATCGTAGTCTTGCCCGAACCCGGCTCGCCCAGGATGAGCAAGGCCCGGTTCATCTCGTCAAAGACGTCCACGATCTTGGTCCCGGACGGTAGTGGGCGCTTGGGCTGGTCGGGCGTTTGCACCACCATATCCCAGGGGCGCTCAACAGCATCGGCCCGCTCTTCCAGGCCAAGTTCAATCATCGCCGCGCCGTGGAGGGATTGTTCCAGCACGCCCTTGATCCAGGTGTTCCGCACCAGTTGGAGCATCGCCTGGCGATTGCGCAGGGCGCGTTGCTCGTCTCCGCCGCGAAAGATGTTGGTGATGACGTTGGCGATAGCGCCTGGGCCTTGGGCCTGGGCAATGTTGGAACCTTCTGCGTGTTGAGTGGATTGGGAGGTATCAGACATGGCAAGTTCTTTGAAGTGGGCTGTTCCCTAACACAGAGCGAGCGAACATTGTTGGCGTCAGGCACAAAATGCTACTGCGGCTACCCTTCATTTGTCTGTCCACGCCATTCTGCGAGTTGTTCGCGCACTTTATCGGTATTGGGGTCTTTGAGCTCCTCCAAAACATCCAACGCGGCACAGATATGCACAATAGCCTCAGCCCGGCCCCCCAGTCTGTCTACCACTTTGCTCATATTAAAGAGTGCTAGACCTTCGCTTCGACGGTCACCGATCTCGCGGAAAACAAGCAACGATTGTTTGTAGAACTCGACAGCGCGGGAGGGCTGGTCCAAAATGCCGTAAGCGTTGCCTGTGTTCATCAAAGCATTCGCTTCACCCAGCCGATTGCCAATCTCACGAACAATCACCATCTGCTGTTCGTAGAACTCGATGGCGCGGAGAGTCTCGCCCAAGTCGGCGTAGGCCAGACCCAGGTTGCCAAGTGCATTGCCTTTGCTCTGGCGATCACCAATCTCGCGGACAATTGCCAGTTGCTGTTCGTAGAACTCGATGGCGTGGTGGGTCTCACCCAGGTCGGCGTAGGCCAGCCCCAGGTTGCCCAAGCCAATTCCTTCACCCCAGCGGTCGCCGATCTCGCGGTCAATGGACAACGCTTGTTCGCAGAACTCAATGGCACGGCGGGGCTCGCCCAGGCCAATGTAGGCCCCACCCAGGTCACCCAGCGCACTGCTCATGCCCCGTTGATCACCAATCTCGCGGGCAATCGCCAACTGCTGTTCGTAGAACTCGATGGCGCGGCGCGGCTGGCCCAGTTCATAGTAGGCGGCTCCCAAGACACCCAGGTCTTGGGACTCGGCCCGCCGGTCACCGATCTCACGATCAATGTCCAGGGCCTGTTCACAAAACTCGATAGCGCGGCGCGGCGCACCCAGCGCAATATAGGCCCAACCCAGGTTGCCCAGAGCAATCTTTTCTCCCCGGCGGTCGCCAATCTCGCGGAAGATGGTTAGCGACTGCTCGTAGAACTCGATGGCGCGGTTTGACTCGCCCAGTTTCGAGTAGGCCAAGCCCAGGCCGACCAGTGCATTGCCTTCGCCACGCCGATCACCTGCCTTACGCTGAATGGTCAAGCACTGTTCATAGAGCTCGATGGCGCGGCGCGATTCGCTCAGGCTCCAGTAGGCGGTGCCCAAGTTGCCCAGATGCTTTGCTTCAGCCGCGAGATCGTTCAATCGCTGGGTAGCGGCGATTGCTGCTTCCAGCCAGTCTATCCACTCACGGGGGTGTTGGCGCAACTCGAGCAAGCGTACTCCAGCATCTGCATAGGCGCTACACAACTTGGCCACTATGTCGTCTTGGCTGGCATGCCCTGCCGCCCATGCTTGCCCTGCCTGAATGTTGCTCCACTCCAAATCAAACATTACCAGTCCGCGTGTGAGTATCTCTCCGCCTTGTCCGTAGAGTTCACTAGCCTTACGGAGCACGGCTTCATAGTGTGTGGCATGTCTCAAGTGAGCTTCGCGGGCACTGGGCATAGGTCAGTCCTCTGTGAGAAAAGACTCGGCATGCATAACAAGTAGGGCATGCATCCAGTAGCGGCCCATTTCCGGGATGAACTCTAACAACCCACGGTCCACCAATGTGCGCGCAATCGGTTTGGGGTCTTGCACTTGCCAGACGGCCTTCATCGCTTCCAAGTCGAAGGTAGCTGGTTTTGGAGCAAAGGGGCCCAAGCGAGCAAAGCAATCACGGGTTTGGTCATCCAGACGCTCGGTGCTCTTTTGCAAGAGAGCAGCCACAGTAGGTGTGGTTTCGTTGATCAAGTCAACACGGTCGATGGTTGCTTTGGCTTTTATTAGTCTTGCTCCCTCGCGCAGTTCAGCCAGCAACTCCATCACACCGAAACCGTAGCTGGCCTCAACGTTAAGCAGGCGACCAGCCACTTGTAGAGCTAGAGGTAAACCCTCCAGATCACGAACCAGTTCCTGAGACAGCGCAGAGTGTTGAGCAACAACATTGGGGGCAAGTATTTGCAAAAGCTCAAACGCCTTCTCATCATTCAGGACGGCCAATTTGTAAACGTCGTCGGGTGTGGAGGCCAGGGCCTGCGCGACACTGTTATCTCGTGTGGTAATGAGTGTAGCGCACCCACGTCCGCCGACTTTGAATGGCATAGCGTGCTCAGACTCCCATACATCGTCCACGATGAGGAGCATACGCTTGTTGCGTAACAGTGCAGTCAACTGTGCTGAGGCCTCCTCTGGCGTGTGGGTATGTAAAAGATCATCGGTGCCCAGGGCGCGTCCCCAGGCAGTCAATTCTGAAAGTAAGCTGGGATTTTGACCAAGTGAAACCCACAAAACGCCATCGGGGAAGGCATCGGCAATGTCGAGGTCGTGAGCAAGTGCAGCAGCAACGGTTGTTTTGCCAACACCAGGCCAGCCACAGATGATGGTAAGGGCTTGCACAGAAGCAGGTATTTGGCCGCCACCAGCAATGCCCAAACGAGCTTTGAGATGTGCCAAGTTGTCTTTACGACCAACGATGAGGGTGGGCAGTGGAGGAGCACTGCCAGGGACCAAGTATGGTAAAGGCAGATGGACATTGATAGATGCCGTGCTGCCACCACTGGCCTGGACGATGTAACTGCCTTCTGCGTTCTGTTTGTTGGGCTTTTCCTCAGACATAACTAATCCTTTGATTGACATTGACAGTTGCGGTGCTGCCGCCGCTGGTCTGGGCGATGTAGCTGCCGGTGGCAATCTAGACGTGCTGCTCGCCGCGAACCTGACTCTCTCCAGCAAGCGGTTCCAGCGTATCAGGCGCGGGTTGGCCCTTGCTCAATCCCTTACCGCCCAAGAGTAGCGCGATGGGAAAGTTGCCGCTGACTTGGGCACCACGGAAGGTGTCACAGGCCCGCCAGAGGATGTCGTCGATTTCGGCTTGGTTGATGGGGCTCATTCTCCGGCCTCGGCCAGAGATCTTTCTAACAAATCGGCTACCTTTAACGCAGCCGCCCAGCGGCGCAGGTAAGCCAGATCAAGCCGCTCGCCCTGGACCTTGAGCACTCCCAACACGTCCCGCCACTGCCGGTCCGAGACCTCGCCGCCCATCCGATACCATTCCAGTTTCGTCAAGACAGTATCCTCGGCGCTGGCGATGTAGGCCGTGCGCTCGGGGTCGGTGGCGACGACCTGATCTATGCGGCGCTCGAACTGGGCTTGATCGAAAGGCCGCCGTTTGCGGACGAAAACGTCCACTTTGAACATCGTTTCCAGGTGGATGACGTTAAAGCTGCGGCTGCGTTGGACGGCTTCCTGGATGGACTCGGCATCCACGTAGAAAGCGTCAATCAGAGCCTGAGCCAGGGGCTCGGCGTGCTCGAGGCGCAGATCGGCCACCAGATCGGTGTCTGCGGTGGCCCGGGCCACGCCATGCACCGCGCTGGCCAGCGATCCGCCGATCAGGTACGGTACGTCCAGCGCCTCCAACGCATCAATGACCAACAATGTTACGGCTACTGGCTCAGATAACATCTGAAATCACCTGCCTTTCCTGCCTTGGCAGTGGACCATATACCCGCGCGGCTATGTCGGGGCCAAGCAGCAGGTCGGCCAGGCGGCGGCGCAACTCCTGGGGTGCAGCCTGGGAATGACGCTGGCGCAGCCCGCTGAGGGCCAATGTGCGCACGGTCTGGTTCAGTTGGCCCACCATGTGCAGCTTACGCCACGGCGGGGCCTGGCGCAGCAGATTGAGGAGTACGGCTTCGGCCTCGGGGCTGGTATCGGGAGAGAGCGTGTGTTCCATCATCCATATCCTTCCACACGTTGAGTGGATCAAAACGCACTATTTGCCATCAGTCTTTTGTTTGGTTGACACTGACAGTTGCAGTACTGCCACCACTAGCCTGGGCGATGTAGCTGCCGGTGGCAATCTGGATGTGTTGCTCGCGAGCTTTGTCCTTCTCTACAGCAAGCGGTTCCAACGGATCGGGCGCGAGTTGGCCCTTGCTCAAACCCTTGCCGCCCAAGAGCAGTGCGATGGGAAAGTTGCCACTGACCTGGTAATCGGGCGTCTGGTCCCTGTTCCAGTCGGCCCTGGCGCTTGGGGGCACGCGCCGCCAGACGTGGCCCATCAGGTCGGAGACGAGCACCTCGGTCGCTCCCTCCTGGGGCTGGGCGTGGCCGGTGAGAGCCTCGACCAGGTGGTAGGTAAAGATGCTCATCTTGCCATCCTGACGCAGATAGGATCTTTGTTCACCGGTCGAGGAACTGAGTACGGCGCGGCCAGTCCCCTGCGCCAGTGTCTCCAATCCTTTCGCCCCTTTTGCAGATCCGACAGACCTTTCCCCTTCCATCAGCAGCGAGGGCGTCATGGCCGTCTCCACATATCCGACCGGCAGGGGCACTCCTTTAACGCCCATCCCCCCGGCGTGGCAGCAGTCGAGCACGACCAGCAGGCGGCGGGGCTTTAGCTCACCCACAGCCTCGGCAAAGTCGGTGGCGCGCAGAGCGCGGGACTTGATCTTGCCCTCGCGGATGTCGTAGGGGATGAGGTAGGGCTCGGACGGATCGGCTGAACCGGTGCGCCAGCCGTGGCCCGTGTAGTAGACGATGGCTGTGGTGTTTTCGCTGGTGGCAGCCTTGATGCGCTCTTGCAGCCACTCCAGGCCGTCCAGGATACCCTGGCGGGTTGCCTCTTGGCCTGTGAGTGTTTTGACGTTACCTGCGGGGTAAGCACATCGCTGGGGGTGGATGAGGACGTCTGCCAGTGCTTGGATGTCCTGCGCCACAGCGGGCAGGGCGTATCCGCTGACGTGGTTCTCGTCCACGCCGATGAGCAGCGCGTGTCCGTGGGTGAATGTGTGAGAAGACATTGGCACCTCCTGCGGCCTATAACAAAAGGCCCGCCCCTGATTTGACGGTGGGGCGGGCCTGTGCTATCATATCTATACCAGGGCCCCCACCGTCCTGGTCATAGCCTCGGGCTTGGTAACAAGAGCCGGGGCTTTTTCTATAGTATACCCCCATCTGTGATCCTGGCAAATTTATGCGGATTGTATACGCACAATCTCATCGTTCCCCCAGGTCGGTATCATTGCCGTATACCCAACGGTCCATTGCGCGTACACAGGACAGAGTGTGAGCCGTCCAGGCCCATCACATCGGAACAAGCACGAGCGACAATGTGGGAAATATGGCTAGCCTGGTCCAGTCTCCCATAGGCAGAAAGTGATTTGCCAGCAGAGCCAGACCACCGAGGACCAGACAGGGGATAAATACACTGCCGAATCGCGTCGTTCGCTGCTGTAGACGATACCACGTCGCCCACGTCTCCGCCGACCATTCTAACCGCTTGTCTTTCAGGTAAGTGATTGCATATTCGGGCATCGAAATTACCCTCCGTTTCATCCTGCTCAGACCCAACGCCCTGGTATCCGGTCTCCATCTATCCAGCCTCCACGGTTGCAGTTTCCACATAGAACGTCCTGGAACAGAGACGCACCAGAGCGGTGTGCGCCCCCATCCGCCATCGAAGCGAGTTGCCCAGTCAAAATCATCGTCCGTAGGAGATCTGAAACGGCGGCGGATGAAACTCCACATCAGAGTGTCCCAGCGATAGCGAGAACCCCCCAATTCATCCTCCTGTGTTTGTTGTATCAGGCCATAAAGTGACAAAATCCCCAATCGCTCAGCCGCCACCTCTCGATCCACCCGGTAGATGGC
>Ga0164311_10001178_pt1 | contig 12580 bp, 9 predicted proteins | sample GuaBasSedimGuay2_FD_121796 | JGI IMG/M metagenome (GOLD analysis project Ga0164311, IMG submission 121796) | Subseafloor sediment microbial communities from Guaymas Basin, Gulf of California, Mexico - Guay2, Core 4569-9, 9-12 cm | ecosystem: Environmental > Aquatic > Marine > Hydrothermal vents...
ACAAAGGCATCACTCCCCACAAACTCCCTACACAGACCCACAGCATGGGCTATGCCAAGAGGCTTACCCTGGTGAATATAGGTTATCCTGACCCCAAACCTAGATCCATCACCATAGTGCTCCTGAACTAGCTCTGGGTATACCTCGCCCAGGACTATGGCTATATCCCTTATACCAGCATCCCTAAGATCCTCTAGCACATACTGACTGACAGGCTTATTGGCTACAGGAATTAGCTGTTTAGGACCACTAAAGGTCAAAGGCCTGAGCCTAGTACCAGCACCACCGTGTAGTATGACCCCTTTCAAAGCTCCACCCTAAGAGTTAGCTCTTAGAAAATATTAAACTTATTTAGTTAGAAGGCGTTATTAGCGCTATAGTTTTAACTTTGTCGGCAGGAAGGCTCTCTGCGAGAGCTGGAGAATGAGAGCCAATATGTGTACTAAAGATAAAAAATAGAGGGAATGTAAAGAGAGGAAGAAAGCGGTAAATCCTAAGAAATTAAATAAGAGCTAGTATTCTTGCCTATGGCTTTAGATAATATGCGACCTCCTGAGTTCGATATTGCGTTCTCAGTACACTAGGGATAGGCAAGGGGTGAGAGTACTGGAACCTGGAGTTTATACGAGTTAAAAACTTTTGAATAATATCAGGTCTAGCTTTCCCCCTTGTAACTACTACATACCTAGCTAAATTAGCAAGAATTCTTACGGAAAGTCTCCAGCGAACTACCCTCTTCGAGATGAACTTATACATCATTTCATGTAGAGTACGAAATGGCTCATCTAGAACTCCCAACCGCATAAGCGCGCCGTCGAGCTCGTCCACTTGAATTTTAAATAAAGAGAGATTCTCAATAAAGACTTTAACAGCGAGTTGTCGCATAATGTCTAGGTTTACAGTACATTCTTTAATAGACCTCATCAAGGATAGGAAGAGATCACTATGAGCGAGCAGATTTAGCTCTTGAGAGATCATGTTGAACCTGAGGTTATTGAACCATGTTACAGCCTGACTATGTTCATCTTTTCATTTCAGCTCCTCTGAAGTACGCTCCTCGCAAATCATTAAGATATTCGAGGGAGTATCTTCAGGGGAGTTAAGTAAGAGGTATTCAGAATCGAAGATTAAGAGTTCAGAGTTTTGGACGAGAAGCTATTTCGTAGCAACAGCAGATAATGCCTCGTCAGATGTGATAATGGAGTATATCAAGAAACAATACTTCAAGAAGGCTAAGAAGAATGAAGAGAGTGAATAAATTCCGCTTAAGGCTAACTAAAGAACAGAGAAGATTTTGTTAGGAACGTGTGAGATATCAGCAGTGTTATGGGAATAGCTAAACTACATTATAAGATAAGTGTTATTCGAAGGAGGATTTGACTAAAAAGAAGAGTTGATGAATTATCAAAGTTCAAACGAATACTAGGTTCGGCAACAGCTCAGCAGAGCATAAGGAAGAATAGCGAGGCTTGGAGAATCTTTCTGTACTTCTAAGACTTAAGGAACAAGGTAAGTTTCCTCTTCACATTCGCAAAATCTCTCCGTCTTGCTATTAAAAGGGTAAGCTGTTAAATAGGAAGAAATTGATGACTATCATTAGAAACGATTGTCATAGGATTAAAGAGGTGAAAGGAAAGAAGTATTTAGTTCTGCCTAAGGGTTTGAGTATTAGAATAACTGGAGAATTTTCTATATGCTCAATCACCCCTTATATATTATATTATATATTATTATGTCAAATATTCTATCCCTAAAGGGAAGGTTCATAGTGTCTCCTGCGAGGAGAAGTGCATCTAATCTTCTCTAAGTTTTTAACCATAGTTTTTGATGTTTCGTATACATTCTCATGCATTCTAGATTAAGCTCATTTAACTTTGCAGTTATATGATCAAAGCACATCCTGTATCGAGAATTAAACCATTAAGTTTAGTATTACCAAAAACTATTAAAAATTCCTTAAATAGAGAGTATTCTGGATTACTATCATAGCTAGGTTCTGCGAAAATAACTAAGAAAACTTGATTATCATATGACACTTTTATGCTACTAATTGGTATAGCGAGCACGATTAATACAACAAATAATAATGAATTATTCAGAATCACTAATATATAAAAATCACTAGCTTGATATATAGTTCTTTATATAGTTTCTAAGATTGTTTTTCGAATAAAATACCAGAGATGGGCAGTATAGTTTATGATTACAAAACTTACAAACAAATTAAATATATGTGTGTAAAAGTATTTTCAAATTTCTAAAATATTTCACATGTAAACTCAAGTAGCACTGAGTAAACGAAATGGAACTCATTATACCTCACTTTAATCTTTAACCAGAAGTTTAACCGAAGGGCAAAAATTCTTGAAGAGACAATAAAAGAAATTACTCGATAGAAAGAAATTTTGAAAGAGACTTAAGACCTTACAATTATGCTTATCATCATAGCTATAGGGTCTTAAGGAAGAGTTTCTATGTAGAGTGTGACACCTTTATTTTTGAAAAACACATAAGCAAAACGTAAGCTAAGAAGGAAGAGGTAAGATGTTTTACACATATCTCCTCTTAGAATTAAGTAATAGAAAAGCTATAAGTCGGAGTCAACGCTTAGACTTTAAGAAGCAACAATATTTCGATGAAGGACATTTTTATTTCCCATCTTCCTCTATATTTATGTAAAATAAAGTTTTATTCTTTCCTATAAGTATCCAATATTCTAGTATTACTTTATAACTATCTATTACTTCTTGCTTTAGTAATGACTCTTCTTAAATCTATATAATCATTTTTTACACAATATGCGAAATAATACCTCAAACGTACCAACCATGTAAGAGACTCAATTGAATTCCGAAACGAAAATAATCAAAGATAATCGATAAATGCTCTGATAAAGAGCTTCTACATAATGTCTAGATCTATTGTATTTCTCTTAATAAACCTCTTCAATGCTAAAGAGAAAAGTATGAGCAAATAAATATGGCTTTGTGTTCTATATAATTACTCAAATCCTAGATTTTTGGCAGAATAGATACTTAGGGAATCTCTCATAACTAATGATACTATATTTAACTTACAGGACTTTAGACGAAGGTTTATAATTTACCATAAATTTTAAAATATCTTTAAGTTGATTTACTGAAGCAGATGTATATTTTCTTTAACCCAGTTAATTAATTTTTGTATTCCTTCCAAGGGTGATATTGTAGGTCTCCACCTTAATTCTCTCATTGCCTTAGTTATACCTGAGATATATACTTTTTGATCCTTGGGACGCCACGGAGCATATCTTACTTTTGGTCTTTTGCCTATTCGTTTTTGTAGTAGTTGAAGTAATTCGAGAAGGCTTAGCGTATTCTGAGGTCCGCCTCCTATATTATATACTCCATGCCTTATGTGCCTGGCGTTTATGAATTGATCCCATGCTTTGATGAGATCTCTTACATACAATATGTCTCTTACTTGTTTACCATTTCCGTAAATCGTGATTGTTTTATTTACAAGTGTTGCAATTACAAACCATGCCACCCATCCTTGGTCTTCGGTTCCAAATTGTCTTTCACCATAGATGCAAGACATTCTAAATACTGCTGTTTTTAATCCATAGGTGTAATAGTAATCTTGGACGTATAGGTCAGCAGCTAATTTTGAACACCCATAGGGTGTATGACCTATTTGGTCTATTGGGAAGTTTTCTGGGATTCCATTCTTATATTTGGGATCTGCATATTCGTATCTTGTTTCTCTTTCTATTATGGGTATCTTGTTAACATTGTCTCCATAGACTTTGTTTGTTGAGCAATATACTACGATAGTATCATTTTGTCTAGCAACTTCCAGTACATTTAGTGTGCCCAAAACATTAATTTCGAAGTCTAGCCTTGGATTACTTAGGCTTGTAGTAACAGCTACTTGAGCAGCAGTATGTATTATCACATCAACATTTCTAGCTATTCGACTTAGTATCTTATAATTTCTTATATCTCCTTGAATAAAGGATATTCTATTACCAAATTTCCGTTTTAGGTATTCTATATTGTATTGTTGAGCTTTAATAGGAATACCATAAATTCTACTTCGAAGAAAGGCGTCATACAATATGGCTTTTACATCTGAATATTTCTCTAAGAAATATTCTGCTGCATGGCTACCTATGAATCCAGCTCCACCAGTTATGAGAACTTTCATTGTGACACCTTCTTTGATTCTAATCCTAAATCTTCTTAAACTTTTTGCAAGACTGTCTAGGTCTCCTTCTTCATTCTTAATGCTCATGCAATTAGCATACATACTCATATGCCTGAAAATATTGCAACGACTTCCGATAATACTTGCAATTTTACTATAATTTATTTTAATAAATTACAATGTGCAGTTGCTTTTCAAATAGCATCGACAAAGATAAGCGCTCTCACACTTCATAAAGGCTCAAAAACGATGTATAGGAGTTTTTTTGACGAGATACGATAGATATCTCAATAGTTTATCAGCATTAAGAGATAAATTAAACTCTGATTTCAATCGATTATAGTTAAATTCTCTGAAGATATTTCTTAGGGAATCGTTTTTAAGCAAATAAATAATTGCTTTAGCTAAAGCAAGAGTATCATTAGGTTTAACTAAAATTCCTCCTTTACCCTCTATAACTACATTAGGTATTCCCCCTAACTTAGTGGAGACAATAGCACATCCAGCATAGAATGCTTCTAAAAAAATCATACCAAAGTCTTCCTCTGTTAAAGATGGGACTACAACAACATCTGCATTTTTTAACGGTGATAGAACTTTATTATAAGGTATAGCTCCTAAGAACATTACATGGTTTTCAATTTTTAGGTCCTTCATTCTCTTTATCAGATAGGGTTTAAGTTCTCCTGAACCTACAAATATAAAGATAACGTTTTTAATATTCTTTATCACAAATGGTATTGCTTCTAATAATACATGAACACCCTTTTGATAGGTTAATCTTCTTGGACATACTACTATGTAATTATTTTCTCTTAGACGTTTAATGTTCTGATAATCTTCGAAATGTTTTGTAACTCGCTCAGGACGTAGACCCGGAGGTAAGTATACCACATAATTGTGATATTTTCTTAGTTCCTTTAAGTTGTCTATGACACTACCATCCGTTTTATAATATTTTAGTGTGTATATCATTATTAAAGAGTACATAGAAAAAACTATCTTCCTAATAATGTTCACTAAGAAATTACTAGATGCCTTTCGAATCACAACGTATGCAAGAACTGTACAAATATTCAATAGTCTACATAAAAATGCTAATGGTGCATATATGTATGGTTCTCTATAAAATACTACTATCTCAATATTTTTCCTTCTATGAAGTAATATAAGAAGGATAGCTTTCTCAATTATATCTTTTAGTACAGTCAAAATATATTTCAAGCTTAATTTCGGTGTTTTATATTCTAATTTTGCTCTACCATATTCTAAGTAAATTACTTTATTAATTACTTTAACATTAAAAACTCCTAAAATTCCTCGTCCAAGCACGTATACTTTACAACCTTTTTCTGCCAATTCTTCTGCAAAATATCTAGTTATAGTTTCAAAACCTCCAATTCTATAGAGAGGACTATCTGGGAGAATGAATAATATGCTTGGTTTTAACTTACGTTCATAACTCATAACTAAGTTGTAAATTATTTATTATTAATATTATAGTCATGAATATAAATAATGAAAATTTTGTGAGGCTATTTAAGGCATTTGATAATATAACTAAAAGATAGCAGTTATAAATGACTACGTAAGAGGTAGTAAATGCTCTTATTAGTTTGTTATGACTCCTGACAAGTAGTAGAAAAATTATAAATGACTTTAATATCACTTCAATGATGTAGCCAATATGCTTATTTATCATATATGCATATGCTATATTTAAATAAATAAAAATACATATCATGAAAAGATTAAGAACATCACTTAATTTCAAGCTGAAAATCTTGCTTGATCTTTTACTAAATAAATACTTTGCAAAGGAATGCATAGCATAAATTATTGATATAAATTTAAGGAAATTTAATGAATAATTAATATACTTCAATTCTTCCATAAAATTGTATGAGAATGTCAGAATATCTAAGAATAAGTATAATGCTAAGATCTCTTGGAATTTTAAATCATATAATTTTGCAAAAATCAGAAATCTATATCTCTTCGAATTTAACTTTAGAATGAGCCTATTCACTAAGGTGTCAATAGCAGGTATATAATTACTTATCACTGTTATCAGTAATAGGGTTGCATGTAAGTAGCTTAATGATGCTTGTAGGTTTAAATTTCTAAATAACCACTTTTCTTCAGGAATGCCTGGTATATGTAGTGTAGGTACAAAATAGAATAGGGGATAAATCTTGAAAATGGGATCTATTAGTAGGTTAGTAATCCAAAGCATATGAAATATGTGACTAGGAGTTACCTTACATGCATAACAGGATAAAAGGAGGAAAGGAATTAACCAGTTTAAGTAATGATGTTGGCATAATGGAATAGTCAACATAAACAAAGCAAATATAATGTTTATCTCTCTCACAAGAATGTACAAAATGCTTCTACTATCCTTATTTTTCATTCTTTTAATTTGGTAAGTGAAATAGAGCACGGTAAATATACCCAATGCTATAAAAGTATTATGTGATACTAAAGGTCTTAAATAATTCCATAAACCAAGTAATGAGAGATATCCTGTGTAATTGTATCTAAATAGCCAAGGATCTATACCTTGACTACTTTTAATCTCACCAGCGCTTAACCAGTATCTCATGAAATGCAACACAGCAGACGGGCTTTTAAGCTCTTTATAAATCATAAAGTAAGGCAATGACAATAAGCAAGACACAAATAATAGCGAAGTAAGAACTTTAAAACGTGCTTTACCACATGAAATACATATCAGATTAGGTATTAAAAGCAATGGAATGTATCTAAAGAAGATTGCCAAACCAGTAAACATACCTAACAACATATGTCTATTCTTTGTCAGAAAGATTAATGACCATAAAAGCATCCCGCTAGTCAATGATTCTGCATGACCTATTATTGAGGATTGCCATATAACATACGGATTTAAGTAATATAGCATGCTTATGTTGTATATTTTTCTTTTGTTAAACCTAAGTAGGTAAAGCAATTTATACAAGCCTATAGTGGTAATTATATCCCCTATTATTGGTGGCATTTTTAGTATTAGGTTCTTTACATAAAATGACAAATAGAGTGGAAGAAAGTTCCATATCGCTAAGTATATAAGGTATATAGGAACATAAAATATGTAAAAGCTAATTCCAGTTGCTGGATCTACGAATAATGGATTATAATTACTAAGTATATGTTTTATGTTACATTCCTTTTCCATCATAGCTCCAAACCAAGTTATGGGAGCTAATATTAGTCGTACTAATAACCCTAAAATTAGTAATAAAGTGAAAAGTCTATTCATTCTTCATCGCGAAAATTATTAATCCACTACCTGTCCTTTCTCTAGTTGTCCAAAATCTTTTTAAGATATAGTAATAAAAGCTCTCAAGATAGGGAATTCTTAGCTTGTTACTCGACATTAGTCTCAAATTAATTAGTAAAGAAAACTTCTTTAAGATATAATGTATGAAAGCTAATAAGTCCCATATTTCAGTAAGGAATTTAGAGAGATAGTACTCGTAGAATATGGCCTTGAACTTATGGAGTCTTAATATTCTCTTCCACAGTTTTATACTATAACAGTGAAAATGATTTAATTGCCTATTACGGTAGTTAGAGTACCATTTAGCAATATTGTTTAAATGTAAATGTTTTGCTAAATTATAAAAGAAAAGGTTCCTTGAAAAATAATTACTAGGCACTGTAAATATGAAGAGGCCTCCATTCTTTAGAATTATGGAACATTCTTTAAGTACCTTATTTAGCTCCGGAATGTGCTCTAACGTACAGATGCTAAGTATTATATTTATACTACTACTCCTGAATGGCAAGTATCTAGCATCACTTACTATTAATCCTAAGTTTTCCTTTACGTTCCTCTTGGCTTCCATTATTATGTCTTTTGATATATCAAGGCCTATAAAGTTATTCTGAGGAATTACAATTGATGAAAATTTTCCATCTCCATAACCTATTTCCAGAATAATTTTCGACTCTAAGTTTACATTTAAAGCTGAAAATCCCTTAAGAAGAACTAATGCCTCCGAAGTCTTCCAAAGAACTAAAGCAGGATGGTTAAACTTATGCAGTATAGCTCTAATTTTCCTTTTATACTTATACTGAAACATTATGTAGACCATCCTCCTGATAGAGTCTTACAAATAAAATACTTTAAGGAAACTTTTCTGCTAACTTTCTTCATAATTAGATTATCAGGAATTTTTCTGACATACTTCTGGATGAAAATCCTCTTGTAAAATATTTTATTTAAATTATTTAACACATATAATATGCCTTTAATTATACTTACAGTATAATTTATTCTTTTATTTAAAATATACCATATACATAGGCCTAACCATAGGGTGAGATGTACTGGGAGTATTCTAATTAAATTGGTAGTTTCGAGGTTCTTAATTAATGAGGATATATAGTTTTTAGCGCCATGATATTTATCTAAATTCTTAGGACGAGACAGCTTAGATCTAGTATTTAATCTAAAATCATGGTATACTATTGATGAGGGTACAAAAACTACTCTATATCCACTAAGCCATATCCTCCAACAAAGATCTGTATCCTCACAATAAATGAAATAGTCCTCATCAAACATTCCGACTTGAAAGAAAACATTAGCTTTCACTATCATGCCTGCCGACTTAGCCCCAAATATCTCTTCTATTTTGTCTAAAGAACCATAATCTAACTGGCCAGTACTCACACGCTGTACTAGAAAACCAAAAGGAGTAAGGTAGTCACCTGCATAGTCATATCTCTTCTTATCATACATTAGTAATAATTTACATTGAACAGCACCTATGCTAGAATCGCTCTCCATGATTTTTATTGCTTCGTAGAGCCATAAAGGATCTACTTCGGTATCACTATCCAGAAAGGCTAGGTATTTCCCCTTAGCATGTTTTGCTGCGATATTTCTCGCTTTGGCCGGTCCTAAATTTATTTTATTTAGGAATACCCTAAGAGAACAATCATTAAGTTTGTCCTTGTATAATTTTTGAATTAATTTGACGCTTTGATCTGTAGAACCATTGTCTATGAATATTACCTCAAAAAGGGGATATTGCGATTTAAATACCGAGTTTAGGCACTTCACTATATGTTCCTCGTCATTATAATTGACTATGACAACTGAGACTAATGGAGCTTTTTTCAATTCTAATGACTTAGACTTCATAGATACTTCGCTTATGACTTTAATAGCTTATAGACATAATATCCAGTAATAAATGATAAGTGTGTGATGAAACGTAGTAACTTATCCTTAGAGTTAGGCTCTATATACTTATAGTTTTTTACATAGAAATGTATAAAATCTTTCATTCTAAGATAAAAGTTAGTTCTTATGGCACCGCCACTAGGACTTACTATGTGATAAACTATTGCCTTAGGATTGAACAGTAGCTTATATCCTAATACCCTCATGCGAAAACATAAATCTGGTTCACTCCAGTCAATAATATAATGTTCATTAAAACCACCTAGTCTCTTTATTAGCGTACTTCTAAATGACATATTACAGGCTTCAAGTATCTCAACTTCTATAGGCTTATTAAGCTTTATGTATGAGGGATTCATGGTGCTTGGAACAAAAGCGCCAGATCCAAATATATGTCCAATTTTATTAGGATGTCCTCCCAAAATAACTTTCACATATATTGAGGAGATTAAGTCCCAGAAGAGTTTCTTTTTAGACTCATAAATGAATATATGTTGAAATTTTATTAGATCACGCATCTTAGCTACACTCTTAGGAATTATTGCAGGTCCTGTGACGCCTCCTACAAGCTCATACAGTTTAAATGTATTTACTACTTCTCTAAGCCATTGCGGAGTTACTATAACATCATCATCTATAAATGTTAATATCTTTCCTTCAGCATTTCTCCAACCTAAATTACGGGCGTATGCTAATCCACTTTTTTGTTGCTTAATTACTTTTATAGAAAGGATATTCGCGAACTTCTTTGTGATTTTTCCAGTTAAATTTGAAGTACCACCATCCACTATTATTACTTCAAAATTTTGGAATTCTTGCCTAGTTAGTGATCTTAAGCATTTAATTAGACTTGCATATCTGTCGCGAGTGGGAATTATGACTGAAACTAGAGGAGTACTCATGAAAACTTTACCCCTCTAAAGTTATGATGTCTTTCTGTGACGTTTTCTATAAGTTCTCGAAAGTATTATTCTATTTTTGTGTACTGGACTTAATGAAGAGCATATAAAGTCGTATTCTTCAATTCTCTATAATAGCATTCAATACTTTGAGCATTAATTGCATGATCACATCATGTGAGTAATTAAGTCTGACATAATATTGTGCTTTCTTTATATGCTTTTTTATTTCTTCAATCTCATGAATTGTCCGAATTATTTTTGAGGATAGGTCAACTGGGCTATCTGGTCTATATACTAAATACTGACATAAGGAAAATTTTTTGTAAAAATCTACTAGGGTTTTAAGTTTAGGTACGAGTGCAGGCTTGCCCATGGATATATATTGTAGAAACGCTGTAGTCAAGACAAAATCATTTGCCAACATCTTTTTTCTTGCAACTATGCCTATATCAGATAGTGCTATGTATAGTGGAATCTCATGGTAGGGAATCCACCCTAAAAGTATTACATCTTTAGCTAAATTGTACCTGTCAATTAATGACCTTATGTATTTCATGAGGGGACCTGAGCCTATCATCAGAAGCTTTATATTAGGTAGTTTCTTTGTTACCAACTTCATTGCTTTTACGATGATATCAAGGTTTTTCCAGGATACCATAGATCCATGATATAATAAGACAATATTATCCTGAAGATTAAGGGCCTTCCTTAAGGACTTTAACCTTTCTTGCTCTATAGCATTGGATTCAAAAAGCTTAGTATCAACACTCTCTGGAACTACTATTAACTTTGACTCTGGTACACCGTTGAGTATTAAGTACTCTTTCATGTAATCGCTTATTACTATTATATTATCGACAGTCGATAAAGTTAACCTTTGGAGTGTAAATAATACATCGTAAAGCACTCTTAAAACAAAATTTTTGTGAGGATCTACTAAATATCCTATCATATGATCGCCCATTCGATAAATAGTTTTTGTACGTATGACTTTTTTTACTATATAGTAATAATAAGGTAATCCATCGTCACAAAAAGCTAGTAATAATTTTTCTCTTATAATTTTTCTAGCATTTATTAACTTAAGCATTATTAAGAGGGGGAATAAAGCACTCTTAAGAAATAAGAATCTGTCTCCACGTAATAATTTGAATGGTAAACTTATTTCTTTAACATATTTTGATAGATGTTCACCTTCACTTGAGTAACTTAAATAGTAAACTCTATACCTTTTACTTAATCCTTTTAATATCTCGTTCATGTAAGGCGATGTTGTTATCGAGTATTTGAGAGAGTATCTATGTATTATCAAAATGGCTTTACGAGGTAAGTACTTAATACCTCTTCTTTTCATTGAGAGGCAGGCTAATATAGTTGTAATGGCAGCTATTATGCCGTAGAGGCAAGATTATGACAAATATTGTTAAAAGGAGGTTATGAACATGAAGACAGTGTCCTCAAAGTAAGTGACTGTAGTATTTTAGGTGAGGCGAGGTATTGTCTCCATTTCTATAACTTAAATTGAATACTTTGGCTTTGGAACTATGTCTAAGTATATCTGATATTATCTTTACACAATCTTATATACTTGATTGAAAATCTTTGGAGCTCATTTTGAAGCCTTGTGTTAATATTATTCTTTATAATGAGTTATTCCTACAACTCTTGTTAGAGAAATCTACTCATTCAAGTAAACTCATTATTCTATCTTGAGAAATCTTTGATATGTCCTATTACTTTCCTAAGTCCTCTTATGATAAATTGTATATCCTCTAAACTTCTTATGTTTAGGATTCTATGAGCTATGTATTGTGGTGTGAAGAAGAGTTGATATATTCTTCTTGCCATTAACTCTACATCTTTATCTGATAATGGTGTCTTCATCACTGGTTTTGTCATATCATACTCGTCCCAATCTAATGTTTTTAACCATCTCTTTTCTAATGCTTGCTTGAATAATCTTGTTCCTGGATACGGCATTACGATCGTTACCTGTAGTGTCTTTGCCCATCCTTTTTGGAATAAATATTTCGCTAATCTAAACGTATTCCATGCGTCTTTCCTTGTTTCCCATGGGTATCCTACCATTATCGTTAGGTGGGGTTCTAGTCCTGCTTGTGCTGCCCATTTAGTTTCTTTTATTATTCTTTCGACTGTTACTCCTTTGTTTATCATGTTTAGAGTTTTTTGACTTGCTGATTCTAGTCCGTATAGGAGCATTCTGAAACCTGCCTTTTTCATTAGTTTGAAGTCTTGTCTAGTTAGTACCCCATAT
>Ga0164311_10001179_pt1 | contig 12577 bp, 24 predicted proteins | sample GuaBasSedimGuay2_FD_121796 | JGI IMG/M metagenome (GOLD analysis project Ga0164311, IMG submission 121796) | Subseafloor sediment microbial communities from Guaymas Basin, Gulf of California, Mexico - Guay2, Core 4569-9, 9-12 cm | ecosystem: Environmental > Aquatic > Marine > Hydrothermal vents...
AATTACATACATATAAAAAGATCTTTTATTATTTTTACATAATAATTTTATACCTTCATACAAAGAACCATCTCCCGCTGATGGTTCAACAATATTTTTTATTTTAAATCTATAGAATTTTTTTTTAATAATTTTACAACAACGTAAAGCATATTCAGGATTTGTATAATATGCATCATTCCCACCATTAACAGCTCTTTCTTTAGAACTTTTGGTATATTTCATATTATAAAATCTCCATTTTAAACGTTAATTTTTTATTTTATTCCTTACCTTATTCATAATATAATCATTAATTATGATTTGTCAAGTCTTTATTTTAATTTTTTTGGCAGGGGCGGATGGGATCGAACCACCGACGCCAGGGACCAAAACCCTGTGTTCTACCACTGAACTACACCCCTATTTATCAATAACTTCAAATGTTTGTATTGTTATAGGATAAAACTTTCTACAATTTTTATTATTCTTTGAATCATAATCACACTCGTAACAATTTCCTTCGCCTTTAAGTTGTATAGAATCTCCCGGCCTTTGTTCCTGCCCCTTTTTATTATGAAGACAGATTATTATCTCGAACACCTCCTTAAGATGGCTGGCACGGTAGGGATCGAACCTACGACATGACGGTTAACGGCCGCCTGTTCTGCCTCTGAACTACGTGCCAGTTAGATAATCACGACCTTCTTTCAATGCATCAACAAAATCATCTATTTGTTCTTCACCTCTGAAGATAAAAGAATCTTCTATTTTTATGTACCCCGTAAATAAAACTTTTGCTGCAACTTTAATTCTTAACCACAAATTGAATAACTTATTATCTGATTGCCAATAAGATGACCAATAAAGATTCTTATACATGCTAAGAAAAATCATATCATTAAAATCTTTATCTTTTTCTAACTCCAATGTTAAATCACACCTCTCATCACCACAAGAACACGCTGCTCTGTAATAAACTGCATTTTCAAATTCATTTAATTTCATTATTCTTTTTTTTGTCATTTTAAACTCCTTGTAGGAGGGGAGAGACTTGAACTCTCACGGGTTTCCCCATACGGGTCTAAGCCGTACGCGCCTGCCAATTACGCCACCCTCCCATTGGTGGAGAGGAATGGAATTGAACCACCGCAAACCTGGATTTTCAGTCCAGTGCTCTACCTGACTGAGCTACCTCTCCATAATTTACCCATATACCTTGGTAAAACAGAGAGGACATAGCTGTCCCGCACCTTCTACATAACATTTTCTATACTGTATTGGTGTATCTTTGTCATACTGTGTTTCTTTCTTACACACCACACATTTATCTTTTTCTTTTTTCATAACAATTCTCCCTTAAGCGGGGACCGGATTCGAACCGATGACTGACAGGTTATGAGCCTGCCCTGCTACCACTGCATTACCCCGCATTAATGTGCGGAAAGGGGAGGATTCGAACCTCCGGAGCTGTTACACTCGCTTCTTTAGCAAAGAAGTGCCTTAAACCGCTCGGCCACCCTTCCATTTATTTAACACCCCATTTAATTTTCCACATAGCATTAAATTTTTTTCTTGCTTTAGATTTCTGAAGAAAAGATAAATTTTCATACATTATACATTCTATTCCACCACATTCTGGACAATTATCAGATATATAGCTTCCACCACCTTTAAAAAATGCGTCGTGTACTACACACTTCTTACAAAAAAGTTCGTCTTTATTAAATTTTTTCATTTACCTTCTCCTTTTTATGCGGACCCTATAGGCGCCGCGTCCGGATTGGGTGCTATATAGCGCCCCACTACTATAGGATTTACCCGCATTACAAATCTTGCCTATATATTCAATTAATTGTAGCTCATCCATTTCTAAAATTATTAATCCACATTTACCACATATTTCACGAATAGGAATCCTTCTATTAACAATATCTCTTGCTAACACAAATCCCATGCACTCTTTAATTCCTTCACCACAAGCAATGCATTTTCTCATTACATTTGCCTCTAAATCTCTTCTTCCAAATCCTTCTAGCTTTTTTCCTACCATTTTTACGTAGGCTTCGGGTTTTAGAATTTTTCAATCCATAAAGAGTTATATCTCCCATATCTGGAAACTCAATGTCTTTTATTCTTGGTAAACCGTAGCCTTTCATTTTATCCCCCTTTAATGCGGACCCTACAGGTGCCGCGTCCGGAATGAGCGCTATACAGCCCTCCACTACTGTAGGATTTATCCGCATTGTAGCCACGAGTGGATTTGAACCACTGACGCTCGGCGTGTAAAACCGACACTCTCCCCCTGAGCTACGCGGCTGTGTGGTAGTCGCGGATGGAATCGAACCAACAACCAAAGCCTCATCAGGACTCTGCTCTACCAATTGAGCTACGCGACTATTTTCTTGAGCCCCCGGTAGGATTCGAACCTACGAGGAGAATTAACTCTCCGGATTACAAGTCCGGTGCTATCGTCCGCTAAGCGACAGGGGCATGGAGGAGAGACAGAGATTCGAACTCTGAAGTCGCTGTAAACGACCACTGGGGTTCAAGCCCAGGCCCCGCAACCCACTGGGGTCAACCTCTCCGTTTAACAACCCACATCAGAGGGGTCATCAATGTGGGCCTCATCTTTTTTACTACAGCTAGCACATTTAACACCGTCTTTTTTTTCACATGTACAAAATAGACTTTTTAAAAATTTCATACCTATATAAGGCTGATCCCCCTCTCCTTCTTCCCGATCACCACCAACTACATGAATTTCACCTGTTATTGGATTAATCATTAGATTTAAACTTACAAAACCTTCTGGGTATTTTTCCACTTTAATTCTCCTTCCTTGTGTAGATAGATAGTAATAGTACAATATTATTTAATCATTATATCTTTATAATTTACTACTATCTTCTCTATTGTTTTTCCATTGTCATTTAATATATAAGCTATAGTATCAAAAAGAACAGTGTAATCATCACCATTTTCTAATCTACATCTTAATCTGCAAATCCTATAATCTTTAGGTATTTCATTACAAAAATTACAGCCGTTATCTTCATTCCAAAAACAGTCACATTTTGGAATATCAAATAAAGTTAAATCTGCCAGTCTTATAAGCGCTTCTTTTCTCTTCTTTACAGTATCCGTTTCTAATCTAACTGTTGAAGCTATTCTATCTATTTTGTCGACTAGCCACCAACGTTCATCTTCTCTATATCTTTCTATCTTTAATATCATATCTGTCTCCTTCCTACTATCTACTATCTATCTACTATTTATCTATTCCGCCATTTTCTAAATTTCCAATGAGGAATCCTATTATACAATAATACTTAAAAGACAAAGCGCACAAAGTATTAATATTGGTATTCCAACAATCGGTGCTCCTTTGACAACAGTAAATACACCAAAAGCTGCGCCACATAAAAGTATAACCAAGTTGTTTCTTAAGGTTCTATAATCCATACCATCTCCAATAGACAGAACGGTAGCGGTTATCTGCAATCCAAACCCAATTTGGAACAGGCTTGTCAACAGCATAATCTGCGTCCATAAATAAATGAAATATTCTATTATTCCAACAAATTTGTTTTCTTTTATACATTTCTTTTACTATATTCCTGTCTTTTCATCGTATTCTTTCTATACTTGTTCATTTGTTTTATTTTCATCCAATTGAACTAATATATTACCATAATCTTCATAGCCCGCATCTCTTCATTCCCGACTATTTGTGAACTAACTATTTTCCCCAATCATCAAGAGCATCATAACTACCTGTTCTTGTATTTATGATTTTAAATTCCATTTCTTTCTTCCTTTTCCTTTAAACATTTTTTGGCTAATTCAAAATCATCAAGTACTTTATAGTAATCTTCACATCCTTCCCCACCCTGTCTTAATAGATAGGAAGGGTGGTATGTTGGTACTATTAATGTATCTTCACTGAAAGCTAATATTCTACCTCTAATTCGCCCTATAGGTATTTTAGGTAATCCAGATAAACTCAAGGATGAGTCTGCACCTAATGTTATTATAATGCTCGGCTTGATTATCTTTATCTGTTCCACCAAATACGGACGGCAGGAATCCACCCACTTCTTTTTCAATGGAGTACCTGCCGCTACAAAACACTTAACTAAATTTGTGATGTAGACATCGTTATAAGTTAAATTCACTTTATCTAGTATAATATCTAACAATCTACCAGCTGCTCCGACGAAAGGCGTTCCATTTATATTTTCATCATGTGCAGGAACCATTCCACATATCATAAGATTGGACTTACAATTTCCCTTGTCAAATACCGGATTTATTCTGCCTTCGTGTAAAGAACAAAGAGTACAGCCAGCTACTATCTGCCTTAACCTTTTTAGCATTTTAAATTACCTTTCCTTTTAACCCTTATAATATGTTTCTATTCTTCGAATAGCTCCATGTCAGGATTCTTAATAGATTCTTCAACTAGTTTTCTTGTGACCTCAAAAACCTCCGAACTATAAAGACTTTTTTCATCCTGCGCCAACTCGATGTATTTTGGATAATAATCATCGAAATTTACATCCGCTTTAGCTTTCTTACTTACTTTACACCCTAATGATTTAGCTTTTCTATTTATACAAGCAGCAATTTTTTTCTTAGTCGCCGCAGAAAACTTTGATCTGGCCAAATATGCTTTAGCTACAGCAACATGCTTGCAATCTGGAACAGGAAAAGATCTATTAGGGCCGCAAAAAACACTAGATTTCAATTTCTTTCTATCCTTTGTGGTGAGCTTTTTTCCCATAACTTCATTAGCTCGTTCTATTAGTTGATCAATTACGTTCAATTCGCAATTACAATCCATAACATTTTCCTCCCATTTATTTATTCAATCTTACACATTCCTTCTTATTTGTTTACCTCGGCCTCTATTAGAATTACTTCGGCCCATACCTGTTCTTTTTCCACCGGCTCTGCCAATTCTTTTAGGAGTTGGAACTCCTTGATTTATTCTCTTAGGACCTTTGCCGTCAGGACCTGTACCATCTTTACCTGGCATAAAAACACCTCCCTTTAATTAATCTTCAAATAAACTATAGAACGTTTTAACAAATTCTTCTGGAGTAGCTTTATCAAACCAACCCATTACAATACCTTTATCTTTCAAAACTCTTTTGGCCGCATAAATCATATCAGCAATTAATGGTAATGTTTCTTCATCAATAGCATTGTAACAATCAATAAAAACAAAATCAAACAAATAATTAGTCTGATACATATACACAAGACCATCTAGATTAACTATAGTATGCCTCTTATCAGATTGATTTTTATAACCAAAATTATAATCTTTCTGTTTAAGTTTATTGTATACAGAAATAACATCTTCATTAATTTCAACTGTAGTTAAACTTGTTACATTAGGACATGACAATATATACTTAGAAGCAACACCTAGCCCTAATCCTATCTCTAAGCAATCACCTCTAGGTTTATCATTTAATTGCCATATGTAATCTTCAAGCTCGCTTTCGAGCGCCCATAAATTATGGCCAGGTCCTATTTCTAAAAACAATTCTTTATTAAGCTTATAAATCCTGACATCATTACTTTCAGCGACCAACTCCCCATCTTTAAAATAAATAAGACCCTCGCCCATTTAATAGCCTCCTATAATAAATCAGGTTAAATTATTCATTCTTAGGTTCTTTTGGAATTTTTATTTTCTGTTCAAAATCAAAAACTAATCTTATTTCTACACCTTCTGCAGAATTAGTATCATACTCCGGACCAGATTCATACACAGCTACCACTGGATTATTATATTTCACACCAACTGTTCCACTTTTGGAAATTGGTAAAAAAATATTTAATAAAGTATTAACCTCATTTCTTACATAAGCCATCCATCTAAGAGCTTGTTGTTGTTCTTCAGTCAATTCTTCTTGTTCTTCTACCACATCTTTTGTTTCTTCCTTTGAATCAGTCATATTACCCTTTCTCCTCTTAAATAATTTCTTAAGCATTATCCAATACTCCTTTACTTAGTCTTTTTGTCAAGCTTTTTAAGCTCCTTTTCCTGCTCGTAAACATCTTCTACTAATGTACAAAGTTTGAATCCCCAATCAGGATCATCTTCGTTTAACTTTAACTCTACAACAAAATCCTCAATATCATGTGGCACTAACTTTCTTTTACCGTTTTCATCTACAAACACATGTCTTAACTCGTGGGAAATCAGTCTAATTCTGTCTTTCTCGTTTGCCAACTCCCAAGCTTTTCTGTCAACAATTATAATATAATCATAACCACCAACTTCAACTTCATGCTTAGTAAAATACTTAACTTTATCATTCGCAATTTCAACGGACGCTAAGCATATTTTACCCTTACGCACACGTCTTTTTGTATCAAACATAAGTTTGATGTTCAAATTAGCACATGTATTAGGAAATCTTTCCTCTGCCACTTTCAAAAATACTTCTACCAAACTTTCATCTGCATCTTCATATCTCATAGTCCCTCTCCTTTACCAAAATAATTTTTTTATATATTCAAATTTGTCTTCTTTATTGGGGGATTTATAATTGTTTCCGTAAATTCTAAATGAAATCCACCGAAACCCAAAACAAATTGTGGTACTTATAAACACACTGTCATAGCACCCAATTATACATTCCTTAAATCATCAAAATGTTTTTTCAATCTTTTTAAATCAGCAACTAATGCCTTAGATTCCCTAATCCTTTTAGCATTTCTTTTTCTTTTAATACTTCTACTGGATTTACTTTTCTTTTTCTTAGTTTTAATCTCGCCTTCGTGTCGTCCATTTTTATCAAAGCAAACGCGTCTGTATCTATTACCTTTAAGATTTTCAGTAATAATCTTTCCGCCAGCTTTCACACAATTGGTGAAATCTTTAGGCATAACCAATCTCCTTTTAATATAAATATGGGGCCCGTATAATTTTAGTCAATTTTTATTTTAACAATACCGCTGTCTTCTTCGACAACTTCTTTTTTGCCGATAGTACAAGAAATAACCCCATTTTTATAACTACAATTTATTTTTTCAGCATCAATTTCCTTCGGAAATCTTACTGCTCTTCTAAAGGATCTGCTGGAAATTTCTCTACAAAGACATTTTCCACATTCTTTATTTTCTTCCTTATTTTCTCCTTTAATTAATAATGTGTTGTCTTTTAACTCTAATTCTACACCATCCTTATCGAAATCTGCTACTGCAATCTTAATCTCATATTCATCATCCTTTTCATAAAGATTAATTTTTGGAAAAGAAGTCTTGGGCTGTAACTGATCAAACACAGATACATCTAAATCCCAATTCTTCCAATAAGTATCATATCTATCCCAAAGATCTTCAAAAAGGTCATTGAAACGATTAAGTACTGCAAGTCCACCCTTTGAGCCAGAACCTACTACCAAATCTTTCTTTCTTCTCATAATCTTTTCCTCCCATTATTTTTATTTACGGACCCCATACTATATAACATAATCATTATTTTGGATTTGTCAAGGCTTTTTTCTTAAAAAGTAGAAAAAAGTGCCGCATCGAATGGTATATGATTGGCTTGAGTCAGTTTACGTACCATAGACTCTGCGGCAGGGACGTTCCAAGAATGTATAATTATATTAGATTTATTATTTTCATTAAAAGGGTTGTTATATAAATAATTCGCTACATCTAGACCACAACCATTATCATTACCCAAGTCATGATCCAAAAATATATAATCAAAAATTTCTTTTTCCAAATAGTCTACAGCTGTATATGAATTCTCTGTAATAATCAATTCATATTCTGAAAACTTTTCCAAAAAAAAATTAACTCTATAAGTATCATCTTCCAAAATTAAAATCTTCATAATTCTACTCGTCATACATAGTTATATCTGTTGCTGCAAATGTAATTCCTTTTGACCAATCCATTCGGTCTATGGGGGAAGCACTTAACAAAATTCTAATAATCTTCCCATTTTTTCTTTTCCACACAGTATCTATATTACTATTACCTGTATTAATCATTTGATTATTTATAGTTTTCTTAACCCATTCGTGCTCATCATCGTCTGGATAAAGTATTCTACAACTTTTTCCTTCTAACTCTTCTTCACTATAACCGGTAATTTCTCGTAATTTTGCATTACTCCACTTTAAAATACTATCTTTATTAATTAACCCAATACCTGCAGGAACAGTTTTAAAAATACTTTTCATTAAAGCTATGTTTTCATCTAACTCTTTTTCTATCTTTTTACGTTCAGTAACATCCACTAAAACACAAATAAAACCAAGCAACTCATTTTCATCATTATAAATAGGGGAACGTGTATACGAAAACCAGCCAATAAGACCATTGGTAATTTCTATGTCACCAAGATAAACAGGCTCTGATTGATTTTCTTCACACAAACAAGTTCCCTTTTCATCACAACAAGTTATAATATGGAAACATTTTCTATTTATCAAAGAATTTTTTTCAACACACATCTTTTCAGCAAACTTTTTATTAACAAATTTTATATCAAAATCGGGGTTGACAATAAAAATTATCTCAGGTATTGCGTCAAGCGCTGCTTCCCACTGAGACGCTTGATCCGTTAAATACCCATTAGAAACAAGTACATCTGTTAATTCTTTTAATTTCCTTAGTTCGTTTTTAAATTCATACATATTTACCTTCCTAAATTTTAAGGTATAGACGATGTCAAACTTATAAAAGAAAAAAACCATTTAATACCAGTAGGAATTATCCAACCTCCAATAACACCAGCAAATAAAGCCCACATTGTTAACTTTACATTAATTTTAGTAACAGCAACTTTAATAAAATTTAATTTCTCTGTAAAATCATCTTTTAAATTAGTAATATCTTTTTTTAATTCTTCTTTAACAGATGGAACTGATAAATTTTTAATCTTACATTCAATACTATCCACTAATTCATTTACACGCTTCTCTAATTTATAAATTTCATTATGACGATTTCTATTTACATCTTTTAATTCACTATATAACAAATCTTTAACAGATTGTATTTCCTTATATAATTCGCTTGTTTTGTTATAAAGCTCGCTGTTTGTTTTATCGATATTTTCGGCAAGCTTCTCTAGAGTAAAAATAACATGATTAAACCAGACTTTTCTTAAACGTTCTGTTTCTGCATTTTCCGTTTTACTTGTGAAAACATCTTTATTCTCTGACATTATCAGCCTTCCTACCACATATAGGGCAATATTTAATAGGTACAGCATACCTATGTATTTGGGTATACCCACACTCTTTAGTTATCTCTATCCAAGATAGCACCCATCCATAAGGAGGGTGCCACTTAAATAGTTCCCTATTATTTTTTTTTAAAGTTTTATAATCTTCGCAGATACAAAAATCTTTCATTTAAATCATTTTTCCTATATTAATGCGTGAAACCACCACCGCTATATGCTTCATGGAAATCATATTTTCCGCCAAATGATCTCCAACCTTCTGAAGGCCAATTCTTCAAATGTGTTTGACCACTAGCTTTAACAAGATTGGTATCCATAACGTCAAATTTTGGAAAAGACACAGGATAACTTTTTGATTTTGTTCCTTTATCATCAGTATCCATACCCATTTTAAACATTTCATCGTTACGGGTGTATTTCACTGTAGAACCCCATACCAATGGATTCTCATTTTTTTCTGCATCTTGTGTTAAAGTATGCAGACCAAATTCTGCAGCGCCTTCAAACAAACCTTTTTGTTCAAAACCATATTTAACTTTTGTGTAATCAGCCGAACTTCTTGGGCCAACCCATTTAGCGCCGAAATTGGAAATTCTCATATCAAGAGACCGCCTAATAGTTGTCTTAACATCTGTTCTAGTGTAAGCATCTCTATCAGGTTCTGGAACTCCAACATGAGGTATTTGATAAAATTCCCATTCATTACTCATTTTCTACTTTCCTCCTAAATGTAATTTTAAGAGCATTATTGCCCTTGTAAGTATATTATATTACAAAAATCTAACTTTGTTAAGTAAAATTTTAAATAAAATCAAATAATCTAACTTTTACATCACTATTTTCTAATAAATACTTGGAAGCATCATCATAATAATTTATTCCGGTTACTACTAATTCTTTTATTCCCACCTGAATTATTTTATTTAAACAATACATACAAGGAATGCCGCAAGTCATAAACATCGTAGCACCTTCTGCTTTAATACCAGCTTTTGCACACATTAAAATTGCATTCTCTTCAGCATGAACAGCCAAACACATATCTAAATTTTCACCTGATTTAGCACCAATAACTTTTCTTGGACATATACCTTTTAATTGTACAAAAGACGTGTTGCCACCATTACCAATTTTAATTTTATCTTTATATTTCTGAGCAAACACAAAATCAAGTTGCCATCTTTTGTCACATGGCGCTATGCCTGTTGCTGGACCATTATAACCAGCAGCTATAACTCTTTTATCTCTAACTAAAATAGCACCTATTCTTCTAGACAAGCATTTAGAATTCCTGGCTGTTTGTACACATATGTTATAAAAATATTCATCCCAACTTTTAACAGGTGATTCATTTACACTGTAACTTTTTTGAACATCAACAATTTCTTCAATCATTTGTTGTGTAACTTCTTCTTCAGCTACATTAAATTTATGAGCTGCTACTTCTTTAAAAATATCTCGTTTTTTATTACTAGAATTAATATTAACATAATAAGTTGTAAAAGCTACCCTCATTTCCGGAGTTATGTTACATATCTCGCTATTAATTCTTTTATTAATTTCTTTTACTAACTGAGTATAACTAAGACTGCACATATCAGCTGTCTTAATAATATTAATCAAATCGATAATACTTTCTTTACAATCCGCATTACTACACAACATTTGTACATAGTTATCTATGTCCTTAACATCAAAAATCCTCAAATCTCTTTCATATAAATCATCAAATTTTATACCCATTTTCCTTTTCCATTTATTTTATTCTATTTAATATTTCCTGCACACCTATAAAAGGTTGTTTCTTCCTTAGCTTTTCCCTTTTGATATTATATTTTTTTCTAATATCCTTTACTATTAACTTTGCTTGCTTCTCTAACTCAGGTTGAACGTATAAATGAAGTCCTCCACCCGCACCTGGAGTATTTTCATTAGCCGGAACAAATATAGCTTCCCCACCTATTTCTGCAATCCCCTCTTTAATTTCCTTAATCATTTCTTCATCTGAATATAATTTTTCATTAGTCATCTGACTCATCCTTCGAGAAAAATTCAATAATCTCATTATTAATTATTGAAGACCAAGAAAATTCTGTATTATTTAAATCCTCCATAATTTTGAACTTTTCTTCTTCAGATTCATATTGTAATAAAACAATTCTTTCCACATCCAAACATACAGGACATCTTACATCTACTACAATCGCTGCATTATCTTTGAGTGGTTTTATCATGCATTTTCCTTTTACTCCGCAGTCACATTCATATATTATTGTGTTTTTTTCATTGCTTAAAATCTTAACCATTTCCTTTTTCCCTTCAAAACCGTATTAAGAACATACCGTTCTTATTTATATTATATTACAAAAATACGATTTTGTTAAGAAATTTCTTTCAACGCTTCATATTTAATTAAATCTATAACAAAACTGTCTTTTAATATCCAAGCGCCGTAACGAACAGCAAGTTTTCTTTTAAATTTATTTAAATTATTCATGTCTGGATTTGTAAATGTAATATAAAATCTAACATAAGACTCACATACTTTATCTAGATTTCTCCAAAACATACTCCAATCAATACTTCTGTTAGTGTTTCTAACATGATCTTTACTTGTAACACCTTTAATATTTACAGCCAATAATACATGACTTCTATTTATTCTCTGTAACCAATCTTGTTTGTATTCTCTCTCAGTCAATAATAAATCACTAGTGAACAAACAATTTGAAAACTTTACTTTATTTACAAGTTCATACCAACGGTCCAGATATAACGCAGGGCTTCCGCCCATCAAGTGAAACACATAACAGTCCGATTTCTTGAATTCTTCTATTAATTCATCTGATGTGTACTTAACATAGCTACCCCATATACCATCTTTTGTGACATAACAATAAGGACAGTTCAAATGGCAACCATATAATTGCACAACAAACTGTTTTCCTAGTTCCTCAACAGATAAATTATGTTCATATCTTCGTTTGAAGATTTTTGGAAACTGATCGTATCCCCCACCACCTCTATAGGTGTGACAGATACGGAAATCTCCAAATAAATCTTCTTCCCTAACATCTAATAACTGTCGTCCCTGTATAGGACATACTCTCCATTTATACATTTACTCCAACCTTTGGCCATTCACCATTATAGTCATTAAAAACATCAAATCTTATAGCATTAGCTAGTAACTCCATAGTTTCATTAAAAACTTCCACAAGTTCATCATATTCTAATTCATCCATATTTTTAGGATAAACTACTTCATACTGTTTAATATGTTTTATATTATCCATTATTTTTCTCCAATACACATTTATCTTTCGATTTTCTTAATTTACTCCAACCATTATTTAAAAAATAATCTAC
>Ga0164311_10001182_pt1 | contig 12543 bp, 11 predicted proteins | sample GuaBasSedimGuay2_FD_121796 | JGI IMG/M metagenome (GOLD analysis project Ga0164311, IMG submission 121796) | Subseafloor sediment microbial communities from Guaymas Basin, Gulf of California, Mexico - Guay2, Core 4569-9, 9-12 cm | ecosystem: Environmental > Aquatic > Marine > Hydrothermal vents...
AGCAGGAAAGCGGAGTGGGGCTTTGATTACAGCCAAATATGCCTTGGAGCAGTCAAGAGAGGTATTTGCTGTTCCCGGGCATATCGATAGTCCTACAAGTCAGGGAACGCATCAGATTTTAAAAGAAGGAGCGAAGTTAGTGGAAGGAGTAGAGGATATTTTAGAGGAGATTAAGCCGATGGTAGAGGATAGAGTGAAGGTCTTAAAGAGCAAGAGTTTCCCTCAAGCAACCCCTTCTCTAACTTCTTCCGAGAAGGAAGTCTATACCCTTCTTTCTTCAGAGCCAAAGTATGTGGAGGAGATCAGTCAACAGAGTGATCTTTCCCCTTCTCAACTTTTGAGCGTCCTTTCTATGTTGGAACTGAAGAGGTTGATAAGACGTCTTCCGGGACAGAGATTTGTTTTAATTTAGGAGTAGGATGGCGAGGTTTTTAGTAGTGGTAGAATCACCAGCAAAGGCAAACACAATCAACAAATTTTTGGGTAAAGATTATAAGGTAGAGGCATCAATGGGGCACATCAAGGATTTGCCCGAAGATAGAATGGGAGTGGATATAGAGAACAATTTTAAACCCCATTATGTTATTATCCCGCGCAGTAGAAAGATAGTGCATAGATTGAGGAAAGAAGAGCAAGGAAAAGAGAAGATTTTTCTTGCTCCTGATCCAGATAGAGAGGGGGAAGCAATCGCCTATCACCTTTCCCAGATCTTCAAAAATAAGAATATTTTTCGGGTTAGTTTTAATGAGATTACTCGCCCCGCAGTAACAAAAGCCTTTCAGCATCCAGGGAGTATCGATTTGAATAAGGTAAAGTCTCAGCAGGCAAGGAGGATCTTGGATCGCATTGTAGGATATAGCATCAGCCCTCTTTTATGGAAGAAGGTAGCCGGAGGACTTTCTGCAGGCAGAGTCCAGTCTGTGGCTTTGAGGTTTATTGTTGAACGAGAGAGGGAGATAAAAAGGTTTAAACCTCAGGAATACTGGAGCATAGAGGCAGAACTAAAGCCAGCAAAAGGAGAGGAGAGGTTTGTTGCAGAGTTAAAAAAGATAGAAGGAAAGAAAGCAGAGATTAGGAGAAGGGAGGATGTAGAGAGGATTATTGAGGACATCAAGAAAGAGAAGTTTGTGGTTTGCAAGATAGAAAAGAAGGAGAAAAAGAAAAATCCTCCTGCTCCTTTTACTACCAGTAAACTCCAGCAGGAGGCATTTAATAAACTTCGCTTTTCTGCTACCCAAACAATGCAGATTGCCCAAGAACTTTACGAAGGGGTTGAACTTGGAGAGGAGAGGGTGGGGTTGATTACCTATATGCGCACAGACTCCTTACGCTGTTCTCAGGAGGCATTGGAAGAGGTAAGGGGGTATATAGAAAAGAATTTCGGTAAGGAATATCTTCCTCAGAAAGCCCATACCTACAAAAGCAAAGCAAATGCTCAAGAAGCCCATGAATGTATTCGTCCTACCTCTGTCCTGAGGGAGCCAGAGGAGATAAAAAGGTTTTTAGGTGAAAGGCAGTATAAACTTTATAAACTTATCTGGAATAGGTTTGTTGCCTCTCAGATGAGGCCAGCACTATTCTCTTCAGTAGAGATAGAGATATCCGCAGGCAGATATATATTCACTGCCTCGCAGACCAGCGTGCTCTTCCTTGGCTTTCTCCTCCTCTATCCCGAAGAGAAGAAGGAAAAAACCCTTCCCAGGTTAGAAGAGGGAGAGGTGTTGGAGTTAATAGAATTGAGGGATAAACAGCACTTTACCAAACCTCCTGCACGCTACTCTGATGCTTCCTTAGTGAAGGTTTTGGAGGAAAAAGGAATTGGACGCCCCAGCACTTATGCTCCTATTATTCGCATTCTTTTGGAACGCAATTATGTGCGGAGAGAAAAAGGTTATCTTTTCCCTACAGAATTGGGAATGGCTGTTTTAGATCTATTAGTCAGTTATTTCCCCACCCTTTTAGATCCACAATTCACAGCCAAGATGGAGGAGGATCTGGATAAAATAGAGGAGGAAAAACAGGATTGGGTAGAGATGCTCAAGGGTTTTTACCAGCCCTTTCTTCAGGATCTAAACAAAGCAAGGAAAGATATGCGCACCCTTAAGAAGGAGGTTATAAAGACCGATAAACATTGCGAGAAGTGTGGAAGGTTGATGGTGATAAGATGGGGGAGGAAAGGAAGATTTTTAGCCTGTTCAGGCTTTCCTCAATGCAAGTATACCCTTCCCCTTTCCACAGGAGTCAAATGCCCCCAACCAGGCTGTGGAGGAGAGTTAGTGGAGAGACACTCTAAACGAGGTGTCTTCTATGGATGCTCCAATTATCCTCGCTGTAGATATACCAGTAAAACACTCACTCAGGAGGTGGGAGAGGAGGTTATAGATTCTAATTCCGAGAGAGGTGAGGAGTGAGATGAGATGGGAGATTATGAAGTTTTTGAGTTATCTGGAAGCAGAGAAGAATGCTTCACCTCATACCTTGCGAAACTATCATATTGACCTAAAAGAATTCTACAGGTTTGTGCAAAGAAGATATTCTCTCTCTACCATTACACCCTTTGTAATTCGGGAATGGCTTGTCTGTTTGAGCAAAAAGAATTACTCCAATGCTACCATTGCGCGTAAATTAGCCTGCTTGCGTTCTTTTTTCAAATATATGAAGCAGATAAATCGCTGTGTTTTAAATCCAATGGTAGGTATCTGTAACCCACGCCAAGAGAAAAAACTTCCTGCTTTCTTAAGTGTAGATGAGGTCTTGCAACTTATTACTGCTCCTCTTTCCGAAAAAGATAAGTTGATCGCCGTGCGTGACTATGCAATTTTAATGCTTTTGTATGTAAGTGGGATGCGTGTAGGGGAAATGGTAGAGTTGAATCGGGAAGATGTGGATCTTCTTTCTGCTTATGTGCAGATAAAAAAGGCAAAAGGTAAGCGCTTTCGTCTTGTGCCCATCAACAAGAAAACCAGTGAGGCAATCAGGGAGTATTTGTTAAAAAGAGGAGAGGTGAAGGAAAAAAAACTCTTTCTAAGCAAGAGAGGGCATCCTTTATGTGCACGAGATATTCAGCGAATTGTGGATAAATATATCAGAAAAATAGGTATACAGAAGAAGGTTTCTCCTCACAGTTTGAGGCATTCTTTTGCTACCCACCTCTTGGATAGAGGAGCAGAACTTAAGGATGTGCAGGAGTTGTTAGGGCATAAGAGCATTGCCACTACTCAGATATATACCCATATTAGCACTGCCAAGATGCAAGAGGAATATAAAAAGGCACATCCTCGTGCATAGAGTTTTCTTATGGAATTCTTGCAGGATCCATCTTCTACATTCAGATTTAGTATCTTAGCCATTGTTCAGATATTTGTAGTAGGGTTTTGTGGATTTGTGGCTGCAAAACGAGAGATTCTTTCCCAAGAGGGGTTGAAGGTATTAAGCAGACTAATAGTAGAGATCAGCCTTCCTGCCCTTATTTTTTCTCGTCTTCTTCTGCAATTCAAGTTTAATCTCTTCCCGCACTGGTGGTTTTTCCCTCTATTCAGTTTTTTTCTTACTTTTTTAGGTTTAGGCATCGGTTATCTCTTTCTGAAACTTTCTCCTCCTTTTGCGCAGAAAAGAGAGTTTTTGAGTTTAATCGGATTCCAAAATGCCGGTTATCTCCCTCTTGCCTTAGCCACCACTCTTTTTCCTCCTCATAAGGCAGACCAGATGTTTATCTATATCTTCCTTTTTTTATTAGGTTTCAATGCCTTGCTTTGGTCGTTTGGGGTGCACTTACTTTCCCCTTTCAAGAAGAAGATGAGGATGGTAAACCTGTTTACTCCCCCTTTACTCGCCACCCTGTCCGCACTCTTGCTCATCTTCTTAAACTTGAGGAGATTTTTCCCCTCTTTACTCTTAAAACCTTTGCAGATAGTGGGAGAGTGCACTGTTCCTTTAGGGCTAATGGTAATAGGAGGAAGTTTGGCTTTTGTTTCTCCCCAGGCAAGGATAAAGAAGGGAATACTGATGAATCTAATTCTGGCAAAACTTATTGCCCTTCCTCTACTTGTCTTTCTTCTGATCATTTGCCTGAAGCCAGAGCCTCTGATTGGTTTTTTAATGCTAATAGAGTCTGGAGTTCCTTCAGCAACTTCCTTGTCTATTATTGCTAAACACTACTCAGCAGATTGCGATTTTGTGAACCAGTCTATCTTCTTTACCCATTTACTTAGTCTATTTACCCTTCCTTTATTCTTAACTTTATTTGGATGGTGGGTGAGAATATGAGAGGGAAGAAGAAGACTATTTATATTGCGGTAATCGGAGGGCATAGGTGTTCTGAGCAGATAAGAGAGATTGCGGAGCAGGTAGGAAGGAAGGTTGCCGAGATGGGTGCAGTTTTAGTGTGTGGAGGGTTAACAGGAGTGATGGAGGCAGCGTGCAAAGGGGCAAAGTCGGCGAAAGGAATAACCGTGGGCATTCTTCCCGGAGAAAGCAGGGAAGAAGCAAATCCTTATGTAGATTTTCCTATTCTCACCGGTATAGGATATATGCGCAATGCCCTGGTAGTGAAGAATGCCCAGGCGGTTATTGCTATTGATGGTTCTGTGGGCACCCTTTCAGAGATTGCCTTTGCTCTCCAGATGAACAAACCGGTAATAGGGATTAAAACCTGGGATATTGAAGGAGTAGTTCAGGTAAAGGACGCAGAGGAGGCGATTAAGGAGGTTAAGCGAGTACTTTTTGACGCTTGAAGGAGATCCCCTTTCTTCAAAACCTCCTTCAAAAGCAAGAGTATGCATCTACTCTATGACCTGATTTTCTTTATCTTTGCCCTGATTTACTTTCCCTATTTTATCCTCAAAAGAAAATACAAAGAAGGGGTAGGGATGCGTTTAGGCTTTTATTCTCCTGAGGTGTTGAAGAGGATAAGAAGAAAGAGAAATATCTGGCTACACGCAGTTAGTGTAGGAGAGGTGTTTAGTGCTGTCTCTTTACTAAAAGCACTGCACCGTGAGTATCCTCTCTATCAGATGATTATTTCTACTATTACCCCTACGGGCAATAAGGCTGTTCAGCAGATTGCTCAGGAGAAGGATTTGGCTCTCTATCTGCCTTATGACTTGAGTTTTATTGTGGATAGAGTAATCAAGAGATTCTCCCCTTCTTTATTTATAATCTTAGAAACAGAATTCTGGCCCAATCTAATCAGCATCCTCTCCAGAAGGGGTATTCCTCTGCTGATTATCAATGGTAGAATTTCCGAGAAGGCGTTCAGAAGGTATAAGAGGGTGAAGTTTCTCTTCTCTTTTTTGTTGGCAAAGATAGACTTCTACTGTATGCAAACAGAGGAGGATAAAAAGAGGGTAATTGCTTTAGGTGCTCCTCCGGATAGGGTCAGAGTTACCGGGAATATGAAGTTTGACCTGGAGATTCCCGTAAGTAGATATAAAAAAGAGGATTTAGGAATGAGGAAGGAGGATATACTTCTTATTGCCGCCAGCACGCATCCCAATGAGGAGGAGATGATTATAAGGGTATATAAGGATATCAACAGAAAGGATGTATATCTACTTATCGCCCCCCGTCATATTGAGAGAGTAGAAGAGATTGAGAGGATTGCGCGCAAAGCCAATTTTTCTGTCCAGCAAATCAGCAATCTTAGAGCACCTGCGTCTATCTTTCTTCTTGATACTGTAGGAGAACTGAAGTCTCTATTTAGTATTGCAGATATTGTATTTATGGGAGGAAGCCTGGTACCCAAGGGAGGGCATAATATTCTTGAGCCTGCTTTCTTTGCCAGACCCATTATATTTGGAAGGTATATGTTCAACTTCAAAGAGATTGCCCGAAGTTTCCTCTCGGCAGGAGGAGCGATAGAGATAAACGATGAGAGGGAATTGAGAGAAAGTTTACAGGATTTGCTGGATAATAAACAAAAAAGAGAGGAGATAGGGAAAAGGGCAAGGAGTGTATTGGAGAAGTTCAGAGGAGCGACAGAAAGGAATATGGAGATCATCAGAAGGTTTTTGAAGGAAAAAGAATGCTAAAGAGGATAGAGGAGGAATTGAGAAAGAGGAAGGAAACAAATCTATTACGCAGATTAGATCATCCCATAGATACGCAGCGAGAGGGAAGGGTTTATATAAAGGGAAAGGAGTATATCAACTTCTCCTCCAATGATTACCTGGGGTTAGCCTCCCATCCTAAATTAAAAGAGGCAGGAGAAAAGGCAATAGAGGAGATGGGCACAAGTGCCTCCGCCTCTCGCCTTTTAAGTGGGGATTTAAGGCTCTATCATTGTTTGGAGGAAGAGATAGCCCGCCTAAAAGGCAAAGAGAGTGCTCTTATATTCAACTCTGGCTATCAAGCAAATATAGGAGTGATAAGTGCGCTTTGCACAAAAGAAGATGCAGTATTCTCTGATCGCTTAAATCATGCCAGTATTGTAGATGGAATTCTCCTCTCCGGAGCAAGATTGTTTAGATTTAGGCATAATGACCTTGCCCATCTAAACTGGCTTTTAGAAAAAGAGAGGAGAAAATACAGAAACGCTCTTATTATCAGCGAGAGCGTGTTCAGTATGGAAGGAGATTTTTCCCCCCTTAAAGAGTTGGTAGAACTCAAGGAAAAGTATGCCTGTCAGATAATGATAGATGAAGCACACGCTACCGGAGTGTTTGGAGAAGAGGGAGAAGGGAGGGTAGAGAAGGAAGATTTGGCAGAGAGGATAGAGGTAGTTATGGGAACCTTTGGTAAAGCCTTGGGAGGCTTTGGAGCCTATATAGCCTGTTCAAAAAGAATGCGGGAGTATCTGGTGAATTTTGCCAGGAGTTTCATCTACTCTACCGCTCTTCCTCCAGCGGTAGTAGCCGGAAATCTGGTCAGTTTAGAGTTGATAAGAGAAGAGGGGTTTAGACGGAAGGAATTGTTAGAGAAAGCAGAGTATCTGCGCAAGGGTTTAAAAGAAAAAGGAGTGTGTGTGAGAGGGTGTTCCCAGATAATTCCTATAATTGTCTCTGATAGCGAGAAGGCAGTGGAGTTAAGCAAAAGACTTTGGGAAAGGGGATATTGGACTTTTCCTATTCGGGAGCCTACAGTTCCGCCCAAGGAAGCAAGATTGAGAATTTCCTTAACCTACGCGCATAAACAGGAGGTGCTGGAGAGGTTTATAGAGGATGTCTGTGAACTTATCGTTTAAGTTTTTAGATAGGGGAAGGAAGGAGGTATTGGCTTTACTTCCGGGATGGGCAACCGACTACAAGATCTTTCAGGGTTTGGAGATGGATTTTAACTATCTCCTAACTCTGGAAACCTCTCCTGAGAATTTTGAGAAGAGGCTTTTGAGAATCATTGATGAGCAAAGGATAGAGAAGGTATCTCTATTTGGTTGGTCATTAGGGGGATTCTTGGCTTATGAGTTTGCGCTAAGGTATCCGCAGAGGGTGAGCAAGGTTATTTTGGTGAGTGTAAGGAGGGGGTATTCAAGGGAGGAGATAGAGAGGATAAAAGAGAATTTACTAACAGAGAAGGAGAGGAGTCTTTATCGTTTCTATTTTAACTGCTTTTTTGATAAACGAGCATTTTACCTTAACCATTCTCTCTTCAAACGCTACTCTGAACAGATGGACTTATCCCTGCTTCTTAAGGGCTTGGATTATCTTTCCCGTGTGCAGATGGAGGTAGAGAGACTAAGGAAGGTGAGGAACTTGACAATTATCCATGGTGAGCAGGATAGAATCGCTCCAGTTAAGGAGGTGAGAGAGATGAAAAGCAGTTTACCTTCCGCTGAACTTATTATTATCAAGAAAGCAGGACACATTCCTTTCCTTGAAGGAGAAGCAGAAGCAAGCAGAGATAAATTATTGTGGAAAGGGAGATGAAGCAGACCTCTTTTAGATTCTTACAAAGATAGTTAGAGTAGTTTGACTTCCTATGGATAAGCAAAGGATAGAAAGGAATTTCTCACGGTATGCAAAGTATTATGATAGATACTCCTCAGTGCAGGAACTTTGCGCTTTCAAACTCATAGAGGGAATAAAAGACAAGAGGTTTTTAAGGATACTGGAGATCGGATGTGGCACAGGCAATTATACTCGACTTTTAAGAGAAAGGTTCCCCTCAGCCCAGATAACAGCATTAGATATCTCTGGAGAGATGATCAGAATAGCAAAAAGGAAACTAATGGATAAGAAGATAGAATTTATTGTTGCCGATGGAGAGAGGATAAACCTTAAGGAAAGATTCGATTTTATTACCTCAAACGCAAGTTTTCAGTGGTTTTTGAACCTGAAGGATGCTCTTTTAGGATATAGAGATTTGCTTACCGAGCAGGGAAACCTCGCCTTTTCTATATTTGGGCCCTTCACCTTTACGGAATTGAATCTTTGTATAAGAGAATTTTTTGCCCAAGATGTCTCTATTGCCTCAGGAAATTTTGTTTGCAGGGAGGTAATAGATAGTATCTTGCGGGAAGGATTTGAAGGAGTGAGGATAAAGGAAGAGAGGTTGAAAGAGGAGTATAGTGGTTTATGGGAACTATTGTTAAAGATAAGATATACTGGTGCAGGAGGGGAAGGGGTAAGGAAGGGTTTCTGGACATATAATCTTATCAGGAAACTGGAGAGGATGTATAAGGAAAGGTATAAAAAAGTTGTGGCTACCTATCAGGTATTCTTTTGCCAAGCGAGAAAAGGGCTGGTAAGAGAGGGGCAAGGTTTAAAGAAAGCAGAACTTTCTTTAAGGAAAGTTTGCGGAAAGAGGTAATGGGAGGGGTGTTTATCACCGGCACAGATACTGGCGTAGGAAAGAGTGTGATAACCGGGCTATTGGCAAGGTACCTTTCAGAAGCTGGCTATAGCCTAATAACCCAGAAATGGGTGCAGACAGGAAGCGAAAGAGGTAAAGGAGATATTGAAGTGCATCTGCAAATGATGGGGAAAAAGAAGGAGTTTTTTTCTTATCTTCCCCAGATGCTTCCCTATACCTTTACCTTTCCTTCCTCTCCCCATCTTTCTGCCCGCTTAGAGAACAAAAGGATAGATGTGCGCAGGATTAGAAGGAGTTTTACCGCTCTTGTTCAAAGATTTGAGTTTGTTTTGGTGGAGGGCACAGGAGGGGTTTTGGTTCCTTTAAGCAAAAGAAGTTTGTTAATAGATATAGCCCGAGACTTTCATCTGCCCGTGATACTGGTGGTTCAGAATAGATTAGGGGCTATCAATCACAGTCTTTTAAGCATAGAAGCAGTGCGCGCCAGAAGGATGGGTTTAATAGGGGTTATTTTTAATAACCTTGCGCAGAGCAAAAGAGAGAACCCGCTTATTTTGGAGGATAATGTAAAGATAATAAAGGCGATGGGCAGGGTAGATGTTCTGGGTTCTTTGCCCTATTCAGAGAACCTTCAGGGGTTATATGAGGAATTCAAACCTATAGGTGCAAGGGTGGAAGCAAGGCTTTGCAGAAGCAGATGAATAGATCTTGAAGGAAGGGAAAATTTCCTCAAAGACTTCCTTTTAAGATCTCTCTGAGAGAAATGGAAAGAGAAGATTGGATAAAGAAAGACCTTAAATATCTCTGGCATCCTTATACGCAGATGAAGGATTGCGAACTTTTCCCTCCTATTCTTATAGAGAGAGCAGAGGGAGTGAAGGTGTATGATGATCGAGGAAACTTTTACTATGACACTATCTCCAGTTGGTGGTCCAATGTGCATGGACACAATCATCCCAAGATTAAACAGGCAATCAAAGAGCAGTTGGATAAAATAGAGCATATTCTATTTGCCGGATTTACTCATAAGCCCGCTATTCTATTGGCAGAGAAACTTATCCAGATAACCCCCAAGAGTTTGAGTAGGGTATTCTTTTCCGATAATGGCTCAACCGCTGTGGAAACCGCGCTCAAGATGAGTTTTCAGTATTGGCAAAATATAGGCAGGAAGAAGAAACAAAGGTTTGTTTGCTTAGACTATGGCTATCATGGCGATACCATCGGAGCAATGAGTGTAAGTGGTTTGAGTTTATTTAACAGAAGGTTTAGACCTTTGCTCTTTCCTTCCTTTCGCCTCCCTTCTCCATACTGCTATCGTTGTCCAATGGAGAAGAAAAGGGACAGATGTGCTATTGAGTGTGCAGAGCCGGTAGAGAGATTACTCAGAGAAAGAGGGGAAGAGATCTGCGCCCTGATCTTAGAACCTTTGCTCTTAGGGGCGGGAGGGATGATAGTCTATCCTAAGGAATATCTTAAGAAAGTGAGAAGAATCACCTATGCCTACAATGTGCATTTGATAGTGGATGAGATAGCAACAGGTTTTGGGCGCACAGGAAAGATGTTTGCTTGTGAGTATGCAGATATTGAGCCTGATCTTCTCTGTCTCTCCAAAGGGATAACCGCAGGATATCTTCCTTTAGGAGCAACCTTGAGTACCGAGGAGATCTATCAAGCATTCTATGCCGAATACAAAGAAAAGAAAACCTTCTATCATGGACATACCTATACCGCCAATCCTCTTTCTTGCTCAGCAGGTTTAGCCAGCCTGCAAGTGTTCTCTGAAGAGAAGGTTCTCTCCCGAATAAGCAAGATAATTCCTTTTTTCCAAAGAGAACTGAAGAAGATGAAAGAACTTGCCTGTGTAGGAGATGTACGAGGGATAGGGATGATAGGAGCAATGGAGTTAGTGCAGGATAAGAAAAGAAAAAAGCGGTTTGAGTTTGCTCAAAGGATAGGATTTAAGATATACCAGAGAGGTTTAGAAAGACAGATTATCCTAAGGCCCTTGGGAGATGTGATATATCTCTTTCTGCCTTTATGTATAAGTAAGAAGGAAATAGAGGAGATTTTGGACAGGTGTTATGTTCTGCTGAAGGAGATAAAGGACTAATGTTCAGAGATTATCTATATACTCTTCTTATTGATGAGAAAAGAAAGGAAGGGATTATAGAAAAGGGTGTTAAACTTCTTCTTTTCCTGCTTTCAGGGGTTTATTATTTAGTTCTGCAAATAAGAGAGATCTGTTACTTTTTGGGAATATTAGGCACTGTTAGGCTTCCTATCAAGGTGATCAGCATAGGAAATATCACCTTAGGAGGAACAGGCAAAACACCAATGGTAGAGTTTCTGGCAGAAAGGTTGAAGAGAAGAGGGAAAAAGGTAGGTGTGTTAGTTCAGGGTTATGGAGAGAAAGGAAAAGGGGAGGACGAGGAGGCAAGGTTGCTAAAAGAACTCCTGAGCGATATTCCGGTATTGGCAGGGAAGAATAGAATAAAAACAGGCAAAGAGGCAATAGAACGATATGCAGTAGATACTCTCATCTTAGATGATGGGTTTCAATATCGCTGTTTAGATAGAGATCTGGATATTGTGCTTATTGATGCTACTTGCCCCTTTGCTAATGGATATCTCCTCCCCCGTGGTTTTTTAAGAGAGCCTCTTAAAGGACTAAAACGAGCAGATTTACTCATTCTTACCAAGATTAATCTAATAGAGGAGGATGAACTTGTGCGTTTAAGAAAATGCTTACACAGGCAATTTCCTTCTCTTCCTTTTCTTGAGGCAGAATATAAACCTTTGTTTTTGATTGACTTGATAAAGGGTGATAGAAAAGAGATAGGAAGTAGATATTTTGAAAAGGTGCTTATCTTCTCTGCGATTGGCAATCCACAGGCCTTTCTGAGGACAGTAAGAACTTTTTCTCAGGTAGAGAAGGAGTTTAGGTTTCCCGATCACTATCAATTCAAGTCCACAGATGTCAAAAAGATAATCGACTTTTGTGTAAGCAAACAGATAAAATCGGTGATTTGCACAGAGAAGGATGCTATAAAGATAAAGAGATTCATTCCTCTCTTTCTCTCCCATTCCTTATCCATTTTTTCCCTACGGATGAGAATGGAGATAAAGAGGGGCAGAGAGAAGTTAGATGCTTTTATTCATTCTACGATTACTGATTAGAGTAGTTAACCTTCTCCCTCATCAGGCTTGTTTAGAGTTGGGAAGGAGAATGGGAAGGTTGTGCTATTATCTCATTCCTCGCTATAGACAACTTGCTTGTGCCAATATTAAGTTCTTTCTAAACAAAGAGCAGAGAGAGGTGGTGAGGATAAGCAAGGCTCTATTTGAAAACCTGGGCATTTCAGTGATGGAGGTTTTCAGATTCTTTAGTTTAAATAAGAACAACATTGATTCTTATGTAGAATTTGAGGGACTTGAGAATTTAAATTCCGCGCTCTCTCAAGGGAAAGGGGTTATTTTGCTCACCGCTCATTTGGGCAACTGGGAGATTAGTAGCGTTGCTTTGAGTCTTAAAGGCTATTCTATGAAGGTGCTTGCACGCCCGCAAAAAAATAGCCGTATTGATGAACTTTTGAACTCTTATCGCCAGAGTAGTGGAATCAAGGTAGTAAAAAAAGGCATCGCCCTGCGCGAGATTATTCACGGACTAAGGAATAATGAGATAGTAGGAATATTAGGAGATCAGGGAGGGAAGAACAGGGAGACCTGTGTAAGATTCTTTGATCGCTACCTTTTTCTACCCAGTGGATTTTTAAACATTGCGCTTAAGACAGGAGC
>Ga0164311_10001184_pt1 | contig 12534 bp, 7 predicted proteins | sample GuaBasSedimGuay2_FD_121796 | JGI IMG/M metagenome (GOLD analysis project Ga0164311, IMG submission 121796) | Subseafloor sediment microbial communities from Guaymas Basin, Gulf of California, Mexico - Guay2, Core 4569-9, 9-12 cm | ecosystem: Environmental > Aquatic > Marine > Hydrothermal vents...
AAACAAACCTATACTTATTATTACATCTTATTAATACAAATATTCTTTATATAATTATTATGGTAACTAGTGAAAAAAATAAATTTTATATTATTTTAAGTAACTACTCGACACAATTTATTTTTATATATATAATACACACAAAACAGAAAGAAGGCAAGAAAGACCAGGTCTCGCAGATCAATATTATCCAGAAGAAGACGGAAGACAAACCCGACAACTATATGGGGGAAGAGGGCGATATGAGTATGAACAAGAAGAATGCAATGGATATATTGTGCGAAGAAGAACACAAAAAAACTGGGGACATCACAGGGATAGATAAACACAAAATTGCAATTTGCTTTATAATCTAAGCTAGAACTATGCTTAGATTACACAACACTGCCAGCCACAAACTAGAAAAATTTAAACCTATTCACTCAGGTCAGGTTAATATGTATACCTGCGGTCCGACTATTTACGATTTTGCTCATATTGGCAATCTATCAGTTTATCTCTTATCTGATTTACTTAAAAAGTATCTCCAATTTTCTGGCTACAAAGTCTTAGATGTCATGAATTTTACCGATGTTGATGACAAAACCATCAAGGCTTCTCATGCCCAAGGTGTTCCTTTATCCCAATATACTCAAAAATTTGGACAAGCCATTTTAGACGATTTCGACAAACTCAAAATTTCTAGACCCAAAGTAATTTGTGAGGCTACCAAACATATTCCAGATATGATTAAACTAATTCAAACACTATTAGATAAAGGTTATGCCTATCAGGCCAAAGACAAAAGTGTTTATTACAAGATATCGGCCTTTAAAGACTACGGTAAATTTGCTGGCATTAATAAAAGGCAACTTAAAACAGGGGCTAGTGGTCGTATTAACTCAGATGAATACCAAAAAGACAATGCAGGCGATTTTGTTTTATGGAAAGCTTGGGATAAAGACGATGGCCAAGTTTTTTGGGATTCGCCTTTTGGTAAGGGTCGACCTGGTTGGCACATTGAATGTTCAGCCATGAGCATGAAATACCTAGGTCCGTCATTTGATATTCATCTTGGTGGCGAAGACTTGATCTTTCCTCATCACCAGAATGAAATTGCTCAAAGTGAAGGAGCTACTGGTCAAAAATTTGTCAACTATTGGCTCCATCATGGTTTCTTGCGTATGTCCCAAAAGAAGATGAGCAAAAGTTTAGGTAATTTATATACTCTATCCCAAATTCTAGAAAAAGTACCCAACCCCATGGCCTTTCGCTATCTTATTTTGACTAGTCATTATCGTAAGGCTCTTAACTTCAGTTTTGATATTCTCCAAAGCGCCCAAAATACTCTCGATAAATTTTCCAATTTTATTGCTCGCCTTCGTCAACAACAGGATAAATCTCTAGATACTACTGATAATCAGGCAAAAACTCAACAACTGATTGACATCGCTTTAACTGCCTTTACTGATTTTATGGATGATGATTTAAATACACCCCAAGCCATTGCTAGTCTTTTTAACTTTATTAATCAGATAAATAAAATGATTGATAATGCTCAAGTGGGACCTATTGTGGCTCAACAAGTTTTAGATTTTTTAAAAAAAATAGATAAAGTTTGGGCTTTTATTTTCCCAGACAAAAAATTTGATCCTAAAAATGAGGATGCTACTCAAATAGGAAATATAATCAAGCAACGAGATTTAGCCAGACAAAACCAAGATTGGTCCAAAGCTGATAATTTAAAACAACAACTAGATCAAATGGGGGTAGAAATACAAGATAACCCAACTGGAACCAGTTGGAAGTGGAAAAAACAATAATTCCTAATTGACACCATTTTCAAAAAGTGTCATATTTAAAATATGACTGCCCCTCAAGATGACAATCGAAAACTACAACAACTATTGGAAGAATATAAGGAACAATTAAAAAAGACTCAAAAAGGTAGCGATTCAACCACTCAAACTCCTGTTTCTCAGACACCACCAAAAGTAGTTTCAAAGTTGCCTAATTTATCTAAACCTAATTTTACCGATAAACTGCCCCCATTACCTCCGTTATCTAAAAAACCAAGTATTCCTCCTGTGCACCACCTGCCACCTCTACCTAAATTACCCCAAACTCCAACTTCTTTTCCCCAACCAAAACCAAAATTAACTCATAAATTACCTAATTCACCCAAAGACACTAAACCACTACCCCCCCTGCCACCATTACCAAAAGTGACTCACAAATTACCCGATTTACCTCAACCACCTCAATCAGTTTCAACTTCTAAACATCAATTAACTAACAAATTACCCCCATTACCTCCGTTATCTAAAAAACCAGGTATTCCTCCTATGCCTAATTTACCACCTCTGTCGAAATTGCCCAAGTTACCCAATTTGCCTAAGCCTCCTCAACCAGTCTCGACTTCAAAAACAGCATCATTGCCTTCTTCAAATTCGCCCACAGCTAAACCTATTTCTAAATCAAAATCTTTTGACACCTTCTTCAAATATCTTTTTTATTTTTCCGTTTTAGTTTTCTTTTTTATAATCCTTCTTTTAGCTAGGGATTATCTTAAACTAAGAAAAATAGGATCAATGTCTCAGCTCAAAGAAACACCTATTACTACAGACAACAAGCTTAATCAATAAACTTCTTTAAGAAGACGCAAAACAACTTGTTGACCTGTTTTATTAATGAGGTTATAATACCAAGACCTTTTTAGCTAGCGAAAGCTCAGCTTTTTTTTGTTATAAACCACATCTAAAAATTGATGAGTCAAAATAAACGAGTTGTTTGGGGGAAAAAACATCCTAATCTTCCTAAACTAAATCTAATTCACCTCCAAAAGGATTCTTGGAATGAATTTTTAAAAAACGATTTAGAAAAAACCATTAAATCGATTTCGCCTACCAGTGATTACACTTCCAATAATTGGTTATTAGAGCTAAAAGAAATTTTTGTAGATTCACCAAAATTCAGTCCTGATTTTGCTAAAAGCAAAGGATTGAATTATTCTGTTCCTCTTAGGCTTCAAACCAAATTAACCAATAAAAGAACTGGTCAGACTAAAGAAGAAAATGTTTTTCTTCTTAATCTTCCCACTATGACAGCCGAGGGAACTTTTATTATTAACGGCATAGAAAGGGGAATTATAAATCAATTAGTCAGATCTCCTGGTATTTATTTTACCAAAGAAACAGACAAAAGTACCGGAAAAACACTTTTTAATGCAGAAATTCGTCCAACCAGAGGTTCATGGCTAGAATTTTTTGTTGGCAAAAAAAATGTTATTTTCGCCAGAATAGATCGCAAAAAGAAAATGCCAGCCACTGTTCTGCTTAGAGCTACCTGTGGTATGTCAGACAAAGATTTGGTTAAAGAATTCTCTGACTTTATTGGCGACACAATTCAAGCCGATCCTTCCAAAAACAAAGATGAAGCTATTATAGAGTTTTATAAAAAACTTAGACCTGGTGAACCTGCTGTTTTAGAAAATGCTGAAAAGTTTTTTAAAGATCGTTTTTTCAACTTAAGAACTTATGAATTAGGTAAAGTGGGTAGATATAAAATTAACCGGAAATTTAACCAAAAATTAGATGATAGCAATCAAGACAATTGGGTTATTAGGAGAGAAGATTTAATAAACACCATTAAATACCTCGTTAAATTGCAAAAAGGCGAGGAAACCAAAGTTGATGATATTGATAGTTTAGCTAACCGAAGATTAAGAAGAGCTGGTGAAATTGTAGCCCAAATAGCCATTAAACCCTCCTTACTTAGATTCGAAAGAATGATTAAGGAAAGAATGAGTTTAATTAGCACCAAGGAGATGCCTTCACCCTCCCAAATGATTAATCCCCAACCTCTAGTTTCTTCTCTTAATACTTTTTTCCGTTCTAACCAACTTTCTGCTATTTTAGATCAAACCAATCCTTTGTCTGAATTAGATCTTCTTCGTCGGGTTACGGTGGTTGGAGTTGGTGGTTTAAGTCGAGAAAGAGCCGCTTTTTCTATTCGAGATGTTCACATTAGTCAATATGGGCGTATCTGTGCTGTTCGTTCACCAGAAGGACCTAACATTGGTTTGGTTACCTACTTAGCCCTGTATAGTCAAGTCGATGATTATGGCTTTATATTATCTCCTTATCGAAAAGTTATTAAAGAAAAAAATAATTACAAAATTTCTGATAAATTTGTTTATTTAGATGCCGAGCAAGAATGGGATTATCACATTTCCCACTTAAACATTGACATTGATGATAATAATTATATAACCCAAAAATGGGTACCTATTCGTTTTAATGGACAATTCTTAGAAGGTCCAGTTGATCAACTAGACTACATAGATTTAGTTCCTAACCAGATAGTTGGAACATCAGCTTCTCTGATTCCTTTTGTTTCTCACGACGATGCTACCAGAGCCTTGATGGGTTCTCATATGCAATGTCAAGCCGTTCCTTTGGTTAAAACAGAGGCTCCTATTGTTGGAACTGGAATGGAAGCTAGTATTGCTACAGCTTTGCATCGAAGTATCAAAGCCAATAATCCTGGTCAGGTAGTTGAAGTTCAAGCCGACAAAGTGGTTATTAAATTAGACAAAAAGGCCAAAAAAGATGATTACCGAGAATTTTCTAGTCAATTAAGTCAAGATGGTAAATTAGAGACATATAGTCTATTTAAGTTTAATCGAACCAGTCCTTATGGAACTTGTTACAACCAAAGAGTTATTGTCAATTTGGGTGATAAAGTAAACAAAGGTGACTTGCTCATAGACGGACCCTCCACCGACGATGCTTTCTTATCAATTGGCAAAAATGTTTTAGTTGCTTACACCTCTATAGACGGTTTAACATTCGAAGATTCTTTTGTCATCTCTGATCGTTTAGTAAAAGAAGATGTTTTAACATCAATCCAAATTTACCAATATGTGGCTCAAGTGGTTGAAACCAAACTAGGCTCTGAAGAGTTAACCAAAGATATCCCCAATGTTTCCGAGAACGAATTAGCCAAACTTACTGAAGATGGAATTGTTATGCTAGGTGCCAATGTAAACTCTAATGATATTTTAGTTGGCAAAGTCGAACCTAGAGGAGAAAAAGAATTAACAGCTGAGGAAAGACTATTAAGAGCCATTTTTGGAGAAAAGGCCAAAGATGTTAAAGACACAAGTTTAAGAGTTCCCCACGGAGAAGGTGGAGTAGTTATAAAAGTAGATATTTTAGACAAAGATAGTGGTGATGAACTTGGCCCAGGTGTCAATAAAATTGTCAAAGTATTTGTAGCTCAAATGAGAAGAATTCAACAAGGTGACAAAGTTTCTGGAAGACATGGAAATAAGGGTGTTATTTGTAGAGTTATGCCTCAAGCAGATATGCCTTATTTAGAAGATGGCACTCCTGTTGATATGTTAATTTCTCCTCTTTCAGTTATTTCCAGAATGAATTTAGGTCAATTATTAGAAAATAATTTAGCTTTTGCTGGCCAGAAATTAGGTAAAAAATACTCTGTCCCTGTTTTTGAAAAATATTCAGAAGAAAGAATTGCTAAAGAGATGGAAAAAGCCAACCTTCCTATCGATGGCAAAATTCAACTTTATGATGGTCGAACAGGATTGCCTTTTGATCAAAAAACCCTTACTGGAATCAGTTACATACTAAAACTAGTTCATATGATTGATGATAAAGTTCATGCTAGGTCTACTGGTCCTTATTCTTTAGTTACTCAACAACCATTAGGTGGTAAAGCTAGAATGGGAGGTCAAAGATTAGGAGAAATGGAAGTTTGGGCCTTAGAAGCTCATCGAGCTGCTCATACTCTTCAAGAGATGTTAACTATTAAGTCTGATGATATTGAAGGGAGATCGAAAGCTTTCCAATCCATTATTAAAGGTTTGCCAATTCCAAAACCTTCTACACCAGAATCGTTTAAGGTTTTAACCAAAGAATTAGCTGGTCTTGGTATTAATATATCACCAGTGTTTCCAATTAAATCAGATTTAGAAACAAAAGAAGATTCCGATCAAGTTGAAAATTTAAAAGAGGTTAAACAAAAAGAGGAAAAAATTAAATGAAAATGAATAAATTTAAAAATATAGACGATATTGTTGGCTTAAAAATTCAATTAGCTTCTCCAGAACAAATACTTGAGTGGTCCAACGGAGAAGTCACCAAACCGGAAACCATTAATTACAGAACTTGGAAACCAGAAAAAGACGGTCTTTTTTGTGAGAAGATTTTTGGTCCTAGTAAAGATTATGAGTGTTATTGTGGAAAATATAAGAAAATTAGATTCAAGGGAATAATTTGTGATAAATGTGAAGTCGAAGTTACCACATCCAAGGTTCGTCGCGAGCGGATGGGGCATATAGATTTAGCTACTCCAGTAACTCATTTGTGGTTTTTAAAAAACAGTCCATCTCCTCTCTCACTTATTTTAGGAGTTTCCCAAAAAGATTTAGAAGCAGTTGTTTATTTCACTAAATACCTAGTTACTGAAGTCGATAATAGTCAAAGAAAAAAGGCTTTAGACAATCTTTTCGAAAATGTCAAACAACACTTGCTTAATATCGATAAACACACCGAAAAGACAATCAGCCAAAGTGAAGAACAATCTTTGCTAGATATTAAAAAACTAAAAAGTAAAATTAAAAACAAAGAGCAACTTGGTATTGCTGTAGAAGAACTAAAAATTAGTTTAAAACAGGAAATTCAAAAAATAAAAAATAAAGCAGAAGTGGAGAAAAACAAAGTCCACAGTCTGTCAGAGTTTTTAGAAAATACTATTAAAAAGATAGATGTTCTTAATATTTTAAGTGACGATGAGCTTTTTTATTTATCCCAATTTAAAGCAGATATTTTCTTTAAAGCTTCCATGGGAGCCGAGGCTATTTTGGGTATTTTAAAAGACATTGATTTAAACAAGACAGTCAAGAGTATAAAAAAGGAATTATCAAAAACCAAGAGCAAAATAAAAAAGAAGAAATTAATGCACAAGATAAGGATTTTAAATGGTATGTTAAAAAGTCAAACCAATCCCGCTTGGATGGTTTTGACAAAAATTCCTGTTATTCCACCAGATCTCAGACCTATGGTCCAATTGTCTGGGGGTCGCTTTGCCACTTCTGATTTAAACGATCTTTATCGTCGTTTAATCAACAGAAATAATCGTTTAAAGAAATTGCTTAGATTAGGAGCTCCAGAAATCATTCTTAGAAATGAAAAAAGGATGTTACAAGAATCAGTTGACAGTTTGATTGATTCACAGAAAACCGCTAAAAATAAAAGAAAGAGTTACAAGCGCATTCCCCGTTCGTTGTCTGATTTACTTAGAGGTAAAAAAGGTCGTTTTAGAAGAAATCTTTTAGGAAAAAGAGTTGATTATTCTGGTCGTTCAGCTATTGTGGTTGGCCCTGAACTGACTCTTAATCAAGTTGGTTTACCTAAAAAAATTGCCCTAGAAATGTATAGACCTTTTGTCATCAGAGAATTGATGAGGTTAGGTTTTGCTCCTAACATAAAAAGTGCCAAAAACTTAATAGATCATCAAGTCAACGAAGTTTATGATGTCTTAGACTTAATCACTAAAGATAGTTTTGTTTTATTAAACAGAGCTCCAACTTTACACAAGCTTTCTATTCAGGCCTTTAAGCCAAAGTTAATAGACGGGTTAGCCATTCAACTACATCCTTGTGTTTGTTCTGGTTTTAATGCAGATTTTGACGGAGATCAAATGGGAGTCCATTTACCTCTTTCTACAAAAGCCCTAAAAGAAGCCAAAAGATTAATGCTTCCTTCACATAACATTCTTAAGGCTTCCGATGGTAATCCTATTTTGGTGCCTACCCAAGAAATGGCTGTTGGTTGTTATTATATAACTTCTATTAGGCAACAAGATCTCGAATTAGTAAATTCTAAAACTGTGGAAAATTTACCAATTTTTGCCGATAGTGATGAAGCTGAGTTGGCCTATCAAAGTGGAAAAATAGACATGAGACAATTAGTAGTTATTAGAATTGATGGAAAATTAATTAAAACATCGCTAGGCAGAATTCGTTTTAATGCTATTTTGCCAAGGGAATTTGATTTTATTAATGAAGCCGTAGCTGGAAGTAAGTTTTTGAAAAACCTATTAATCAAGTCTCTTAAAATTGCTGGACGCAAAAAAACAGTTAAGCTGGTTGACTCTTTAAAAAACATTGGTTTTTATGCCTTCAGTTTGTCTGGACTATCTTTATCTGTTCAAGATTGTGGTTATTTACCAGCCAAGGCAAGGCTTATTTCCGAAGCTGAGAAGAAAGTGTCTCAAATTGAAGATAATTATAAATTAGGTCTAATTACAGTTAAGGAAAAAGAAAGATTGGCTCAATCTGTTTGGATGGATGTTACTGAAGAAATTGCAATTGAAACTTGGGCAACTTTAGACAAGGACTCTCCAATTAAAGTTGTTTCCGCTGCCGGAATTAAGAGGGCCTCTAAAGATCAGATAAAACAATTATCAGGGATGAGAGGTTTGATGGTTGATCCTACTGGACATATCGTACCTTTACCTACCAAATCCAACTTTAGGGAAGGCTTATCTCCTTTTGAATATGTAACAGGAGCTAGAGGAACCAGAAAAGGTTTAGCTGATACCGCTCTTAAAACAGCCGATGCTGGTTATCTTACCCGTCGTTTAGTTGATGCTACTCATGCTTGTTTGGTTAGACAAGAAGATTGTGGAACTAAAGAATTTTTAACTATTACCGCCGATGATAAAAACCGTGGTCGATATTTCTTAAAAAGATTAGTGGGACGCTTTTTGGCTAATAATTTAACAGACCCAAAAACTAAAAAAGTCCTAATTTCTAAGGGAGAAATCATTAATGATGAAGTTATAGAGATTATTAAAAAACACCAAATTGTTTCAGTTGATGTCAGATCGCCAATTAAATGTAAGTGTATTAATGGAATCTGCAAAAAGTGTTATGGTTGGGATTTGTCTACTCGTAAAATTGTTTCACTAGGTGTTCCTGTTGGTGTAATTGCGGCCCAATCTATAGGTGAACCCGGTACTCAATTAACCTTACGAACTAAACATACAGGTGGTGTTGTTGGTGTAGATGTAACTCAGGGATTGCCTAGAGTTCAAGAATTGTTTGAAATTAGAACTCCAAAGATACCATCACCTTTAGCAGAAATTAATGGAAAAATAAGAATTAAAGAAGGGGTAGATGCCTATGAAATAAGATTATCAGGTAAGGATGAAAATGGAGCCAAGAAAATCGTAAATTACATTTTACCTTTAAGCCTCAATTTACTTGTTAGTGATGGTGATTTAGTTGCCAAGGGCACTCCTTTTTGTTCTGGTAGCTTAGATATTCGTGAAATATTAACAATTAAGGGTATGGATTCTGCTCAAAAATACTTAATTGACAGTATTCAGGGGGTTTATGAATCTCAAGGTATTTCAGTTCACGACAAGCATTTTGAAATATTAGTAAAAGAGATGAGTGACAAAATTAAAATAGAAAATCCAGGCGATTCGCTTTTCCTCTATGGTCAATATGTAACTAGAGCTGTCTACAATTCAACCAACCAAGAAATTAAGAAACAAGGTGGAAAACCAGCTAGGGGTCGCAAAGTTTTGTTGGGTCTGATACAATCAGCCTTAACTACTGATTCATGGTTATCATCTGCTTCTTTTCAGCAGACGACCAATGTTTTAACTGAGGCCTCTCTTTTAGGTGAAGTTGACCATTTGATAGGACTCAAAGAAAATGTTATTATCGGACGTCTAATTCCCGTTAGTATGAATTAGCCAGAAATTTTATTTTTTAAAATTATATAGTGCCAACTTTTAATCAATTAGTTAGAAAGGGTCGTTCAACCCACCCAAAAAAACTCAAGGCTAAAGCTTTGCGTAATAGTTTTAATAGTATAAAAAATAAAATAGTTAAAACCCAAAATCCCCAAAAGAAAGGAGTGGTAGTTGTAGTTAAAACTATGACTCCTAAAAAACCACATTCTGCTTTAAGAAAAGTTGCCAAAGTTAGGTTATCTAATCGTAGTATTGTAACTGCTTATATTCCTGGAATTGGTCATAACCTAGCCGAGCACGCTATTGTGGCTTTGCGTGGTGGTCGTGTCAGAGATTTACCAGGAGTTCGTTATCACATTATCAGAGGTAGACTTGATGCTGGTCCAGTCAATGACCGGAAACAGTCAAGAAGCAAGTATGGAACCAAAAAGGCTTCTACTGGACAAGAACAAGTTGCTGTTCAAGCTGCCAATCAAGCTGAAACCACTACTGCTTAATTATTTGTATATCCATGTCTAGAAAAGGACCAATAAAACCAAGAAAAATTGACTCAGACCCTGTTTACAATAGTCAGTTGTTATCAAAAATTATCAATGCTTCTATGAAAGCTGGTAAAAAGTCGCCAGCTGAAAAACAAGTCTATTTAGCCTTAAAATTGATAATCAAACAACAAAAATTAAAAGAAGAAAAAGAAGTCTTAAGTGTTATAGAAGAAGCAATAGAAAGTATTAGACCTAAGGTTGAAGTTAGGCCTAGGCGAATTGGAGGTGCTGTTTATCAGGTTCCTCGTCCTGTCTCAACTAGAAGACAATTGTCTCTCAGTATTCGTTGGCTAATCAATTCTGCCAGAGCTAGACCAAACAAACAATATCACAGCTTTGGAGAGAAATTGTCAGCCGAGATTTTATCTATCCTAAAGGGGGAAGGTTCTTCATTGTCTAAAAAAACAGAAGTAGAAAAAATGGCTGAAGCTAACAAGGCCTTCTCTCACTTGCGTTTGTAATTTTTTTCCTGCATACTTAGTTAATGTTTGTTTTAAAACATCAAAAAGTAGTTTTTTGGATTCAAAAGAAAAGATTGGAAGTTTATTTTGACAAAAAAGAAACTAATCATTTTAGTTTTGAGACTGATTTATTAACCACGCTCGATTCCTCTCAACTTGAAAATCTCTCAACCTTTTTAATTCAACACAAGGTCAAAAAAGTTGATTTGCTTGTTAATAACAATATAGTTATTAACAAGTCTTTTGTTTATGACTCAAAAATAGACAAGATAGACAACAAAGAGTTAATGGCCTTGGCCAAGGATATTGCAAATTTTGAAATAGATGCAGATTTTATCACTTACCAATTAAACCATCGATCTAAAGATACCTTAATTAAAACAACTATCTATGACAAACAAAGTTTAAATAATTTGTTCCAAAATATATATAAACTAGGTTTAAAAATTGGCCTAGTTACTACCGTATCCCAAACCATTTCATCTTTAGTCTCTTCATTTTATAAACAAGAATATTTTTTACTTTACAAAAACAGCCAGTCCACTTATCTATCTTTGTTGGCCAAACAAAAGGAAATGTATTTAAGTTTAGACATTAAAAACCTAGATATAGATTTTCCTAAGGCTTTTAATTATTCTAAGCTTTATTTTTCCACCAGTCCGTCCTTTCTGTTTTTAGACGAACATATAGATAAAAACAAAAGTGTTTTTTCCAAATTTGAACTTAATATTCTTAAACAATCTGAAATTTGTGCCAATCACCAAAAAGCATCTAATATAGCCTTAGCCGTCTTGCCTTTATTTTCTAAAGATTTTAATTTTGACAATACTGATATAATTAAAAGTATGATTGAAAACAATAATAACTCAACCCCTTTAAATACTAATTTTCCTGTCAATAAAAAAAATAAAAAAAAGAATACTTTAGTCTTAATTTCTGTGTTTTTTGCTACGGTTTTAATTGTTTCTTTTTTCCTGTGGTTTTTATTAAATAAAAACAAGAATGAAAATATCAGCAACATAAATCCTCAACAAAATTCAGAACAACCAAGTCCTATTCCCACTGACACACCTCTTCCTACTCCTACTATTAAACTTCCAGATTTCCATAAAAAACTACAAGTCTTGAACGCTACCGATATTAATGGTCAAGCTGCTACCCTTAAGAAAGATTTGATCAAACTCGGTTTTGAAACTGTAACTGTAGGTAACAGTAAGAAAGACGTTGACAAAAATGTGGTTCATTATAAAAAATCTTTAGGTAACATCTCTTCCTATTTTAAGTCAAATTTACCTTCTTTTGTTTGTCAAACTTTTGAAGATGATTTAGAAGAAAACTCCAAATATGACATAGTTTTCACAATCGGAGAGAAACTAATTTCTAAACAAATCAAAACTAGTTCACCCACAGCTGGTCTTAGTCCCGTTCCCACAAAATCCGACTAACTTTTTTGGCTTATCAACTCCAATGCCTTGTTTGCTTCTCTAACCGCATAATTTATACCTCTATCGTATGGATAAATTTGTGAATAATTAAACAGCCAAACATCTTTTATAGGTGTTTGGTACTTTGCAATTTTATTCTTATAATCCACAGAAACAACATGTTGGGCTTTGGCTAATTTAAATAAATGTTTTTGTCTTACTTTTTTCAAATCAAAATCAGAAAATATCTTTTTTAAATAGTTAAAAAACAATTTATAGATATCACCATCTTTCATTTTCAACATTTTGTCATTTTCTTCTAAATAAGTTCCCATA
>Ga0164311_10001185_pt1 | contig 12532 bp, 12 predicted proteins | sample GuaBasSedimGuay2_FD_121796 | JGI IMG/M metagenome (GOLD analysis project Ga0164311, IMG submission 121796) | Subseafloor sediment microbial communities from Guaymas Basin, Gulf of California, Mexico - Guay2, Core 4569-9, 9-12 cm | ecosystem: Environmental > Aquatic > Marine > Hydrothermal vents...
ATTCATGATTAATAAAGATATCCTTAAAAAAAGGACAGGGGGATCACGGTATAGAGCATTTGGAATGATGCAAAATGTGACAAGGCCTGTCCCTACGCCAGTATTAACTGGATCAGGTTCATAGGGTTCTTTCTGTAATAGAAAGTCTCAGGCTTCATGCCACCCCTAGGCTTGAGTTCATTGTTACAGTTTAAGTGTGACAATAAATTCAGGGCACATTATAGCTAACGCTGATATTTTTAGCTAGGTATATGAATACTGTTTTGGGTAATAAGCCTTTGTTTTATTGTGGGAAATATCAATATTTCTATTTGATACTGGCTCTACATGCAGGGCAGACTCGGAGTTTGCTATTAATTCGTGTTGTCGCCACTTTATTGCCCGACTTGTCATAACAACTTGGACAGAAAAATCCTTTTTCATTGCCAAAGATATAGCAACCCGATTTTATTTCTGGCTTGATAATACTTTGCGTGGCGCCAAGACTTAGTAGTCTTGTCTGACCTTCTTGAAGTTGAGATATTTCTTCTGTTAGCTGATGAGCAATGAGTTTGATGTTATCTAACTCTGTTGAAAGCGATGTTAGTAATGACGTTAATTTTTGCTTATCGTCAGTGCTACTTACCAAAGACATTTGCTGCAATATTGATTGTGAACGAGTAATGGGATCGAAAATTTCCATGGGTGTTATAGTTATTCCTAATTAATGATTAAGCAATCGCTTGTTCGACAACTTTTTTAGTTAGATGTGGCGCCAAAAACTCGATAAATGCATAACTATATCCACGAAGATAACTGCCACGCCGAATCCCAAGGTGAGTAGTGCTCGGTTTGAATAAGTGACTGGCATCTATGGCCTTTAATGATGAGTCTTTGACAGGATCAAATGCCATGCTGGCAATAATTCCTACGCCTAATTCAAGCTCCACATAGGTTTTTATTACGTCTGCATCGGTTGCAGTGAAGACCACATTAGGGTGCAAACCACGCTTTATAAAAGCTTGGTCCTGTTGAGCACGGCCAGTAAATCCCATCACATAAGTCAAGATAGGGTGCTGAGCGATAGCTTTTAAGGTGAGTTTCTTTTCTGATAATAGTGGGTGATTTGGTGGCACAACAACCGAGCGATTCCAGTCATAACAAGGCAAGATAGCTAATGAATCAAATTGAGCTAAACCTTCGGTTGCAATAGCAAGATCAATTCTACCCGTTGCTGCCATTTCAGCGATCTCAGTTGGTGTTCCCTGAACCATATTTAGGTGAACATTGGGATAATGCTGTGAAAATTCTTTGATTGCTTTGGGAAGAGCATAGCGTGCTTGAGTGTGAGTAGTTCCAATAGACAATGTACCCAACTGATCATTTTTACTATCTGCTGCCAGCTGGTGAATGTTTTCAACATCAAGCAATACACGATCAGCCATTTCGACGACTGAATGGCCAACAGAGGTCAGATTGGTTAAGCGTTTGCCATGGCGTTCAAAGATTTGTAGACCAAGCTCATCTTCGAGTTGCTGTACTTGATTACTAACACCAGGTTGAGATGTATGTAATGCATTGGCAGCTGCTGAGACACTGAAACCCCGACGGGCAATTTCACGTACATATCGTAATTGTTGTAATTTCATATGAATTCCTGCTCTGCTATATAACTATATCTTATAACAATAGTTAATAATATTCATTGATAGAATATTATTAACTGATAAAATTGTCAGCCTTTGAAACTACACAGAACGTTAAATAACTAAAGATGGAATGGGGATATACACTAGCAGGACTCTTTGTCGGCATAATGATCGGTATGACAGGTGTGGGTGGTGGTTCCTTAATGACCCCGATTTTAATTTTTGGTTTTGCAGTTCAACCTGCAATTGCAGTGGGTACTGATTTATTATTTGCTGCAGTCACCAAAGCAGGTGGTGTTTGGGCATATTGGAGACATGGTGTAGTCAATTGGATCGTTGTGAAACGATTAGCAATGGGTAGCGTGACAACCACATTACTTACCTTGTGGGCATTAAATGCAACAGGTGTGGGCGAGGGTCAACATAATGATTTAATTACTACTGCACTGGGTGTAGCATTGATTTTAACGTCAAGTGCACTGTTATTAAAAAAGGCGATTGCAGGTTTATTACAAGCTCGTACTGGGCATCCTGTTGTAAGTGCTTTATATCGAGTGCGTCAGGATGAAAAACATAAAGCGATGGCGACTGTATTGACCGGTGCATTTTTAGGTGTGATGGTAACGATGTCATCAGTAGGTGCTGGGGCCTTGGGCGCAGTTATACTGCTATTTCTCTACCCAAAGATGAAAGGTGTAGAGATTGTTGCAACAGATATTGCTCATGCAGTGCCATTGACCGCAATTGCTGGTTTAGGTCATTCAACTGTGGGCACAGTAGATTGGTCGTTGTTATCATTCTTAGTGATGGGTTCATTACCAGGTATTTATATCGGCAGTCATTTAGGTGTAAAAATATCAGATCGAATAATGAGACCTTTATTAGCAGTTTTGTTATTACTGGTGGGGATTAAATGTCTAGTGTAGTCGAAACAATCGATCTCACATTGTATGGCTGTCCAATGCATTATATAAAGGCAAGAGAGTCACTTCGACAGATAGAGTTGGATCAAGAAATATTGTTAGTAGTCAATAATGGTGATGCTGTCACGGAAGTTTTGAACAGTTTGCGTCAAGATGGCCAAGTTTGTGAGATAGAATCTGAAGAAACTTTAACAACAACTATTAAAGTAATGAAAAAATATGTCAGAAATTAGTGAAAAATTAGCAATCAAAGTTGAAGCCGTAAAACAGGTATTAGCTAATGTTGTGGCAGATTATAATACAGCTACCTTCGCATCAAGCTTTGGTGCTGAAGATATGGTATTGATGGATTTAATTTGTAAGTTTGCACCAGAAATAGAAATATTTACCCTAGATACCGGGCGTTTGCCAAAAGAAACTTATGATGTGATGCAGCAAGTGAAAGCACATTATGACCAACAAGTTAATGTTTACTTCCCAGACGCGACAGATGTTGAAACCTATATTACGCAACAAGGACCAAACGCGTTCTATTACAGTGTTGATTTACGTAAACAATGTTGTGGTATTCGTAAAGTTAAACCATTGAAGCGTGCATTAACTGATAAAAAATCCTGGTTAACCGGTATGCGTCGATCACAGGCTGTGACGCGTAGTGAACTGCCCGTCTCCGAGAGGGATGAAGATCATGGTTTGCAAAAGTTCAGCCCTTTGACAGATTGGTCTAATGGCGATGTTTGGGCTTATATCAAAGCCTTTGATGTGCCTTACAATAAATTACATGACCAAGGTTTTGCCAGTATCGGTTGTGCGCCTTGTACACGAGCAATTACCGCAGGTGAAGATATTCGTGCTGGTCGCTGGTGGTGGGAAAATCCGGAATCAAAAGAATGTGGGCTTCATGTTAAAGCTACAGAAATATAGAGAATAAATATGACTAAAAAATTAACACATTTACAGCAGTTGGAAGCTGAAAGTATCCATATCATGCGTGAAGTGGCAGCGGAGTTTGATAATCCCGTTATGCTGTATTCCGTTGGTAAAGATTCAGCTGTGATGTTGCATTTAGCGATGAAAGCATTTGCCCCCGGTAAGCCACCATTTCCATTGCTTCATGTAGATACGACATGGAAGTTCAAGGAAATGATCGCATTTCGCGATCAAAGAGTAAAAGACTTAGGGTTGGAATTATTGGTTCATAGTAATCAGGAAGGCATTGATGAAGGTATCAATCCTTTTGACCATGCTCGATATACCGATATTATGAAAACAGATGGTTTGAAACAAGCCTTAGATAAATATGGTTTTGATGCTGCCTTTGGTGGTGCACGTCGTGATGAGGAAAAATCACGTGCTAAAGAGCGTGTTTATTCATTTCGTGATAAAAATCATCGCTGGGATCCAAAGCAACAACGCCCAGAGTTATGGAACATCTATAACAGCAAAGTTAATCAAGGTGAAAGTATTCGTGTGTTCCCATTATCTAACTGGACTGAACTTGATATTTGGCAATATATTCATTTGGAAGGTATTCCAATTGTGCCGCTTTATTACGCACAAGAAAGACCGGTTGTTGAACGTAATGGACTCAAAATTATGGTTGACGATGATCGCATGCGGCTAAAAGAGGGAGAGCAACCAACAATGGAAATGGTACGTTTCAGAACCTTGGGTTGTTATCCATTGACAGGTGCTGTCGAATCTAATGCTTCAACATTGCCGGAAATTATTCAAGAAATGTTATTAGCTACTACATCAGAACGTCAAGGTCGAGCCATAGATCATGATGAGGCTGGTTCAATGGAGAAGAAAAAACAAGAGGGCTATTTCTAATGAGTGCCGAAAGTAATTATCAAACAGATAGCCTGATCGCAACCGATATTGATGCCTATTTAAAGCAACATGAAAACAAAGAGATTTTACGTTTTCTGACTTGTGGCAATGTGGATGATGGTAAAAGCACTCTTATTGGCCGCTTATTGTATGACTCAAAAATGATCTATGAAGATCAATTAGAGGCTGTAACCAAAGATAGTGTCAAATCAGGCACAACTGGTGAAGCCGTTGATTTAGCATTGCTGGTGGATGGCCTGCAGGCTGAGCGCGAGCAAGGCATTACAATTGATGTGGCGTATCGTTATTTTTCTACCACCAAACGAAAGTATATTATTGCTGACACGCCGGGTCATGAACAATACACTCGAAATATGGCAACAGGTGCATCAAACTGCCAGTTGGCGGTAATATTGATCGATGCACGCTATGGCGTACAAACCCAAACTCGTCGTCATAGTTATATCGCATCATTATTAGGCATTAAACATATCATTGTTGCTATTAACAAGATGGATATTAAAGATTACAGCGAAGATATTTATAACGACATTCGCAAGGAATACAGTGAGTTTGCCCGCGAATTAGAAATGGAAGATGTACATTTTGTGCCACTTTCAGCTTTGGTTGGCGATAACGTCGTTAATAAAAGTGAAAATATGCCTTGGTACCAAGGTGAAACACTGATGTATTTATTAGATAACATTGAAATTGATCATGATGCTAATGTCGAAGACATGCGTTTCCCAGTGCAATATGTTAATCGACCAAATCTCGATTTCCGTGGTTATTGTGGCACCTTGGCATCGGGTATTTTGAAACCGGGAGATGAGATTACAGTACTACCATCAGGAAAAGAAAGCCGAGTTAAGGCCTTGGTCACTTATGATGGTGATTTGGAGGAAGCAAGTCCGGGTGAGGCAATTACTGTCACATTAGTTGATGAAATTGATGTCAGTCGTGGGGATATGATCGTGCATCGCGATCATCAGCCTCATGTAGCCAGCCATTTTAAGGCGATAGTAGTGTGGATGACAGAGAAACCATTGGTCAGTGGCAAGCAATATAACTTTAAAGTAGGTGTCAGTGTTAGTACGGGTATTTTGACTGGAATTGATAGCCAGATTGATGTTAATACTCTGGCAGAAAATGAAGCCAGTGAATTACGCCTGAATGAAATTGGCCAATGTGAGTTTTCGCTCAATAAACCAGTTGTATTTGATGCGTACAAGCGTAATCAACATACGGGTGCCTTTATCATCATTGATCGCCTAACTAATGTGACAATTGGTGCAGGCATGATCACTGAAGCGGTATCTAATTCGCAAGCTCAACAAGTTATGACTTCTGGAGAATTCTCTGAATTTGAAGTTGAGCTAAATACTTTAATAAGAAAACACTTCCCACATTGGGATGCAAAAGACTTAGGTGGAATACTCAAATAAAGCTCTATGGAAAAAGTCAGACAGGTATTGTGCCTGTCTGACTTAATAATTAACGGGGATAACTTAATTCGCTAATATCTGTCGCCATAGTTCCAATTTCTGCTCAAAGTTCATCGCTGCATGTGCAGGGCTGGTGGATGGTAGTCTTTTTCTGGGCATATAAATTTCTGAATCATTCAGTGTGGGTAGGACATACTGGTTAAAGACTTGTTCAGCTTTGGTACCGTTAAAAAAGATTCGCTGAATATGGGGGTGTTGTTGGAAAAATAAATTGAAGTCATTGGCAGTCATGCTACTAGATTCAATATGTTGATCTAAACTACCTTTACGTTGACAAGCCCTAATAACGTCCCATACAGCAACTTTGTTATTCACCAAGTGAACACAACGTTCTTTATAACTTAACTCTTCTGTAACACTAAATAAGGCTGACATAATCGGCCAGAAAGCATTGCGTGGATGGGCATAATACTGTTGTTGTTCAAGTGACTTAATACTTGGCATAGAACCGAGAATAAGTATATGGGCATCTTTACCAGCAATTGGCGGGAAGCTAATGCTTAAAGGAAGATCATCATCCATTTATTGATAGATTTTCCCTTGGTGTTTTATCCAGCCATCAGGATGACGTTTAGCTGGATCATGATGAGTCCAATGTATAACACCACCTTTTTGATTCCATTCGTATTCGCCATAAATAGTGACTGAATCTCCTTTGGTCAGGTCGTCTATTCTAGGTGCAAGATCAATATTATGGGCAATAAGAATAGTTCGACCATCGGTTAATTTGATGATAAATTTTTGATGACGGCTACCATCAAGATCATCACGTAGTAGTTTGATAACTTTCCCCATAACTTCAATTTGAACATCACTTTGTTGCTGCTGGACAATATGTTCAATATTGTTTTTCTGCGTTGAGACTGAAGTAGCTTGTTCAGGTGAATATTTACTGGCAGCATAAGCTACGACAATAAATGCAATGAGTAACCAGATACGATGTTTTTGACGTGATGCTTTTGACATAACAGTTAAATTTTTTGTTTAAAAAGTATTAGGAGTAGCTTACCTTGGATGGTGTCTATTTCATAATTTATAAGAATGGAGTAATTTGAGCTTACAGATTGTCAAAAAATATAGTAAGAGATACCGTTCAGTAGGTTGGCAATGAAAAAATATGAGAAATCTCTAAGGACTTTAACAACACGAAGACGTTTTGTCTTGGGAGCATCGACGGCCTTAGTCGGTATTACTTTGCCTTGGTCAAGATTCACATTTGCTGATAGTCAGCCAACTTACACTCCAACTTTGCGAGGTCAGAACTTTAATCTAGATATTGGCTATCAAACAGTTAACTTCACTGGTAATAAACGGGTTGCAACTACTATTAACAGTTCCTTACCTGCACCAATCTTACGTTGGAAACAGGGTGAGAAAGTTACTATAAAGGTTACCAATCATCTGGCTCATGATAGTTCGATCCATTGGCATGGCATGATCTTGCCAACTAATATGGATGGAGTGCCGGGCTTGAGTTATACAGGTATTAAACCCGGCGAGACTTTTGAATATCAGTTTGATGTTAAGCAAAGTGGAACCTATTGGTATCACAGCCATTCTGGCTTTCAGGAGCAAACAGGTATGTATGGTGCGATAGTGATTGATCCAGCTGAACCTGATCCTGTCGAATGTGATCGTGATTACGTAGTGGTATTGTCAGATTGGACTGATGAAGATCCAACTGATGTTTATGCCAAACTGAAAAAGAAAAGCCATTATTACAATATGAAAGAACGTACCTTTAATGATGTATGGTCTGACGTGAAGGAAAAGGGTGTGGCTCAGAATCTCCGTGATCGTGAAATGTGGAATGATATGAGAATGTCTGATCGAGATATATCAGATGTTACAGGAATGACATATACCTTTTTGATTAATGGACAAACTCCAGAACAAGCTTGGACTGGATTATTTGAAAAAGGTGACAAGGTTCGACTTCGGTTTATTAATGCTGCAGCGATGACCTTATTTGATGTGCGAATTCCTAATATGAAAATGACTGTAGTAGCTGCGGATGGTCAGAATATTGAACCAGTAACCGTGGATGACTTTCGTATAGGTGTGGCAGAAACTTATGATGTTATTGTCGAACCTGAGGCTGACCAAGCACATACAATTTTTGCTCAAGCAATAGACAGGACGGGTTTTGCTTATGGTGTGTTGACACCTGACTTAAATTTAAATTCTGAATTACCTGAACTTGATCCAGTTCCTATCCTGACCATGGCTGATATGGGCATGAATCACGGAGATATGAATAATGATTCAATGATAGATATGTCTGAACATTCTGGACATCAAATGGATCATTCCATGCATATGGAAATGGAGAACACTTCTGTAAAAATGGGATCGGGCTTGGCTGGTTTTGGCAGTTCAAATCCAATAGTTCATCAGGATACAGAATTTGGCCCACATGTGGATATGAGAGCTGAAATGCCAATGCATAAGATAGATGATCCCGGTATTGGATTACGTCAGCATGGCCAATTGTATGGACGTAAAGTATTAACATATGCTGACATACAAAATTTATATCCAACCCATGATCCACGAGAACCCACACGAGAAATCGAACTACATCTTACTGGAAATATGAAGCGTTATATGTGGTCAATTAATGGGGTTAAATATGTAGATGCAGAGCCTATTAGATTGAAATTTGGTGAACGAGTACGGTTTACTTTGATCAATGACACCATGATGAACCATCCTATGCATTTACATGGTATGTGGAGTGAGTTGGAAACTGGTGATGCTAAATTTATCCCACGTAAACACACAGTAATTGTTCAACCAGGCTCTAAAATTAGCTATTTAGTGACTGCAGATGCCAAAGGTCGATGGGCTTATCATTGTCATTTGATGTATCACATGCTGGCAATGTTCCGAGAGGTGAATGTCTCATAATGCATCGAATATTCACCTTGTTATTAGTTTGTATGGTGATTCCATCATCATATGCTGCGGGAATGGTTGATGATCCTATGCTAACTATGGTTAAGGTTGATCAATTGGAAATCACTGATATTGGTGATGACAATGATCTGGCATGGGATGCTCAAGCTTGGGTAGGTAAAGATTTAAATAAACTATGGTTTAAAACTGAGGGTGAGCGAGTTGACAATGATTTTGAAGAAGTAGAAGTCCAGTTACTTTATAGTCGAGCGATTGCTAGTTATTGGGATGCCCAAATTGGCTGGCGACATGATATTAAACCTAAACCAACACGAGATTGGTTAGCCGTTGGAGTGCAAGGTTTAGCTCCCTATTTTTTTGAAACAGATATTGCTTTGTTTGTTGGAGATGCTGGGAATGTTGGGTTAAGAACTAAGTTTGAATATGAATTTATGTTCACTCAAAAATGGATCTTAACACCTAAGTTTGAAGCGAATTTATTCAGTAAAAAGGACAAACATGTAGAAACTGGAAGTGGTTTATCTGATGTCAATTTAGGTTTAAGATTGCGTTATGAAATAAAGCGTGAGTTTGCCCCATATATCGGTATTGAGTGGGACAAACGTTATGGGGATACTGCTGATTTTGCACGAGATGAAGGTGATGATGTCTCTGAAACACGATGGGTTGCAGGTATACGGATCTGGTTTTAATAAAAACCAAGTTCTTTTAGATGATTATCATATATTAATATATAGATTTATAATTTCCTGTTATATGCAGTGATCACTTATAATAATCGTCTGTTTATGACTATAGAGACATTAGATGTATCAATACGATCATTATGATCAGACGATGCTTGATCAACGTGTAACACAATATCGCGATCAAACCCGTCGGTTTTTAGCCGGAGAATTGACTGAAGAACAGTTTCGTCCTTTACGATTAATGAATGGCTTGTACGTTCAGATTCATGCGCCAATGCTGCGTGTTGCTATCCCTTACGGGCTTTTATCATCAAGACAAGTTCGGAAAATGGCAGATATTTCACGTCGCTACGATAAAGGCTATATCCACTTCACAACACGACAAAACTTTCAGCTTAATTGGCCTGCATTAGAGACCGTGCCGGATATTTTAGCTGAATTAGCTTCTGTACAAATGCATGCTATCCAGAGTAGCGGTAACTGTATTCGTAATACAACATCTGATCAGTTGGCTGGTGTGTGTGAAGGTGAAATTGAAGATCCACGTCCATGGTGTGAAATTATTCGTCAATGGTCCACTTTCCATCCTGAATTCGCATATCTACCACGTAAATTTAAGATTGCAGTGATTGGTAACAATGAAGATCGGGCTGCTACTCAACTACATGATATTGGCTTACATCTTGTTACGAATCATGAAGGTGAGGTCGGCTTTGAAGTACTTGTCGGCGGTGGTTTGGGTCGCACTCCAATCCTTGGACAACAAATTCGTCCATTCCTTGAAAAGAAAGATTTATTATCATATTTAGAAGCGATTTTGCGTGTTTATAATCGTTTAGGACGTCGTGATAACAAATATAAAGCACGTATCAAGATTACTGTTCGTGAGCATGGTATTAACCATATACGTGAGTTAGTTGATGCAGAATGGGTGCAAATTCGCCAGCAACTTGAGCTGGAAGAAAAAGAAATCGAACGGGTAAAACAATATTTTACTGAACCAGATTATGACGTGACAGCATCTAACGATGAAAGTTATGTACAAATGCAGCACGAAGATGCCTTATTTGCACGCTGGGTAAAACAAAATGTAGTCGACCATAAGATAGCTGGCTATAAAATTGCTTATATCTCATTGAAATCACCACAGAGTCCGCCAGGTGATGTGTCTGCTGAGCAGTTGGATATCATCTCCGATCTGGCAGATGAATTCAGTTTAGGCGAAATTCGTTCTACTCATAACCAGAATTTATTACTCAGTGATGTTAAACAAGGTGATATGTATGCTTTATGGTTACGCCTTCAAGCTGAAGGATTGGCCACAGCTAATATGAATACACTGACGGATATAATTTGTTGCCCAGGTTTGGACTTTTGTGGATTGGCAAATGCGAGATCTATTCCATTAGCTAAAGAAATTAACGAACGTTTTGATGATTTGGATTATCTCTATGATTTAGGTGATATCAAAATAAAAATGTCAGGCTGTATGAATGGGTGTGCACATCAAAGTGTCGGCCATATTGGTATTTTGGGTGTCGATAAAAAAGGTGAAGAGTGGTATCAATTCACCCTCGGTGGAAGTTCCGAGGCTGATGCTTCATTGGGACAGCGATTAGGTCGAGCCATTCCTCAAGATCAAGTGGTGGATACTGTTGCTAAATTGTTGGATGTGTTTAAAGAGCTACGCCAGCAAGATGAACCATTTTTAGCCACAGTTAGACGTGTGGGTGTCGATCCATTTAAGGAACGTGTTTATGCAGATAATTAAAGATCAGGAAATCGTCGATGACAATTGGTTGCACCTGGAAGATGAAGCTGAATTAATTGCTGGTGACTTTACTGTTTCATTAGCACGCTGGCAAGCTGAACATGACACCTTAAATAAGCATGAGGCCGGTTTAGGATTGCGTTTAAGTGGTGATGATCCATTGGAAGAAATCGTACCTGATTTATTCAGGTTTTCTTTGATTGTCCTGAGATTCCCCGCTTTCACTGATGGCCGCTGTTATTCATTTGCACGATTGCTACGTGATCGTTATGGTTTTAAAGGTGAGATTAGAGCACAAGGTGACATATTGCATGACCAACTGTTTTATATGACACAATGTGGGATTAACAGTTTTGAGATGGCAAACCCAAATAGACTGGCATCAGCTATGTCAGCATTTGAGGATTTTAGTGAAAGTTATCAAGCTACAGTATTGAAGCCTGAACCGTTGTATCGTCGTCGTCCATAATTCATCTTTTCGCAATGGTGGTATTAAAAACCTGCTGAGAAAGTAGCTTTTGGATGGGCTAAGCTTAAAGGGGAGAAATACAGGTATGCCTTCCTACAAAAACAATCTAAAAATATTCACTTACATCGTGTAAACTGCGATTTTTTAGAATGCTATCGACTTGCCATGACGAAAAATGTTTTTCATGCAAAGCTCTTTTTGAAAATAAAGGAACGGACTTAATGGCAGTTTATGCAATAGGCGATGTCCAAGGCTGCTTTGACGAATTGTTAAAATTGTTGGATTTGGTTCATTTCGATCCAAAGCATGATCAAATATGGCTGGCAGGCGATTTAGTCAATCGAGGTCCAAAGTCTGCGGAAGTAATACGTTTTGCTCGCAAGATGGGTAAAAAACGAGTGAAAGTGGTATTGGGTAATCATGACCTTCATTTGCTGGCAACTGCAGCTGGTGTGAATGAGCATCAACATCGAATGGATACTATGGATTCGGTGTTAGATGCTGATGACCGTGATGAATTAATCACTTGGCTACGCCATCAGCCCTTATTTTATCATGATTCAGATCTTAAATTTAGTATGGTACATGCCGGATTACCCCCACAATGGACTATTAAGAAGGCACGGAAAAAGGCTAAAGAAGTTGAAGCTATTCTGCAGAGTGATAATTGGCAAGATTTTTTCAAACATATGTATGGTAATCAGCCTGATATATGGTCTAAAAAACTCACTGGCTGGGATAGATTACGCTACATAACTAACTGCTTTACCCGACTGCGTTATTGTCATGAAGATG
>Ga0164311_10001186_pt1 | contig 12526 bp, 12 predicted proteins | sample GuaBasSedimGuay2_FD_121796 | JGI IMG/M metagenome (GOLD analysis project Ga0164311, IMG submission 121796) | Subseafloor sediment microbial communities from Guaymas Basin, Gulf of California, Mexico - Guay2, Core 4569-9, 9-12 cm | ecosystem: Environmental > Aquatic > Marine > Hydrothermal vents...
ACATTGTAGTTGCCCACAAAGGTTAAATAGATCTTTGTAATCATTATTATTGTTGTTAGCATCACATGCGGTGGTAGGATGTTCAAAGGTGCACTCAAGAAGCTCTCAGGATCAGAGGATAAGAAAAAATCGAAGAAGAAAGATAAGAAAAAGAAGAAGGAAGAAGAGGAATTTGAGGAGGCAGTAGAGGAAGCAGAAGAAATCGAGGAAGGAGAGGCGTTTGGAGGTTTTGATGAAGTAGGAGGCTTAGAAGAAGAGGAAGATGAACTCGGTCAAGCTGGAAAGATTACCGAACTTGAAACAAGACTTAAAGATTTAGAAAATGAAGTTGGATTAGTTTCATCCAAGCTTAACACGATAAAAGCCGAAAACGAGGAAATTGGAAAAAGACTCGAGGAGATTGAAGAGAATATAAGAAAGCTCCTTGGAATTTATGAAATGGTCACTGAGGGTATAAACCCCTTTGCTACTGAAGTTATAGGAGATGAGGATGGATTTGGTCTGTTCAGTGCTTTGAATAAGGACAAACCTAAGGAGGATGTGTCAGAGGAACAACTTTCAAAGGACGCTGAGAGCTTCTTTGAGGATATCGATGAAGAAGAAATCGAAGAGCCTGTAGCAGCCCCCGCTTCCGTAGAAGAGTCCAATACGGCTGAGAGTGGAGAATCGCCTGAAGAAAAGTTCATGAGGCTCAAGAAAGAACTCGAAGCACAAAATCAGCAAAGCCAGCAGCAAGAACAAGAGCAAGAACAGCAAAGTCCCGAACCTGAGTTTGAAACTCAACAGGATGAGATATCAGCGTTAGAAATGCCTGAAATTCAAGAGCAAGAGACGCACGAATCCATCCAAGAAGTTGGTGAGCGAGTTGGGCAGGATGAGGAGCAGAGGAGTAGCGTTATTACTGGCCCCTATCTCAAGAAGCTGAGAAGGGACTATATATCTGATATACTTGTACTTAAGTGGCTTGACTATCTCGTTACAACCTTCGGAATAAAGAGAATGGCAGAGCTTCTCGATTTCTATGTTGATATAGGCTGGATAAGCAGAGAGGTTAAGGAGTTTCTGATAAACTGTTCCAGGGGTTACACCCTTAGAGACATGCAGTTCAATGATGATGTAATGAGCAACGTGCCAACGCTTAGAGATCACATAAAATCTCTCGTGTTTATTTCCAAGCTCAGTGGTGGTGAAATTAAAGTTGAGGACATAGAAAAGGCAATTAGAGAAATAGAAGAGCTCGAAAAGGAAGTAAACGAGGTAGTGCCGAGCGACCATGGGGCTCTCGACATCAGCTGCTAGTGTTGTACTACTGGTAGCTATGATCCTCTCTGCCAGTGTACTCTTTAGTACGCTAAACGCTACACAGGACATAGTCAGGCGCGCTCAGGCGGAGAAGGAAGAAATTGAGTACGAGCAATTGCACACCCATATGTCTATACTAAACGTAACGTATGCTGCTGGTGTGCTCACGATAACGGCCAAAAACGATGGGAGTGTGGAAATACTCGTGGATGACATGGAAGTTTTATTAGATGGCCAGATATACACCCAGAATGTCACGTCCTTTAAGGTGGACGGAGTAGACGTAGATCTTTGGCTTCCAGGAGAGATAGCGGAGATCAACGTAAGCATATCTTACCAGCCTTCAAGGGTGAAAATAGTGGCTCATAACGGAGTTTCAGCGTATTGGGAGGGATAAAATGCCTTCAGTGTCCGCTTCTCACGTCGTTTTATTCGTTGCAGCTCTAGTAGTTTCCTCTGCTGTTGCTGCTGTCATGATGAATGTCGTTAGCGAGACTACGAGTGTCCTGAGTCAGAAGAACAGAGTGCTTGTTGAAAGCATTAAAGATGATATAACAATAATAAACGATCCAAAAAATGTTAGCGTAAATCCTCTTGTTATATACGTTAAGAATACCGGTCTTTCAACTATACCTATTGACAAAAAACTCGTTGATGTGCTCGTAGATGGTGTCTACCAGACCAACTACACGATGACATCTCTTTCAGGAAATCAGCAGTGGGAACCGGGAGATGTTGTGGAATTTAGAATAAATGTGACTCTGAGCTCGGGTTCCCACGTTGTTAGGATTTACGTTAGAGGAGCAGCTTGGGACGAACTTTGGTTTAGAGTCTGATTGTGAGTTGTTAAATTCCTTAAAGATACTTTATACAGCTTTTTAGTGCAGATCTGAGCCATCATTATGACAGAAAGCTTTATTAATTTAAATGATAACAATTATTATTGTGATAGACTAATTAAGATTAATCTGGAGGTGTTGGCGTGTATTCGATTGACCTTGAGAATAGGGATCAGCTAAACGAAAAACTTGGAGGAGGGTTACCTGAAGGCTCAATAGTATTGATAGAAGGTAAGTATGGCGCGGGAAAAAGTGCCCTAACGCAGCGCATAGCCTACGGTTTGTGCGAAGCAGGATATAGAGTAACGCTTGTTTCCACCGAACTGACGATAAGGCAGTTTCTTACCCAGATGCACTCTTTAGGATATAAAAGGATTGAGACACATTTACTGAGTGAGAGGTTACTCTTTCTTCACGCTGATCTGGGCAAGTTCAAGGGCAAGCGTGAGCTGCTGAAAAGGATGATGGAAGCCAAAGTTATGTGGAAGGCTGATGTAATAATCATTGATACCTTTGACGCGATATTAAGAAACGACGCAACGTTTGATGCGCTCATTAGGCAGGATAAAGGACGAAGTGCAGCCCTACAAATAATTTCGTTCTTCAGGAGCATGATTGGAAAGGGTAAGACAATAGTACTTACTATCGATCCAACAAACCTCAGTGAGGACGTTCTGAGCCCATTCAGAGCAATAGCTGATGTTTACCTAGAGATCGAGATGATTGAAGTTGGCAACGAGATTAGGAGGAGCATAAACGTAAATAGATTTGCCGGAATGGGTGAACAGGTTGGAGACAAGATTGGTTTCTCTGTAAGAAGTGGTATTGGGATAGTTATCGAAGCGAGAGCAATAGTGTAGTGGGGTGTTAGCTTGTAATTTTGTAGTTGGGTTATGGCAGCCACAAAACTTCAGCCGGAACTCAAGAATCTTGCTTACAGGTATCCTCACTTAAAGGACCATCTCATCAGTTTTAAGCGAATTACTGGGAAGTATCCAATCTACAAGGAGGAGTTGACAGATGAGGACAAGAAGAATCGCCGCCCTAATGTAATTTATCCAATAGGAGATCTTTTGTTTGTTCACGTTTGGGGAGAAGGTTCGCAAGAGACGAGGTACTACGTTATCGAGCCCCGCTTGAACGAAGAAGAGAAGCAGAAGTATAAGATAGTCCTTGAAATCGTTCTCGAGAAATCCGTGATGGAAGAACCTCCCGCTACCGATGAGGAATTTACAGATGTCATTGAGGAAATTCTTCGGGACACCGTTATTATTACTAAGAGGAAGAGGAGGTCTGGAATTGGTTCAATTTTGAACCGCTTCCTCAAATTTGAGAGAAAGGTTGAGGTTACCGAGGAAACTTACGAAAAGTTCCGTTATAGGTTGAATAGAGACATCGTTGGTATGGGTCCGATTGAACCGCTGATGAGAGACAAGTACTTCGAAGATGTACACGTTATAAACAGGCAGATAGTCTACGGCGTTCATAAGTTCTTTGGAATGGTTAGGACTAACGTAAAGTGGGATAGCGACGAAGAGTACGAGCGCTACCTGAAATCCCTTGGTGAGCGCCTTGGAAAGCCCATAAGCGATGCACGCCCGATCATAGACGCGAGACTTCCAGATGGTTCACGTCTCAACCTTATTTACAGCGACGACGTCTCATACAGGGGGCCTTCGTTTACCATCAGGAAGTCGAAGGATGTGCCGATATCCGTAACCCAGCTCATAAAGTGGGGTACTCTAACTCCAACGCTCGCGGCATATCTCTGGCTTTGTCTTGAGAACGACATGAGCATGATTATAGCCGGTGAGACTGCAAGCGGTAAGACTACAACGCTTAACGCCATTCTGACATTTATTCACCACAATGCAAAGATCTACACGGTCGAAGATACTCCGGAGGTTATACCTCCGCACAACGCATGGCAGCAGATGGTTACGAGGGAGGGAGGAGAGGGGAAGGGAGGAGTTACTATGTTCGACTTGCTGAAGGCAGCGCTGCGTTCAAGACCAAACTACATAATAGTCGGTGAGGTCAGAGGTCCTGAGGGAAGAATCGCATTCCAAGCTATGCAGACTGGACACCCAACGCTATTCACTTTCCACGCTGCTACAATTGAATCCCTCGTCCAGAGATTATCGAGCGATCCCATCAATGTCCCGCTCGCTTTCATAGGAAACTGTAACGTTGGTCTCTTCCAGAACTACATCAAAGGTAGGGGGGTTAGGAGAGTTACGAGCGTCCATGAAATTGAGGGTTATTCCAAGCAGTTTAACGGTGTCGTCACTAGAGAGGTTTTTGAGTACGATTACGTTGATGATAAGATCATCTTCAAGGGCTTTGCAAACTCGTACATCCTTGAGGAAAAGATAGCCGAGAAGATGGGTCTTGCTGACAGAAGGGAAATTTACAACGTGCTTGAAGAGAGGGCGAAAGTTCTTGAAAGGATGGTTCAGGAGAGGATATTCGACTACTTTGAAGTTAACGAATTAATCAAGTCTTATAGACTCAATGGACTCGAAGGCCTGCCGTTTAGCATATATTGAGGTGAACTTCATGGAGTATGCAGACGTCTTCAGAATGATTGGAATAAGCGCGAGGGATTACTTTGTTAAGTTCGCAATCCCCCTCGTTATCATCTCCTTTATTTCAAGTCTTTTATTTTATTTCATTCTTGGCTCCTTGCTGGGTAACATGTCTTTTATTCTCATGCTTATCCCTTTATTTGGCATCCTGCTCGCCCTCCTCTATCCTAAGGTTATTGCCGATAAGAAAAGGATAGAGATAGACCAAAACCTGCATCTCTTTATAACTCATATTGGTGTTCTCTCCACTGCAGAAGTCGACAGAGTTGCCTTATTTGAAAAGATAGCGGAAAAAAAGGAATTTGAGGAGCTTGCAAACCAAGCTAAGAAAATAGTGAAACTTGTAAGGGATTGGGGCCTCAGCTTACCAGAAGCTTGTAAGTTTCAAGCAAAGCGCTGCCCAAGCAAGATTTTTCGCGACTTCCTTGAGAGGTTTGCCTATAACATAGATGCTGGTCAGCCAGTTGAGGAGTTCTTGACGGCTGAGCAGGATGTCCTCATGACTGAGTTCGAGACGATGTATTTGAATTCATTAAAGGATGTTGATATTTTCAAGGATCTCTTCCTCTCTATGATCCTCTCAATAGCCTTTGCTGTCGTATTTGCCACGATTTTACCAGCTTTAACAGGTGCTGACCCAATCTTCATGCTGGTAATAACGCTGATATTTTTCACGATAACCGAGACAGGCTTTTTGTATGCAATGAAAACCCGTATTCCAAATGACCCGCTGTGGGCAAGGTTTGATACAAAGACGAAATCGGAAAGGGAAATAGACTTCTGTATTTTCATTGCGCTAATAGGCGTGGCTATACTGTCGGTTGTTGTAGCTCTTATGTTCATGGGAAAAATTCCGACAATTCTTCCGCTTATAAACAAGCCAATGCCACTGATAATGCTGCTTGTGCTACCATTAACGCCGTTGATGATTCCTGGTATGGTTTCGAGGAAGATAGAGAAAATTTTGAGGGAAAGGGACAAACACTACCCGAGTTTTATCCGCTCTCTCGGAGCTGCTGAAACAGCAAAGCAGACAACAACAACTCATGCGCTGAAAACACTCCAATACAAAGACTTCGGCGCACTTACCGAGATGGTTAAAAATCTCTACAAGAGACTGAACATGAGAATCAGTCAGGAGTATTCGTGGAAGATGTTCATGAGAGAGTGTGAGACTTTTATCATCCATCGCTTCAGCGAGATGTATATGGATGCACGAATTAAGGGTGGTGTTCCGGAAAAAATAGGGAATATAATCGCGAAGAACGTCGAGAGGATAAACGCCCTGAGGATGCATCGCAATCAGACCACGACAACGCTCATTGGCGTCCTCTATGGCATAACAGCGAGTCTTGCTTTTGCTCTTTACGTCGGGATTGAGGTTATAGAGCTGATGGCAAACTCCTTACAGGTAATAGACCTGAGCACGCCCGAGGGCATACCGTCCGCGAGTGTAGTAAACCTTCAGCAGTACAATATCCCGCAGGTCAACTTCATAATAGCATTTTTACTCATTATCCACTCGATGCTATCTTCTGTTATGATAAAGATAGTTGATGGAGGTCATCAGGTAAACGCGTACTTCCACTTTGTGATGATGCTCTGGATTTCGGCTATTTCGGCTCTTGCAACGGATATCGGTATAGGCTCAATGATAAAGATAGGTGAGGTTGTGTGATACGACTTTACGATCTTCAGAAGAAAAAAGACATTGATACACTAATCGAAGTACTCAGGAATTCAAAAAGCAAAGTTGTGAGGGCAAGAGCTGCGGAAATTCTCGGAGATATAGGTGGTGAAAGGGCTTACACTGAATTGATATCCGTAATAATCAATGAAAACGAGGATGACGAAGTAAGAAACGCTGCAATCAAGTCGATAGCATGGGCAGATAAGAAAGCCTTAAGAATGCTCTTAGAAAAACTAGAAGGAAGAAAAATAAAAGGTGTAAGCTGGGTTCTTGTTGATAAGCTCATAAAAACGTTGAAGAGTGATGATGTATCCATAAGAATGAATTCAGCCATCGCACTCGGAAGACTTGGGGATACTAGGGCTCTTCCACATCTTATTGAGACTCTGGAGGATGAAGCTCCAGAAGTGAGGAGAGCTGCTGCAATGGCTTTGGGTATGCTTGGCGATGCTGCTGCGGTTGATGCACTTATTGCTAGGCTTAAGGACGATAACGTAGAGGTCAGAAAAGCAGTTCTTGAAGCTCTAGTAGACTTTGAAATAACGCCGGATGAGGCTGACGAAGTTGCTGGAGCTTTAAAGGATCCCGATCCAAGAGTTAGAGAGCTTGCAGCAATTGTTCTTGAGAGGGGAGGGGAGGCTGCAGTAGGTCACCTGCTGAAGGCTATGAGCGATCCAGTCAGAGACGTGAGGGTTGCGGCAATACAGGCTCTAATGGGCTGTCTGTCGAGAGTACATCCAGCAAGAAGCGAAGCTGTTAGGAGGAGAATAAGCGAAGGCTTAACAGAAGTTAAGGACGTTGCAGACGTTGTGGTTGAAGTGTTAGAGAAGACAGAGAATGTGGCAATAAAGAAGAACGCGATCTGGCTCCTCGGCCAGCTTGGCGATCCGAAGGGACTTCCGCATCTTCTTAAAGCCCTTGAATTTGGTAAGGCAGAAGAGAGAAGACTTGCAGCAACATCTCTCGTTAAAATGGGATCAAAGGCCGTTGAGCCACTGCTTGACATGATAAGACACTGCGACGAAGAAGTAAGGAGACTTGTGTGCTGGATACTCGGAGAAATCGGAGACAAAAGGGCTAAAGAATCTTTAAACCTTGCCCTCGAAGACCCAAGCGGTAGGGTTAGAAGCGTGGCCTTTCAGGCCCTGAACAAGATAGAGCGTGCCGAAAAACTTAAGAGAGTTATTTCGTAGTAATATATGTGGCAATGAAGGAAGTAAAAGTTGAAGATATCATTGGGAGGTTTATATCCCCAGCGGCATCCGATGGGAAGAGATTTAGGGATGCCACTTGGATTCCTGGTAGATTAATTCTTTCCAACCTCAATATATGGCTGATAGGTAAGGACAGAAAGAGGAAGATCCCCCTCACAACGATAGTCGATATAGGTGGAAGATTGGATTTGAATACCGAGATAGCTCACACACCTTTTTATCTTCTCATAAAACACACAGGTCCAAAGAGTGAAAACCTTGTCAGTCTTATAACTTCGAGCAGGAGAGAAGATCTTGAAAAATTTAAGTTATCTCTTATAGAACTTTTGTTGAACAGAAAGATCGTCCTCGTTAAATATCCAGTTACTAAGGGAGGAGTCGTCCAGAGAAACGTAAAATGGGAAAAAGCCCAGCTAGCTGTTAAAGAAAACAAGATACGGCTAGTTACAGAGTCACGCAAGTACATCAAGATAGACCTTGATAAGATACAGCTTGTTAGAAAGGATGACAGGGATGTGAACGGAGAGATGAAGAAGGTTCTCGACATACAGTTTTCGGAAATTGAAGATGACATGGAATTTACGGTGGAGGCTTATATATATGCTAGGACTGAAATCCTAAATATACTTCAGCAATTTATATTTGGTAGATTTGACAAGGTTGCAGCGGATATAGAGCTATCCGAAACTGAAAAACAGATAATAATGTCTTTATATACCGGTGTTTCTCCCTTTGAGATACCAAATTTCCTCGGTCTTGATGTCGATCAGGTTGAGGAAATTTATGACCGGTTGATAAAGCTTGGAGTCTTGAAAGAGGTTAGAAAAAGGAAAGAAGTTGTTTTGACGACGAGAGGTAAAAATCTAGCTAGTGAAGCTCTTGGGGCAGAGTAGCTTATAAACTTAGATTAAAAGTCTATTCTTCCCTAGACTCGTCGAACTTTATTTCTTCTGGGTTGAATTCCTCGTACTCAGTGGATTCCTATCTGCTTCCTCTTCCATCTCTACTTCTTCTCCTCCTGCCTCATCTTTGACTTCAAAGTCTCCAGCACCTCCATCTTCACTTTCTGTCCCCTCTATTCCAGCTTCCTCCTCTGAAGATTCTGGCTCAGTTCTAGGCTTTTCAGTTTTCATCCTAGTTTCTATTGCTCCTTCAGTCTCTCTTTCAGCACCCTCCTCCTTACTCTCCTCTGATTTTTCTGACTCTTCTGGTTTTTTGGACACCTCTTTACGTTCCTTCGTTTCCTCCTCTGATACTTCCTCTTTTCTTATTATATCAATAATATCTTTAACGGCAGAAATTAACACCGCAAGTAAAATCAGAAAGTGTCTAGTCATAATCTCGAGACCTAGGATAGATACGTACTTTGGAACAAAGAAAGGTAGAAGTTCTACGAGTCTAAAACCGTTGAAATAGATTGACAAGTTATCTGCTGTTAAATAAATGCCATAGACTGCGAAGGATGAAAGAAGCGTCAGATGTGCGTAAACTAAGTGGACATCGGCAAGTCTTGGGATGTACGGGCCGAGAATTGTACCTATTCCAAGAAGGAAGAGAGATGCAAGTAGAATGATTATAAAGATCGCAATCTTTATTCCCAGCTCTATGAAGAAGAGGGGTAGAAAGTTCTCACTGTTGAGCATCGCAGAAGTCAGGGAACCTCCGGCAACATAGAAAATAACCCCAAGAATGAGAGAAACGACGAAAACTTTATACTGGGTTTCAAACTCCATTAAACCCTCCTGAATATTTTTAGTTCTGTTAATCGCCGAGTCACAACAAAAGAACTTTATGATTGCAGTACCCTCTTTACCGCCTCAGTTACCTTCGGCCCTTGAAAAGGCTTCGTTATGTAACCATCAGCTCCGGCCTTTATCGCCTGTTTCATCTTCTCTTCTTGGCCAACAGATGTGCACATCACAACCTTTGCCTTCGGATTGATCTGTTTGATCTCTGCCGTTGCTGAAATCCCATCTTTTATTGGCATAAATATACCCATTATAACAATGTCCGGTCGAAGTTCTTTGAACAGCTGCACCGCCTCAACTCCATTTTCTGCTTCTCCAATAACCATATACTCAGACTGACTCTCAAGAATTTTTCTAAGCAGTTTTCTCATGAACTGGGAGTCATCAACTATCAGTATCTTTACAACCATCCAATTTCCCTCCTCACAATAATAAGTTATCAAAAGAAATATATTAAGATTATGATTCAATTATGATGAGCTTGATAAACTTTAACAAATTGCCTGCGAAAATTGCCTACAAAGAGCCTCGTAATCTTTCAACTCCCTCTCGACTCTATCTTCACTCCAGCCTAACAATTTTTTCATATAATTTGCGACATCTTCCGCTGCATGATGTTCACCTATAAAAAAGAGTCCCAACCTACCGACCATAACGTCTGTTAAAGTTTTTGCAAATTCATATTTGACAGCAAATTTTACCTCTGCCCATATGCAGGGAGAATTTTCGACGATCCTACTCCCAAGCCCCGGTTTTTCGGCTATCATTTTTTCCATTATTTTGATGTCTGCTAGGCAGTATTTTTCTTCAAGGTATCTTCTAATGCCCTTCTTGCTTATGGGCGCATCTTTCAATGGAATAACGTGCGTAAAACACTCTTTGTCTGAAACTCTATCGACTACACTTTTTGCAGCAAGTCTATATGCAGACGGCTCGAAACCAAAAGTAATAACTTCTTTTTCTTCTAAAACTATGTAATCTCTGTCGATCAAAGGCTGTAAGTACGTAAAAGTCGATAAGGTATCTTCCTCGCCTAATTCAACCGTTAGAATTCTATTAAGCTCATCTAAAGCTCTCTTTACCTCTCTCCTCAAGTTTTTACTCCTACTAGCCATCTTGACGAGAATAAGATCATCCCACGGAATTGCTGTAATATCTTGAAACTTTACGGCGTTTGTAAGTCCAATTCTGTTCCTGAGAACTATGTTAAGAATTTTTACAAGCTTAAATGTACTTTTGAACCTTGTTCTCTTACCTAGTCTGTTGATCTCTGTAGCTGATAGGATAACTTTCCCCTTTATCTCTTTTTCACCTACAATTACTCCCGTTACTTTGCCGTCCTCTTCAATTAGCTCCACGTCAGCGTGGTTGATACATACAGCCCCTAACCTCTCTGCCCTTCTTAAGAGCAGAATGTTCAACCTCAGGTCAGTAGCAAAAACGTCGCCAAGTAGGATAGCTTGTTTAAAACTACCAGCATCGATTACTGGCTCTATATTGAAGACTTTATCGGGGTTAATGACTTTTGCGCGATTTCCGGTTAATACGCTATACAAAGCTACTTCAGCCCGTGAAATTACATGTTCGAGTTTGTCACCTTCCTGAAGAACTATAAGTCTTACGGGTTTTACTATTCCTGGAGCGAGCTTCGACAAAATCTTTTGCTCGCCCAAGATATTAAAAAGGGATACTGCATCCCTTTTCTTGAAAAAATCAAGAGAAGTTCCAAGATTAAAGCTTACACCCCTTACAAAGTCCCGTTCTTCTATAGCAACAACTTTTAGGCCCCTAAGAGCAGAGTCGAATGCTACACAGGCACAATCACCTATGGCAATGATGTCAACGTCCATAAGACTCAAATACCATGGCCATCCCCATCCCTCCGCCGATGCAGAGCGCCGCCAGGCCGTATCTAGCGCCACTTCTCTGCATTTCGTGGAGTAGTGTAGTTGTTATCCTCGCTCCTGTAGCTCCTATCGGATGACCGAGACTAATACCACTTCCATGGACATTGGTTTTCTCAGGATCAAGGTTTAGCTCCCTCATTACCGCTATTGCCTGGGCTGCAAAAGCCTCGTTTAGCTCAACCAGATCGATGTCCTCAAGGCTGAGTTCTGCTTTTTTCAACGCTTTTTTTATTGCTGGAATTGGAGCTAGGCCCATGTACGCTGGATCTATTGCTGCACAGGCGTAGCTAACTATTCTCACCATTGGCTTTAGGTTCAGTTCTTCTGCTTTATCCTCGCTCATCACGAGCAAAGCAGCACCGCCATCATTTACGCCACATGCGTTGCCAGCGGTAACGGTTCCATCCTTTTTGAAAACAGGTGGAAGCCTTGCAAGTTTTTCCAAGCTTGTATCTCTTCGCGGATGTTCATCCGTATCGATCGTAATAGTACCGTTCTTCGTGTGCACACTAATCGGAATGGTCTCTTCTCTAAAGATTCCCTCGTCTATGGCCTTAATAGCCCTCATGTGGCTTTCGTATGCAAGCCTATCCTGCTCTTCCCTACTTATCTCATAAAGCTCCACGATGTTTTCTGCCGTGATTCCCATGTGATAGCCGTAGAACTTCTCCCACAATCCATCGTGAACCATAAGATCGATTATTTCTCCATTGAACATTCTGTAGCCCCATCTTGCTTTCGTTAATGCATACGGAGCGTTGCTCATAGACTCCATGCCTCCGGCAATGATTACTTCGCTTTCGCCACAGGCTATGTTCTGCGCAGCTAAAGCTATCGCCTTCAAGCCGCTTCCACACACCATGTTTACCGTAAGTGCTGGAACTTCTTTTGGTATACCAGCAAAAATAGCAGCTTGTCTCGCAGGATTTTGACCTTGGGCAGCTTGCAAGACGTTTCCCATTATCACCTCATCCACTTTTACTTCTACGCCCTCGTAATCATGGTACATTCTCTCGAGCTCTATCATCCCCTTGGGCAATCTGGATGGATAGCCCTCTTGATCTGCAACAGGCTTTAAGTTGAGCTTTTTAAGTAATCCTTTAATGGCGAAGGCACCAAGTTCGTAAGCTTGAAAATCTTTAAGGCAACCACCAAACCTGCCAACGGGTGTTCGTACTGCTCCAACAACCACTACGTCCATGCCCTTCGGCATGACAAGGGGTTAATAAAATTTTTCA
>Ga0164311_10001187_pt1 | contig 12513 bp, 13 predicted proteins | sample GuaBasSedimGuay2_FD_121796 | JGI IMG/M metagenome (GOLD analysis project Ga0164311, IMG submission 121796) | Subseafloor sediment microbial communities from Guaymas Basin, Gulf of California, Mexico - Guay2, Core 4569-9, 9-12 cm | ecosystem: Environmental > Aquatic > Marine > Hydrothermal vents...
GCCCCCTTAAGGGGGCATTTAAGCTTTTAAGCTTTGCCTCCTATGCTGGATTTATGATCTCGATATCCGTCGACGAGGGTTTAGCGACCCTAGGCGTGTACATTGCTTGGAGAGTTCTCGAGGGCGTTGAGGTTAAGAGGTCTAATGGAGACGTGGAGAAGGCTGTGCGTGAAGCTGTTGAGAGAGTTAAGTCCACCCTCACGCTTGAGGGGTTGAGGGAGCACCCCATAGTCAAGGCTTACAGGAGTTTCTACTGGAGGTTGGGGATAGACCCCACGAAGACTAGGCCCTCCTCAGAGGCGCTCGTGAGGCGTGCCTTGAGGACTGGCAGCATACCCCTCATAAACAGCGTTGTGGATCTAGGCAACGTCGCCTCCATGCTGACCCTCGTCCCAATAGGCATATACGACTTAGACAAGGTCAAGCCCCCAATAACCCTGAGGAGGGCTAGAGTAGGCGAGCTCTTCCACCCAATAGGTGGAGGGGTTGAGAGGCTTGATGAGAGAAGCGTGGTGCTAGCTGACTCAGAGAAGGTCATGCACGTATTCCCGCATAGGGACTCAACGCTTACCATGGTCGAGGACTCCACGAGGAGAATACTCGTAGTAGGCTGCGGCGTCAAGGGGGTTGACGTGGAGATAGTTCGAAGAGCCATTGACCTCGCCTGCGGCTTGATATCAAAGCTCTCAAGCAAGTCGCCGAGCGCTCCACGTAATTCCTCAACTACTTAGGGCTACGTGGACTTGAGTAATCGTTATATTACCCTCTGCCATCTTCTTGTTGAGCCAAGCTAACCTCCTCTCTGCTTGCGAGGCTTCGACGCCTCGGTGGTCTACATGAGCCTATGCTGGCTCGTAGTGTGGATTGCAACTGGCAGGTGTAATTTGAGCTGTAGGCACTGCTACGCAGTGCGCTTCAACGGCATGAGGGAGCTCTCCACCCATGAAGCTATCGAGATGATCAGGGGTTTAGCCGAGATAAGGGCTAAGCACCTCTCAATAACTGGTGGAGAGCCCCTTCTGAGGAGGGACCTGGTCAAGCTGATACGTGAAGCTCAAGAGCTGGGCCTTGAGGTGAGCGTTGTCACGAACACCATGCTACTAAGCGACGAGCTTGCCTCCTTCCTAGCTAAGAGGGATGTGGAGGTTCAAGTGAGCTTCGACGCTGCAAGTGAGAAGACGTACTTAGCCATAAGAGGCCCCTACTGGAGTAGGCTCATGGATAGGGTGGGCGTGCTCAGGAGCTTTGGAGCTAAGTTCAGGCCGATCATGACCATCAACACCATAAACTACTTCGAGGCCGGGAAGTACGTCGAGCTCTGCGAGTCCCTTGGAGCAATGGAGGCGGCCCTAATACCAGTAATACCAGTTGGAAGGGCTAGCTTAGACATCATGCCTGAGCCCTGGATGGTTGAAGAGGCTTTTAAGCTTGCCTCCTCTGCGGCTGACGAGAGGGGCTTCAAGGTGGAGTTCTGGTGCTCGCCATTCGCTAAGGCACTCATAAAGTCCAAGTGGGCTTCGCCAGCCCTCTGCATGATAAACTCATCTCTCGACATAGCGCCAGACGGCAGCATAATGCTCTGCGACACCATAGACGTCAAGGTGTCCGACGTAAGCATTGGAATCCCCAAGGCCTGGGAGGAGTACCTCAACAACAGGCTGGTCAAGGAGCTCTCAACGCCTATAGGCTTGAAGGAAGCCTGCTCCAAATGCCCCTACGCTCAGGAGTGCCTAGGTGGGTGTCACGCTAGGGCTAAGATAGTGTACGGCGACTTGAAGATGCCGGATCCTCTATGCCCATTGGCTCATGGAGTTAAACGCCCCTCACGAGGAGCCTCCTCAGCTTAGAGATTATCATCGATATCACTAAGGCAAGCACCCCTACAACTATGATGGATGTAACGGTGTAGCCGACATCGGGCCCCAACACTCTGCTTATCAAGGAGACTATGTACTGGCTTGAGGTGAGCACGGCGACTACGAAGGCTATCGACATCAAGCTGAGGAATATGAGGCTCGCTAGTAAGCGCCTAACCCCAATGTTTAGCACGTTAAACCTCTGCAGCACCTCTGCTGAGAGGTTGTCTGCGTGAGTGTAGAGCCTCTTGGCGACCTTCAGCATGGCTATTAGCGCCACGGCCACCACGAGGAGGGAGAAGACTGGGCTGTAGGGGCTTGGTATGAAAGCATCTATGGCGTATAGCACTGAGGACGCTGCGAAAGCTGTTAACACGAGCACGGCGCTCGCTCTAAGGACCCTTATGAAGGACTCCTTAATCGTGTTGCTGACCTTGCCCTCCAAGACCTTCTTGACGTAGCTGGACACCTGGTCCCCAAAGAGCTTGATGGGGTTGGGCATGAGCTTAGCCAAGTTGCAAGCGACTTGGTCAGCTCTCCTAGTGGCTAGTGAGGAAGTCATGGCTGCCATTATCGTGGAGATAGCAACAGCTACGAATACGGGCTGACTAGTCACTCCGAACCTCGTAGCTTCGTAGGTTATTATCAGGCTGAACTCGCCTATCGTCGTCGTGAAAAGCCCTATCTTCAAGGCGTCCTCAAGCTTGTAGCCACTAGTCATCCAAGTGGCGAAGGAGGATGAGAGGAGCCTCGTGACAACTATGAGAACGCTGAGCCCGAGGGCCATGGCTAGAGGCGCTGTTGATAGCGTCGAAGCCTGTGCGTTCACGCCCATTGTCACGAAGAAGGCTATTAGGAAGACCTCTCTTATCGGCTTCATCTTCTCGCTTATCTCGTTGTGTTGAGGGTGAGCTGACAGGGCTAAGCCAGCAGCGAAAGCTCCTAGTGCTGGTGAAAGCCCTGCCCTCCTGGATATGAGAGCGTATGCAAAGCTCAAGCTTATCGAGACGGCAAGCCCGAAGTCGTCTGGCTTGACTATTCGGGCGAAGAGGCTCTTGACGACTGTTAGGCCCATGAGTATCAGAGCTGCAGCGACGACTAGTGAGAAGGCGAGGGTTTCAAGCGCCTTCGCTATGTCGAGCCCCCGCCCGAGCTGGGGCAGCATGGTTAAGGCTAGGATTGTTATTATGTCCTCGACAGCTCCAACTGTAAATATGAGGGTCCTCATGTCCCCTCTAAGCCCTCTCTCCTCCATCAGCTTGTAGGTTATCGCCGTGCTACAGGAGGAGGCTACTAACGTGAGCACTATTATGGCTCCCCAGTCAAACTTCAAGGCGAGCCCGACAACGGTCACCACGACAAATGAGAATAGGAGCTCGCCTAATCCTATCAGGAGCGGTATGACGCTTATCCTCCTAATGCTGCTTATCCCAACTTCTCTACCTATTTCGAAGGCTAGGAGGGCTATGGCTATGTCCGAAAGGAAGTTGAGCAGTGAGCTAGCACTTCCCTCTCCAACAGCTGGCATGAGGAAGCTGAGGGCTATCCCAGCGAGTACGTAGCCAGCCACGTAGGATAAGCCTAGCTTCTTGGATATCCATGCTAGAGCTGCGGCTAGGCTGAAGAGAGCTGCTAACATCGAGTAGGTGTCGACAGCTACCTGCATCGGCTAGCCCTCATAGCCCGTGGAGCCTCCATAGCACGATATCCTCGCTCGAGCTCTTCTTAAGCTATGGCTATGTGCCTTAGGGCATACCCTCGATTGCGGGCTCGGGCTTGCTTGACATCACCCAATAACGAGGCTACTCGAGGCTTCGAGAAGGCGTTTAAAACAGCGATTAAATGGTTTGAGGGAGGCTGGCGGATCGCAATTAAGTTCTCTGGGAGCCACCCGCCCTCTTCTTGATTTCCTCCTCGAACCTGTCGATTATCTCGAAGAACAGCTTTGAGACCTCGCTTTCAGGGTACTTCACTACGTAGGGTACCCCCTTGTCGCACGCCTCATTTATCGATGGGTCTATTGGTATCGCCCCTAGGAACCGCACGCCCATGTCCTCAGCCAGCTTCTTCCCACCACCTGAGCCGAAGAGGTCATACCTAGAGCCGCACTTGGGGCATACGAAGTAGCTCATGTTCTCTATGACGCCGAGTATGGGGACGTTCAGCGTCCTAGAGAACGTAACGACCTTCTTAACGACGAGCTGAGAGACCTCTGAGGGTATCGTCACTATAACCGCGAAGTCGGGCTGAAGCATTTGAGCTATGGATAGAGGCTCGTCGCCTGTGCCAGGCGGTAAGTCCACGAAGAGTATGTCCAGATTGCCCCACACGACATCAGCTATGAACTGCCTCAAAGCCCCCATCTTCAAGGGGCCTCTCCATATGACTGGGAGCTCATCACTTGGGAGCAGGAGGTCCATGGACATGACCTTTATGTTTAGGGGACCTATCACGGGAAAGATGCCAGCTGGGCTCGTTGTAGGAGCCTCACCCCTCAAGCCAAGCATCTTCGGTATGGAGGGGCCATGTATGTCTGCGTCTAGAACCCCTATGGCGTAGCCCTTTAAGGCGAACGCCATGGCTAGGTTTGCGGTCACAAAGCTCTTGCCGACACCACCCTTTCCGCTTATCACCATGACCTTGTGCTTTATCTTGGATAGAGCCTCTCTAAGCCTAGCCTCCTCTTCCTCTATCCTCTTCTTAGCTTCCTCAACGACCTCTCTCCTCTCCTGCTCGCTCATGCTCGCCACCACATTGATGAGCTGTGAGCGTTTATGTGCAGTAGTTTAAGAATTTTTCTGAGGAGTTGCTTTGAGCCAAGAATCATATCATGAGCTTCCTCCTAGCCTCCTCCTTTAAGCTCAAGGCGTAGCGGCCAAGCCTCTTGCACAACCTGTTAAACACGTCGTCGACAAGCCCCTCAACCTCAACGTAGGCCGCTCCACCTTCAACAGCCTCTTTAACCGCTGAGCTGAGTGCTGCCAGCTCCTCCTCTAGGCCCTTCTTGACCTCCTTAGCTAGGCCCTCAATGACCCCCTCCACGTTTACAACTACATCGCCAGCGCCGCTGTCGACCGCTTGAGCTACCACGTCTATTAGTGATGGTGGTGGCTTGGGCTTCTCGAACTTGACTAGAGGTATCTCCTGAAACTCAACTCTCCTACAGCTAAAGCCTAGCACGCTTAGACCTATGACTACGTTACCTGACAGAGCGAGCTCCGGTATTGGTATTCTCTCGACTGCAACCCTCTTCTCTAAGCTCTTGTCGGTTAGGCCTATGCAGGAGCACCAAGAGCACGAGAGGTCTAAGTTGCTTGTGAGCTTACCAGCTAGCTTGAAGAGCCTCCAGCACTCGCTTAAGCCGCTGAGCTTATCCTCGTAACCTACGAACACCCCCTTAACGCTCCTCAAGAGCTTAAACGCCTCTTCACAGCTTAGGCTTGAGGGGTTGGCTAGGAACTTGAAGGCAACCTCCTCCTCAACCTCTTTGAGGGGTACAGCAGCTCCACACCCCACGGCTATTGGACCTACAGATTCATCTACAACTTTCCTGGGAGCTCCCTCCAAGTCGTACTTAGCGTCAGAGTTTATCACGGTTAGCTTAATGCCTCATCCCTCCTCTATGGAGTCACAACTCAATGGACAGAAGACTGGCAACCCCATTATCTTGGCAGCCCCTTTAACCGTTACTCCGTATACTAGTGGATAAGTGCCCTTCTCCTCGCAGAGCTCGAGTAGGTCGAAGAGGGTGCCGTTGACTATGGCGCTGCCCGTTATGCAGGCCACATCTGCCCACTCTATGGCCCTCGGGTTCTCGTCGCCACTCAATATCTTAACTCCAAACTTGACTTTCCCTATGTTCTCCGGGTTTAGGTCCGTCACGAGGACCTCCTTAAACCTAGATGAAGTGGCCTTCACGTGGCCCGGCTGAAAGCCTATGTGAGCTATTTTAACGTCTAGCCCAAACCTCCTCTCGATTTCGTCAGCTAGCATCTCACCACACCTTTCAGGTGCGTCCCTGCGGCAGTGGACTGTGCCGCAGATCTCTCCGCTCAGCGCCATCAAACAGTTTAGACAGGAGAATAGGAGGGCTCTACCCCTAGACCCCTCAACGTCGACTTGTAGTAGCTCTCTAACCTTACACCTCATCTGGGATGGCGTGTCCGTGAACGCTTGTCCATGAAAACCCCTGACCTCGCAGTCGACTATGATCTCCTTGCCCTTCATGAGCGCGTAGTCCCTAGATGAGAATGAGGCGTAGTCAGCTCCCAACACTCTGACGTTCGCGTACTCGTCTTCAACTCCCAGAGCTCTAGCCCTTCTAGAGGCCTCGTCTAAGAAGACCCTGTAGCTAGGCCTCTTCAAGCCAACCACCGCGTAACGCCACTTCAAGCTCCCCCTCGCTGAAAATAAATCTTCACTCCACGCTTAATTTATGGAGGATATGAGTGTAATAACGAGGTTTGACCCCTGGAGGGGCAAGCTGTGCACCTGTCCAGCTAAGTATAGCTTCTCGCCTTACACTGGCTGTAGCCACAGTTGCTTGTACTGCTACGCCTCATCGTACATCAGGGGCTTCTCGACCTCGAGGCCTAAAGTGGACTTAGAGCGTAGGCTCCTAAGGGACTTGGCTAAGATCGATAGGGAGCTGCCGATATCCATGGCGAACAGCTCAGACCCATACCCGCCAATGGAGCTTGAAGTAGGCCTCACTAGGAGGTGCTTGTCGATGCTCCTGCCTAGGGGCTTCAAGGTCATGATCATAACGAAGTCGAGCATAGTGGCTAGAGACGTGGACTTGATAAGTAAGGGGAACTGCGCGGTTAGCTTTACCATTACGACTCTCGACGAATCCCTTGCCTCCATAATTGAGCCTAAGGCGCCGAGGCCTAAGGAGAGGATTAAGGCCCTCAAGGCTTTAAGCGAGGCTGGAGTGCCCTGCGCCTTGAGGATAGACCCCATAATACCCGGCTTAAACGACGATGAAGAGCTCATAAAGAGGCTTGTTGACGAAGCTGTTAGAGCTGGCGTTAAGCACATCTCCTCGTCGACCTACAAGGCCAAGCCGGACAACTTCGCTAGGATGTGTAGAGCCTTCCCAGACAAAGAGCCATACTGGCGGCAGCTGTACCTCGAGGAGGGGGTTAAGATAGGGGGCTCCACGTATATGAAGGAGAGCTTGAGGCTTCAGCTCATGAAGATGGTCAAGGAGATCGTGGAGAGCCGAGGCCTAACCTTCTCAACGTGTAGAGAGGGCTTCCCAGAGCTCACGACGAGCTCGACGTGTGACGCAACCCACTTAATTCCAGTGAGAGTTAGGCCTAGAGGCTTAGGGTGAGTTGAGCTCCACCACTAAGCCCTCTCAGTCTCTCTCACTTTATCCTTGGGCTCCCACCTAAACCTCCATAGCCCTCGAGCGAAGTCCTCAACTGCCACCTCTAGTGCTCCAGCTAAGGCATCTGATATGAGGGGTTCGTCGACAGCCATTGAGATCACGACGTCGACATCAACCTCCCTAGACTCCACGTCAGCAACCACTTGGACTCGAGCGGATTTGGGTAGTATCCAGACCTTTAGGGGTCCTCCAGCAGCCTCGTAAACGTCCTCTCTCGCATCCTGAGGTGGCCATAGGTTTAGGTCCCTCGCAAGCCATGTGGGGATGAGCAGCTGAGGTGAAGGGGCCTCGTAGCCGCTGTTGAGTAGAGCTACAACTTCTCTAGCTAACCCGCCAACCTTAACTCTTAGCTTCAGCCTTACCGCCACTAGAGACACCCTTCGCCTTTATCCTGCCTACTCTAACCCTCTTCGCCTTTATCCTGCCTACTCTAACCATTAGGGCTCGTGATACAATTCCTCGACCACCCTTTTCTCCTTATCGAGTGGCTCTCGAGCTTACAGCACTTGAGTTAGCACTAGTAGGGCCCACACGGGTATGGTGAATGCACTCCACACAAGCGGACTCCACTTAAACACCTTGTAGCCGTCTAATGGAGGTACTGGAATTAAGTTGAAGGCGGCTAGCCACAGGTTTGCTGTGAAGCCCATGCTAGCTGTTACGTAGAGGTAGAAGCCCATGTTCACGTGCATGAGCCCGTAGAATAGCGCCGCCAGCATTATGTTGGCTCCAGGGCCTGCCAACGATATCACCCCGTAGACCCTCTCGACCTGCTTGACCGATATCGAGGTCGAGATCGCGAATGGCGTTATGTAGACAGCTCCTGGAGCTGCAAATATGACCCTTCCACCTGAGGCTAAGGCCATTATGAGCGCCAGCATTAACCCCCAAACCCACATCCTGTACTCGGCTAGGCACCCAAACCTTTGAGCTGTAAATCTGTGCATGAGCTCGTGGAGGACGAAGCCTAAGCCCACGCCTATGAGGCTCGCTGAGAACATGAGGCTGAAGAAGCCTGAGTGCAGGTAGTAAGCTGAGAAGCAGAAGCTTATCACGATCCACGATACGGCGAGCTCTAGTACCTCTCTTAGAGTGAAGCCGTAGTACCTCCCATACCTCATGTAAGCCCACCCATATCTTAGAGACACTACTCTTGACTCAGCCACCTCAGTTAAACTTAGCTTAGTGGCTTACACTTCGAGCTTGGGTTAGCTCCACCACTATTCTGCTCCAGCGAGCTCTTAAGCCCCTCTTAAGCCTCTCCCTAACCTCGTCCCTGACGTCCTGCTTCGTCATGACAGTCTTGACGATAACCCCCTGCAAAGCCCTATCTACTGTGCACACGAGTAGGTAGCTTGACGTCCAGATGTAGATCCTCTGAGTTGACGCCTTGTAAAAGCCATCTCTCACGACGTTTCTAACTATGTCTGCTGCGACGACGTCACTAATCTTCTTAACCCTACTGCTACACCTCTCGATTAGCCTATGCACGGCGTGGCGGGTCACGTAAACCTTAACGACGCCCCTCTCCATAATCCTCTTCAGCACCTGCCTGCAGTCGACGTAGTCAGAGCACTCCTCGCTCACAGCGTAGCACTAATGCAGCTGCTAGATTAACCTTGAGCAGCTTGGCGAGCGCACAAGCTTAGAGCTTGGACTCTACGTCGCCGTGCCACATGGCCTCAAATATCCTCCTAGCCTCCTCAACCCCCACCTTCCTCGGGTTTACGTCGAGCATCCTCCTGCTCTTGAGCATGTTGCTCGCCAAGGACATTATGTCCTCCTCAGGCACACCTACGTCCTCAAGGGTTGTGGGGAGGTTTAAGTCTAGTAGGAGGTCGTATACCTCAGCTACAGCTAGCTGAGCAGCTTCTCTAACGCTTAGCCCACTCACCTCAACTCCCATGGCGACAGCTATGTCAGCCAGCCTCTCCGGCACAGCAAGCGAGTTGAACTTCATGATGTAGGGCAAGGCTATTCCACAAGAGATCCCATGCGGAACTCTGTACTTGACGGCGAAGGCGTAGGCGGCAGCGTGACCAGCACAGTTGCCAGCGTTGCTGAAGGCGAGCCCAGCTAGTAGCGCCGCTTCGCTCATGGCGGCTCTAGCCTCTAAGTCCTCTCCGTCGGCGTAGGCTCTCCTCAAACCCCAAGATATCAAGCTCACAGCCTCTAGGGCTAGTGGGTCTGTGTAGCTGTTAGCCCCCAAGGACATGTAAGCCTCAATGGCGTGGGAGAGGGCGTCGACTCCAGTTGATGCCGTCAGCCTGGGGTTCATGGTCACCGTGAGCTCAGGGTCCACTATGGCCACGTCGGCCACCACGTTGTCGCTCACCACTCCAACCTTCACCTCATCCTCCTCGGAGACCACGACAGCTACTCTCGAGACCTCACTTCCACTTCCAGCCGTCGTGGGTATGAGTATCAAGGGCAACCCCTTCCTCGGAACTTTATCAACGCCCACGTAGCTCCTCACAGGATCCCTATTGAGTGGAGCTATGGAGGCTATCTTAGCCATGTCTAGGCTGCTGCCCCCACCGAAGCCCACGACGACGTCGAGCCCCCTGGACTCAGCGAGCCTACGAGCGTGCTCAGCCACGCGCTCAGCCAAGCTCATGTCGGGCTCGGGCTCCACCTCACCGTAAACCTCCACTTGAACCCCAGCCTCCTCCAAGGGCTTCAGAACTCTGTCAACTCTCTTGGACTCAACAGCTCCACGGCCAGTTACAACAAGGGCTCTCTCACCGAATAGCTTAGCTAAGCCTCCAACTCTCTCTACAGCTCCACACCCCAAGACAACTTGGGGAGGAGCCCTTATCGAGTAGACTCTATATGCTTCGTGCCTCGGCAAGACAGGCACACTCCAGCCTGAGTTATGCTCTTCAACCTTAATTAAGCGTTAAGAACAAGATTTCTTTTACACTCGACCGATTAGCTTATCACTCTCCATGACCTTAATGATTAATTGGCAAGGGGGTTGGCGTTGAAGCTCCCGGTTGAGGTTGCCTCAATAGAGCTCAGCGACGACCTCCAGGAGCTCAGAGTTGATGGAAGGGTTTTTAAGCCCTCCACTAGGCTTGTAGGCGACTTAAAGCCTGTCTTGGCTAGCAGCGTAGATGAGAGCTTGCAGGGCGAGCCAGCTTACTTCATGTTTAGGTCGGTCTCGAGGGCTGTGGACGAGCAGCTATTTAAGTGCTTATGCTTGAGGTATGACATCACAGTGATACCTCCTCGAGTGCTCGGCGAGGAGTTCGTGAAGACCTTCGGCCACTACCACCCTACACCCTACGGAGACCTATCATACCCAGAGGTCTACGAGGTTCTAGTTGGCGAGGCTCACTACATACTTCAGAGGGAGGAGCGCGGAGCCATTAAGGACATAGTAGTCGTGAGGGCTAGGGAGGGGGATAAGGTGCTCATACCTCCCAACTACGGCCACGTCACGGTGAACCCCTCGAGCAAGATCCTCGTAATGGCTAACCTCGTCTCCTCCACCTTTAAGTCCATCTACGAGCCCTACAAGGCCAGGAGAGGTGCAGCTCTCTACGAGCTGGCTGATGGGAGGCTCCTCGCAAATGAGGAGTACGGCGAGACCCCCCGCTACAGGGAGGAGAAGCCCTTAAGGAATTTGCCCGGAGCAGCTGGTGGAGACCTCTACACGTCCTTCTTGAAAAACCCCCTCGCCTACAGGTTCCTGAATAACCCACTTCTCACTCCAAGGGTCTGGTAACATGAGGGTTACGTGCCTCTGCGGTGGTGTTGGAGCAGCTAGGTTCCTACAGGGGCTTGTACAGGTTGTTGAGCCTTCGAGCGTGACGGCCATAGTCAACACCGGCGACGACGTGGAGCTCAACGGCCTCATGATATCCCCAGACATAGACATAGTGATATACACCCTTGCAGGCGTAGTCGATGAGAGCAAGGGTTGGGGGTTAAGGGGGGACACCTTTAATTGCCTTAGGGCTATGGAGAGGTTCGGCTTAGAGACATGGTTTAAGCTCGGCGACATGGACTTAGCGACTCACATATTCAGGACAATGATGTTGAGGAGGGGCTTCAAGCTGAGCCAAGTCACGGAGGCAGAGCGCAAAGCCTTCAACGTGGAGGTCAAGGTGATACCAATGACGGACGACAAGGTCACAACCATAGTGAAGGTCGAGGGCGAGTGGGTTCACTTCCAAGACTACATGGTCAAGATGGCCTGTCAAGGAGTTGTAGAGGGAGTTGGCTTTAAGGGCATCGAGAAGGCTAAGCCAGCTCCAGGGGTTCTAGAGGCTATTAGGGAGGCTGATGTCGTCGTAATACCCCCAAGTAACCCAATTGTGAGCATAACCCCAATCCTCTCCGTACAGGGTGTTAGAGAGGCTGTCGAGAAGGCCAAGAGGGTTGTCGCAATAAGCCCCATAGTGGGTGGGAAGACCATTAAGGGGCCGGCGGACAAGCTCATGGCTGCCCTGGGCTTCGAAGTTTCACCTAAAGGAGTTGCTGAGATATATAGGGGCTTGGCGAAGTCCATGGTAATAGACGAGGTGGACCGCGACTACGCTCCAGCCATCGAGGAGATGGGTATAAAGGTTGGGGTTACAAATACGATTATGAGGGACCTAGAGGCCAAGAGGTCTCTCGCAAGTTTTGCCTTAAAGCTGGCTATGGGCTGATCGTGTTGACGGTAATCGAGAAGTATAGGGTGTTAATAGTAGTCGAGGGTATTGGCGAGGCTGAGGGGGAGCTTGTGAGAACCTATGCTCCTCTCACCATAGCCAGCATAGTCAAGATGCTGCCTGTCAGGTCTAGGGCCTACAAGCTCCCAGACAGGGTCTACATGGCCATAGGGCTGGCCCACGACGTGGAGAAGCCTAGGTCTCAAGTCTCGAGGGAGGACATAGCGTTTTGGCCTCAAGCATCAGCCATAACCTTCTTCATAAAGGACTCAAAGCTATCCCAACCTGTCAGCCTGATAGGTAAGGTGACTAGGGGGATAGAGGTCATAGAGGCTGTTAGAATGGGGACTCCAATAACCGTGCAGCTCCTAGAGTAGGCTGAGGCTGTAGCTCACTTATCACCAGCGAACTCGGTGAATGGTGGAGGCTTTTCGAGGCTTATTATGGGTATGGCGACCCACCCAGGCTTTGAGCCCTCTGACACCATTATCTGCTCGCTCCCCTCAGCCCTTATGAGGAGGTACTTGCCGCGTAGGGCTTCACTGCTCGAGTAGTAATAGAATATCGGCAGCCCATACATGTTGTAGTAGTCGTGGTAGAC
>Ga0164311_10001188_pt1 | contig 12513 bp, 11 predicted proteins | sample GuaBasSedimGuay2_FD_121796 | JGI IMG/M metagenome (GOLD analysis project Ga0164311, IMG submission 121796) | Subseafloor sediment microbial communities from Guaymas Basin, Gulf of California, Mexico - Guay2, Core 4569-9, 9-12 cm | ecosystem: Environmental > Aquatic > Marine > Hydrothermal vents...
AGCTTACAGAGCCTTAGGTTCTGGAGCCCTAGTAGGCTTGTTGAGGCTGCTTTGAAAGCTGCTGTAGAGCACAGAGCTCAAGGCGTTCTTGTCGCTGGCGGGCTAGACGATGAGCTCGATGCGCTCGTGAGCTTAGATAGGGCTGTAGGGCTGCTCGGGTGCTCTCCACGAGAGTTTAAGCGTGCAAGGAGCCTCAGGGCTGTAATGGAGGCTGCAGCTAGGTCTGGTGTGGCTACGCCGAAAGCTGCCTTGTGCAGGACGCCAGGCGAGGCAGCTGAGGCAGCTAGGAGGATAGGGCTGCCAGCTGTGCTAAAGCCAGACAGGACGTCAGGAGGCTATGGCATCAGGGTAGCTAGAAGCCTAGAGGACATCATAAGAGAGTTCAAGGTCGTGGCATCCCACAGCAGAAGCCACGTGGTCCTCCAGGAGTACATTGAGGGAGCTGATGCAAGCGTATCGCTGATCGCAACAGGGCAGGATGCAGTGGCTGTCTCGCTCAACCAGCAGATCCTAGGGCTAAGAGAGCTTGGGCAGCTTGAGCCACTGGGCTACTCTGGCAACATCACCCCACTGAGGCTAGGCAGAGCTGAAAGCGAGATCAGAGAAGCCTGCGAGGAGCTCTGCAGGAGGCTAGGGCTAAGAGGGTCTATTGGAGTAGACTTTGTGGTGAGAGATGGGGAGGCATACCTCATGGAGGTCAACCCCAGGTTCCAGGCGACACTTGAGTGCGTAGAGGAGGCTTACGGCGTCAACCTAGTGGAGCTGCACCTCAGCGCCCTAGAGGGTAAGCTCCCAGAGCCTGTGAAGGCAAGCAGGTATGCAGCTAGGCTGATAGTCTACGCTAAGCAGCCCTGCAGAGTAGGCTACCTGCACGACATCAGTGGAGTAAGAGATGTACCTCCACCAGGAACAACCATAGAGAAGAGAGCTCCAGTCTGCAGTGTGCTCTCGACAGCCCAGACACCAGAGCAGGCGCTAAGAAGCTGCCTGGAGAAAGCTAGAGAAGTCTATGAGAAGACGGTATATTCCATAAGGTCCCATGAAACTGGTATCAGCCTTAGGAGAAAAGCCTTAGAGGGAGCACAGTGTCTTTAGTAGCTTTCTTGTATCCTGCGCCCACAGCTTTAACTAGACACAATCCCTAGACCACTGCGCGCGCCTTCTATTCGCGGAGTCAGATGCCTGATGCAAGCCAACTGGATTTAGGATGTGTACTCTTAAGTGAAACTTTAAGAAGCTCCTCTGCTAGCCTGCTATAGCGAGGAGAGAGGGCTTGCGAGGAGAGCAGCTGAAGGCTCTAGCTGAAGTCACGGCAGCTGAAGCCTGCTTCCTAGTAGCTGCATGGTGGATGCAGGCAGCACGCCCTGAGGGGTATGGCTGGTATTCTAAGAGCTTCATGATCTTACTGGGCTTCCTGGGGATACTCGCGCATGGGAGGCCAGGTAGCTATGGCCTTAAGCCAAGGAGCTGGAGGTTTAGTGCCAAGTGGACTGCTATGACAGTCAGCTTGTTCGCACTGGCTTACCTGGTGGCTCTCTTGGGGGCTGCTATAGCAGGTATGCACATGAGCTTAAAGCCTGTGGAGCTGCTTGAGTACATATTATGGTACTATGTGTTTGTTGGGTTCTCTGAGGAGCTCTTCTTCAGAGGCTATGTGCAGTCTAGGCTGAATGAGGTGTTCACCAGGAGGTATAGGAGCTTTCTCTGGGTGAGATTCGAGTGGACTCAGGGGACTTTGGTGACTGCAGTGTTCCTGTTTGGGCTACCTCACCTGCTTGTTTGGATAAACCCCTTCATGGGCGTCTTCAGGGTGACAGGTGTGGCTTTAGCTGTCGCAGCTTCTGCAGTGTTCATGGGGCTGGTGCTTGGGGTTCTCAGAGAGAAGACTGGCTGCATACTTCTCTCGACAGCTCTCCATGGCTCCATGACGTTCACGACATTCAGCTTGAGCAAAGTGATTGGAGCCACAGCGTTAGGCGGGGTGGCAGCAGCGGCAGCAGTCTTCGCCTTCCTAGCACTCCTAGAGAGGATACTAAGTGACCCGCTGCATTGAGGCGTCGTGAGCTGCAGGACGCAGCAGGTCGCATGAGAGCAGCTAGCTGCTAGGCAAATGGGCTCTTAGGCTCTTATAGGCCTGCTCTGCGGTAGCTGTGCTCTGCTAAAAGAGAGAAGCGGCTACTCTCTCTTCTGTATCACTAGGTGGAACCTCATGGCTACTGTAAGGAACAGTATGAAGTAGAAGAGCAGCCCTAGCGTTGACGTGAGCAGCCCGAAGTGCCTTGCTCCCTGTATTCCTGCCCTGACTAGGTCCATGGAGTATGTTAGCGGTGACAGCGCTGCTAGTGCTCTCCCCCATGCTGGAAGGCGGCTTACTGGTATGAATACTCCGCTTACGAATAGCATTGGGATCCTCACGAAGTTCAGGGGCATCATCACCTGCCCTGGGTTTTGTGTAGGGATGCTCGCGAACATCACGCCCATGCATGAGAATGTGAGTGAGGACAAGGCTATGCCGAGTGCTAGCTCCAGGGGGCTTCTTACACTCATCCCTACCGCTAGGCCTACTGCTATCGGCGGGATGGAGGCTACTGTCCCGTATGCTAGGCCTGCTAGGGTCTTGCCTATTAAGATTGCCTGCAGGCTGACTGGGGCTACGAGGAACCTGTCGAATGTCTTGACTCTCCTCTCCATTGGTATCGTCACTGGACCTATCGACGATGAGGCGAAGAGCAGTGTCTGGGCTATGAGCACGGGTATGGCCTCGTCTACTGTCACTCCTCTGCCTACGACATACGATAGGAACAGTGAGACTGGGAGGAGGAAGCCGAACATCACTGTGCTAGGCTTCGCGTAGTACACCTTGATGTCCTTCTCAGCGACCGCGAGCGCGACATAGGCTTCTCTCAGAAGCCTACGCATAGGCTCCACCCCCTGAGGCTGTCAGCTCAAGGAATATGTCCTCTAAGCTGGGTTTGAGCGTGCTTATGGAGACTATCTTCAGCTTGTGCTCCCTAGCGTAGTCGCATACTGCCTGGATGACATCAGGTGGGCTTGAGGTGTATATCCTGTACTTGTCTCCCTCTTTAACCACCTTAAGGGCCCCCTGGATCCCATTGAGGTAGGCTTCAGCCCGCCTCTCAACCCTGTTGAATGAGACTACAACAGACTGCAGCCTCCTCGCCCTGCTCTTGAGGTTCTCTGGTGTGTCCACTGCTACTATCCTCCCCTTGTTGATTATGGCTATCCGGTCGCACATCACATTCGCCTCGTGCATGTTGTGTGTTGTCAGGAATATTGTCAGCCCCTGCTTGTTCAGCTCTCTTATCAGCTCTCTTATCTTGATGACGCTCTGGACATCTAGGCCTGTTGTAGGCTCATCTAGGAACAGGATGGAGGAGTTGTTCATGAGGGCCATCGCTATGCACAGGCGTCTCCTCATGCCCTTCGAGAGCTTCCAAGCTGGCTCGCTTCTCTTCTCCTCTAGGTCGAAGAGCTTGAGGAGGCTTCTGGCTCTCTCCTCCCTCTCACGCCTCGGTATCCCATAGAGCTTGCCTGTGAATGTGAGGTTCTCCCATGTCGTGAGCTCCATGTACACGTTTGACGTGTCTGGGACTACGCCTATGTGCTCTTTTGCCTTGACTGCCTCAGCCTGTATGTCATAACCCATTATCTTGGCTGTCCCCCCTGATGGCCTTGACATCCCTGTCAGCATTCTGACTGTAGTCGTCTTCCCAGCCCCGTTTGGCCCTAGGAACCCGAATATCTCCCCGGTGTGCACTGTGAAGGTTATGTGGTCGACTGCGAGGAGCCTCCCGTACCACTTTGTGAGGCTGTATGCCTCTACTGCCTCAGTCAGCTTGCTCACCTCCCTTGCTCTCAGCCTGCTCGAGCTCCTGTATCTTCCTCTCGACGTACTCTAGCCTAGCCTTGAGGATCTCCCTGATCCCTCTCAGAGTGGAGAGAGCTAGCTTCCTGTCCTGGCTGGCAAGCTGGTCGATGTCTAGGGCTGGGAGCCCTATGCTGGCAGCTGCAGCTCTGAGCAGCCTTGGGTGTGGAGGCATGTGCCTTAGGATGCAGCTGAGGTACCTGCCTGTGAAGGCTAGGCTCTCTTCCACTGTGAGGAGGCTTTCTCTCAGGAGCTCTTCTCCAGCTGGGGTTATGTGGTAGTATTCTTTCCCTTCTTCGAGCTTGGTTTCGATTAGGCCTCTGCTCTCTAGCCTCCTTAGTGCAGGGTATATTGTGCCAGTTTTCGGCTCCCATACACCCTTGAACTCCTCTCTGAGCTTCCTGACGATCTCATAGCCGTATAGCGGTGTCTTCCTGAGCTGCAGAAGTATCAGGAGCTCTATTGGGGATAGCCTTCTCCACCTCCACCCACCTAGGCACATAGTAGACCACTACGCAGTAGATCTCTACTATCATTTATAAAGGTTGCCGTCTGAAGCCCAAGGCATGCAGCAGCTAATGGCAGCAGGCAGCCGCTACAGGGCAGCATAGACCAGCAGCACCAGGCGTGTCGCCTGCTGAAGACGCTGAAATAGCTTAGCCTACTCCCCACGCTGCCTGCTGTTTAACATTTTAAGCTTGCACGAGCAGGGCTCTAGGTGTCAGGTGTGCTTGTCCTCAGCAGGAGAGACCTTGAGAAAGCTGTCTCCATGAGGGAGGCTATAGAGGCTGTTGAGAAGGCCTTCCTCGCCTTATACAGAGGGGAGGTCAAGCAGCCTTTGAGGAGCATCGTGGAGGCTGCTGGAGGCTATGTGCTGAACATGCCATGCTACTATCCTGCTGCTAAGAGCTTCACTGTGAAGACTGTGTCTGTCTTCGAGGAGAACCTGAGGAGAGGGCTGCCAACGATCTTCGCGACAGTCCTGCTCATAGACCCTGAGACCGGGATGCCTCTGGCTGTGATGGAGGGAGGCTACCTCACCGCATTGAGGACTGGAGCTGCAACCGGCGTGGCTACGAAGCACCTTGCCAGAGAGGACTCTGAGGTCCTTGCTATAGTGGGAGCCGGCTTCCAGGCGCCATTCCAGGCTAAAGCTGTGATGGAGGTCAGAGGCATCAAGAGGGTTCTGATCTATGACATCAGCAGGGAGAGGAGCGAGGGGCTAGCTGAGGAGCTCAGGAGGCTTGGCGTCGATGCTAGGGCTGTCGACAGCTGCAGGGAGGCTGTTGAGCAAGCTGATGTTGTCGTGCTGGCTACCACAGCTAGGGAGCCTGCCATAAGCGGAGACTGGGTGAAGCCTGGAACCCACCTGAACTCCATAGGGTGGATGGGCACTGACGCAAGGGAGCTCGACACAAAGACTGTATTGATGTCAAAGCTCGTAGTGGACTCCAGGGAGGCTGTCTTAGCTGAATCAGGTGACATACTCATACCGATAAGGGAGGGGGCGATGAGCGAGGAGCACATCTACGCTGAGATAGGTGAGGTAATAGCTGGAGAGAAGCCTGGCAGAGAGAGCGAGAGAGAAGTCACCCTCTGGAAGAGCGTCGGGCAGGCTGTCCAAGACGCTGCTGTAGCTAAGCTGGCATATGAGAGAGCTGCCGAGGCGAAGCTAGGAGTAGAGGTTGAGCTTTGAAATGATATGGCAAGCACATGCTAGAAGGATAGAGCTCATGCGACAGCAGATGCACATAGCCACCGGGCGACACAGAGACAACAGGGTTGCAGCTGGCGCAGCATGGCTGGCTTACTCTCACAGCCATGCCGTGCCAGCAGACTGATAGAGCAAGCTGCCCAGGGAGACGCCAGGTGCACTTGAGAGGATTGAGCCAGTAGAGAGGGTACCCTGGTAGCTCTGCTGGCTGAGGTGAAGAGAGGGCAAGCTGGCAGTCTCAGAAAGGCGCAGCTGCCTACGCTGGCTACTCTACTGGGGTGAGCTTCATTGTCGGATGTGGGACGCTTGTATCAAGTTGGACATTGTAGTAGCCTGTCTCAGGCTTGCTTCCATAGAGGAATAGGCTCCTGTCTATGAACCTGAGTGATATGTGGATGTCACATATGTTCCTCAGCACCTGGTTCACAGGCACTCCAGGCTTTGTCACGAATATAATCAGAGACTCTAACTCCTTGCACACAGTAGTCATTGTTCTCACAAGGTGGGAGAGGCCTGCCGCATGGTACAGGACAGCTAGCACCTGTAAGTCGATTACAGCTAGTGGAGGCTGAGAAGACTTCTGGTACGCCTTCACGATCGACGAGCCAAATGCCTCAGTGTCCCTCTCAAGGTCTCCTGTGAAAACGTGGTCTCCACCAGGCTCCCAGAGCTTCCTCACCTTGAATACCCTCAGATACCTTTCTGCAGGCTGGCTGCCTACTAGGAGCTTGAACATGGACTTGAGGCTTTGAGCAGTGTACCCTGCTATCAGAGTTGAGACCACCGGCCTCCCCTGCGCTATGAAGTTCTCCATGGTGACTCCTGCGGTCATGGCCATGGCTGGGTCAGGGACGTTCTCGCTTGCTTCAATCAGCACTGCGCCAGCTCTGGGGTAGCCTCCACCGAGTAGTGCATCTAGGTCCTTACACCCTGTTGAGAACATCGAGTATGAGTCTGGCTGAGGCCTATGCTTCTCAGCTGAGCTCGGCAGGGATATCTCAAGAGGCTTAAAGCACATGAACTTCGAGTTATGTAGAGTGAAGGTGTATGCTGGCTGCCTTATCCTAACTCCTCGAGTCTTGTTTATGTATAGCTCTCGAATGAGCCTGTCATGCTCGATCCTGGAGACTAAGGTCACTATGCCATCAGCTATGTAGTCTAAGGGCTGTGTTGACACACCCTCTGAGACTATGATGAGGTGGCATCCCGTCTCCTCAGCTATCTCCCTCAAGGCCCTCTCGAAGTTCAATGTGGTCTCCATGGTCGACTTGATCGCCTCAAGGCTATCCACCACTATAGCAGTCTCCTTGTGTGAGCTCGCGAACTCGTAGGCGGCCTGAAGGAAAGCAGGCTCCTCCATAAACCGGAATGAGAAGGGAGTCTTGGGCTGCGAGATCACCCTGCTCGCATCTATTATGGTGTCCTCGTCTAGTACGCTCTTCACCCAAGGAAACTGAGCTAGCAGAGTGCTATAGGAGACTCGAGAGGATATGTAGCAAACCCTCCTGCCCTCAGACTTGAGCTTAGATAGGATCTCCAGCACTAAGGTGGTCTTACCTGTCCCAGCTTCGCCCTTAACGAGAAGCATGAAGGATGGGAACTTACTTAAGGCCTCACTGAGTTCTATAGGTATGCTCAAGCCGACCCTAATCCCAGGGTGCAAGCTATAATTTAAACTCTGTCTAAGCCATGTGGTAGCATGACAGAGGCCTTCTAAGCTGGCTCCAAAGACAGCTTAAGGCGCATTTAGCCTAGCTAGATGGCAGTGATCCTCCTGCATGTGCCAGCACTGCGGCCGTAGGGCTGTAGTTAGCTTCTGTCTGAGGCCTCTGGGAGCAGGCCTGCTTCAACGAGGATTCTCAAGGTGTCCTCGTGGAGTTCTCCAGCAAGCTCTGGAAGCTCCTCTACCAAAGCCCACTTCGCCTCAGAGATCTCAGCTCCAAGCCTAAGCTCTGTCGTCTCTGGAGCGCACCAGTAGACTACGTAGAGTATGTGGAAGCCATCACTGAACACTTTCTCTACTGTTGCAGCATGCTTTATGACCTTAGCCTCAATGCCAGTCTCCTCTTTTAGCTCACGCAGACAGCACTCTGAGAGGAGTTCACCTTCCCTTGGGAACCCGCCTGGCAAAATCCACTTTCCACTCCACCTGCTCTCATAGGAGTGCTTCACCAGAAGCACCTTCCCATTATGGTAGACTAGAGCACCTGCTGCAACCCTTATCACACAGCACCACCTTAAACTCAACCAGGCTTAAAGCCGCCAGCCAAGGATAAAGCTAACACGAGCAGATAGCATTTACCCTGGCATCAGTGTCGGGTACAAGAGGAGTGGATCTGATGGGCGTTACCCTGGAGATCTCTTGGAGACAAGCCGCTGGCTAGATCTAGCGTGCTGAAGGCGTTGGGTGAGGCGTAGATGCCTGCTCAGAGCTATGTGCCTGAGTGGGGCGTGAGGCACGCACGCAGATGGGCTGCTGGAGGAGCATAGCAGCTAATCGCCTTCAATGGTGGCTTTCACCGCACGCATCTGCTGTGCTTAGAGCCAGGTTGCTGCGTGCAGGCGGCTTAGGCGCTCCTGAGTAGGCTGTGAGGCTCTGGCTTGGGGTGCAGGCTCTAAGCTTGGCGCCCGCTGCCACAGGAAGCCTACTAGGCCACCACAGGCTGCACCTCAGGGCCTCTGTAGAGCTGCTGTAGTGCAGCTATGCTAACGCTTTTACCATAGGAGCGGTAGGGTCTTTGGTGCTAGTTTGAGGCTTAGGTGTGCTGCTGTGGCTTTTGTATCAGAGCTGCATGGGAGTAGAGAGGAGAGCCTTGAGGCTTTGAGGTGGGCTTCAGAGGAGCTTAGGAAGCTTGGTGTGGAGGTGTATGAGGCTGGTGTCGTGGTTGGGAGAGAGGGGTTTAGGGATGCTTTGGAGCATGCCAGAGATGCTGGCATGCTCTTGCTGCTAGCTGGTAGCGGTGGGGCTGGAGGGGTAATCGTTGACTTCTGGCTTAGCTGCGGTAAGCCAGTGCTCGTAGCTGGGCTTGTTGCGGAGAATGGGTATGCCTCTGCTGTCAAAGCCCACTCTAGGATAAGGAGGCTTGGAGGGTGGTCTAGGCCAGCTTGCATAGAGAGCCCTGGGGAGAGTAGGAGGCTGGAGGTGGAGGCTAAGGCTGTAGCTGCATCAGCTTGGATAAGGCAGTCTAGGATTGGGGTAGTTGGATACGAGAGGCCCTCTATAGCTGAGGCCAGGGCCCTTAAGGCTGTGCACGGGGCTACAGTTGTCTACGTGAAGAGCAGCTTGGTCAAGGAGTGGGCTGAGAAGGCCAGCGCCAGCCTAGAGGCCCTGGGGGCAGCGGAGATAGCGGTGGATGCAAGCGAGCTTGAGAAGGCAGCTAAGCTAGCTGCTGCGCTCAAGGCTGTAGCTGAGAGACTGAACCTCACAGCAATCACCTTAGACTGCTTCAGGCTGATGGATAAGCTTGAGACGACGCCGTGCATTGCAGCAGCCCTCTTGAACTCGAGCAGCTTCATCTTCTCCTGTGAGGGAGACTTGAAGTCTACTCTCAGCATGATGCTCCTGAGCAGGCTGTCAGGGAAGCCAGCCTGGATGGCTAACATAGCTAGAGCCAGCGGAGAAAGGCTTCTGCTAGCCCACTGCACAGCCCCACTAGCCATGCTGGACACCGTGAAGATCACAACGCACTTCGAGACCGGGAGGTATGCTGCTGTAACTGGGAGGTTTAAGGCCAGCAGCGTCACAATAGCCAAGTTCACAGAGAGCTATGGTACGCTTCTAGCAGGCTACGCTAGGGTAGCCAACCCCCAGCCTAGGGTAAGCGGGGTGTGTAGGGCGCAGCTTGAGCTCGAGGCTGACATCGAGAAGATAATAGATGCTCTCCCAGAGAACCACCTAGCTCTAGTAGAGGGAGACCTGAGAAGTGAGGTCAAGAGCTACTGCAGCTGCACAGGAGTCAAGCTGGTAGAAGCACAGTGAGGGCAGGCGCCACCAGATGTCGAGCAGCGTAGCCTTGCAGCCACGTCTCCCACAGCCTGCACTCAGCTCCTCTGTGAGCAGACAGTGAAGTGAGGTAAGGTTTAAGTGCTTGATGCCGTGAGCGTGGGGGATCTCCTATTTGTCAACAGGGCGAGAGGAGCACAGCCTCAAGAGGGAAGTTGGGTGGTATGGCAGCTTCTCCATGGGCTATGCTGATGTCGGAGCTGACATATACATAGCCCTAGGCTTGGTCTCGCTTTACGCTTGGGGTGGAGCACCCCTAGCGTTTCTGGCTGCTGCGTCAGCTTACGTCGCTACCGGGCTGGCGTACGCTGAGCTAGCTAGCACATACCCGTATGCTGGTGGAGCCCAGGTCTACAGCATGAAGGCCACTAACGACCTCATGGGCTTCCTAGCAGGCTGGGTTATAATGTTGGACTACATAGTTGATATAGCCCTGTTCTCGATGGCTAGCGCAGGCTACCTCTTCTTCATCTTCCCCCAGCTCAAGGCCATGCACGTGTACCTCGGGCCAGCTAAGCTTGGGCCTATGACCATCGTGTCGATGACGCTGATAGCATTCCTCATAGCGATAAACCTGATCGGGATAAAGGAGAGCTCTAGGTTCAACGAGGCGATGGTCACACCCTCTCTGATAATCCAGCTCTCGATACTCACGCTGGGGTTCGCCTTGGCTTTCAGCCCAGCCCTCTTCTGGAGGCAAGTCAAGGAGCTTGGGGCGCCACTCCACATGGAGGTCGCCTACAACAAGTGGATGAGCATAAGAACCCAGAACATGCTCTACGGGCTTACCCTCGCGATGAGCTCGTTCATAGGAATAGAGTCGATAGCTCAGGCTGCAGAGGAGACCAGGAGGCCACACAGGTGGATCCCAAGGGCCTCCAAGCTCTCCGTAGCTGTAGTCCTCTTCTTCTGCCTGGGGATGTCCGTGCTAGCCCTGGGGGCCATGCCTTTGAGGGAGTTTACAGCAGACATATCGAACCCGCTGTCAGTTCTCTCCAGCAGGATACCCTATGTGGGCAGGCACTTCTCAGTGCTGGTGGCTGTGACAGGCTTCCTAGTGACTTTGGCCTCAGCTAACACTGGTGTGATAGGGGTGTCTAGGGTTGTGTTCTCGATGGGCAAGTTCAACCTCCTCCCAAGGTGGTTTTACAGCGTCCACCCGAAGACAAGGACCCCAGTGAGGACCATACTGGTGTTCGGCTCGATGGGTGCTCTGCTCACTGTGCTGGAGAAGCTTGAGAGGGTAGCTGACCTATACAACTTCGGGGCGCTACTCTCATACATCTTCGTCCACTACTCTCTGATAGCCTTGAGGAACAGGGATAGGGAAGCCTACAGGCCCTGGAAGGCCCCGGTGACGGTCAGGGTGAGGGGAGTAGAGCTCCCCTTGGTGGGGGTGTTCGGGCTGGCATCATGCACAGCGATATGGCTGATGGTCATAGCATTCCACCCAACTGGCAGGGTGCTAGGCTTCCTCTGGCTTGCAGCTGGCACAGTAGTCTACACGCTTTACAGGTGGAGCAGCAAGCTGCCAGTAGCATCTAGGCTGGGAGCTGAGATGGTTGCCCCAGGGATGGTGAGGTTCCATACGCTAGTCCTTGTGAGGCTTCCAGAGAAGCTGGAGAGCATAGCAGACTTGATCTCGAGGAACATAAGCAAGAACTTCACCCTGCACCTGATGAGCATCATAGACCCCTCTATAATGAGGCCTGAGTCAGTTGAGGCAGTAAGGCGTGAGGCTGAGCTTGAGCTGGCCCAGCTGGCCACTTCGCTGAAGAGAAGGGGCTTTTCAGCGACCTACGAGGTTGCTATAGGGGAGGTTTTCGAGAAGGCAGCTGAAGAGGCTTCGAAGCCCATATACGACTTCGTAGTGGTCTTCAAGAGGAGGGCAGCTAGGACAAAGGACAAGAGAGCAGAGAAGAGCATGACAGAGCACCTGACAAGGCTGGTGGGAGGGAAGCTGATAACCCTGAAGAAGAGGTGGTGGCCATAGGTGCCACGGAAGCTTTTTGAGACGGAGAGGAGCTGGGGCTTGGTGGCTAGTGTGGCTGGGCCTGAGGTCAGCATTATCGTGAACATTGTCGTCGAGCCTAAGAGCTTGGATGACGTTGTGAAGAGGCTGAGAGACTACCCATGGGTTGTCGACTTGTATGAGGTGACTGGAGACTTCGATGTCGTGGCGCTAGTCAAGGCTCCTAATGTAGCGACATTCAGGAACCTGCTCAAGGAGAAGATACTGGCAGTGGAGGGGGTGCGCTCTACCAATAGCGTTGTGATCCTGTACACGCATAAGCGTGAAGGGAGGAAGGTTGAGGTATAGCAGATGCATAGGCTGCTAGTCTGCGTTATAAGGGATCCGAAGGTCAGGAACGCGCTCTTTGAGCTGCCGCACCTCCTCAGGTCAGAGCAGATGCATGCTGTCCTATTCCATGTCGTGGAGGTCCCCATGACCTCACTGCTATACGAGGAGCAGTTTAGTAGGGAGATAGAGGAGGCTGAGGCCTGGATCTCTGAGCTGGAGGAGAGCCTGAAGCCGAGCTTCGCTTCAGTGGAGTCTAAGGTGGTGCTGAGCAGGGACGCAGCTGAAGCCATCCTGACAGAGGCAGAGGAGTCCTATGAGGCAGTAGTCCTCTTCAGAAGGAAGAAGGCAGCCATGAAGGCTATAGCAAAGGCTGTTGGAGCAGACACGACATCGAGAGTCCTGAGGAAGCTAGCTAAGCCAGTGCTAGTTGTGCCAGCACACTAACTTTAATTAGGGTGCCAGCTATAAGCTGCTAGCATGAAGCTAGAGGAGCTTCTCAGGAAGTGGAGAGAGGAGGATGAGGAGGCTAGGAGGATTAGGAGAAGCGAAGCAGACTGGAGCTTCATAGAAAAGCAGCCACCGAGGATAAAAGCTGCACTAAAGTACTA
>Ga0164311_10001189_pt1 | contig 12513 bp, 12 predicted proteins | sample GuaBasSedimGuay2_FD_121796 | JGI IMG/M metagenome (GOLD analysis project Ga0164311, IMG submission 121796) | Subseafloor sediment microbial communities from Guaymas Basin, Gulf of California, Mexico - Guay2, Core 4569-9, 9-12 cm | ecosystem: Environmental > Aquatic > Marine > Hydrothermal vents...
AACAACAACTTGAACGGCAACTGCAATCCAGCCCCATTTCGCTACCGGCATAAATAGCAAGCCGCCTGCAATAGGCTTATTGGCAATCATACCCGCTGTAACCATGGCACCTTCTGCCAAAGGCTCTGCAGCAAATTGGCTGTAAACCTGTGTAAAGAGCGGTGCTGTCCAGGTGCATATGTAAAGACCAATCGTGAACCAGATTGAGCTCAAGATGATCGTCTTGAAGATGTTGCCGTTGGTGGCTGCAACGAAGGGTTGAATGATAAAGGCAATTGCGATCAAGTCAACCAAAAGTAAGGTCTGGTTGCCAGGCAATACAGCACCTAATAGCAGCATGATTGGCATCAAAAGTATGCCGGAAATCAAGGTGGCTGGTTCGCCGTAGCCAGTAGCATCGTTGATGCCGATGTAAAGGCCCATGCCCTGTTTCACACCCTTGGTGGTGCGCTTGCGAGCAGCTTCAGTGATTGGCATGAAGGCAGAGGCAAAAATGTTTGCTACACGTGGGAAGATAGCCATAATTGCAGCAGTCGAGACTGCAATGGTCAGGATATTGCCCCAGGCAGCCAGTGTACCCATATCGTTCAGGTGACCGAGAATACCGATTACTAGACCAAGGATCAGACCCAACACGGTTGGTTCACCTAAGAAACCGATCCTTTTGCGGATCGCTTCCGGGCGCCAACGGATCTTGTAAGCACCTAATTTATTGAGCACCCAGTTGCCAGCTACTGCAAATGGTGTCCCAGGTGTTATGTGGAGAGCTGGAATGGTGCAATTTTGATATCCGTAATAGGTCGACCAACGCTTGGAGTTCATTTCAATGAAGATAACGTTATACAGCACCTGCACAAACATCAATGCGAGGGCCAGCCAAATATCTTCGGTTACAACATAAATCATTGAACCCCAGAACATGTATGAGTAATTGTTCCACAGATCGCCAGGGATAAATACATTGGTAACCTTAGCCAGGAACAGGATGATTTGGAAAAGTAAACCAAATCCAAGGAACATCATACCAGCGCGGGTAGCGTAAGCAATAACAGACGTCGCCTGCCAGCCAATATCAACAACCGGCAAATTGATCCCAGCTACTTGCACTAAGTTTTGTACTGCCGGGACAATAATCGGAACATAGGAATTGATCAACCAGCCAAAACCGGTTAGACCAATACCCGCATTAAGACCTGAGAAGAATGACTTCTTCAGATCAACGCCCAAGATCAAACAAATGATGAAAATGACCACGGGCACAAAGATTGCAGACCCAAATGTACTGAATACATTGTTTAGGGCCAGCATGATGGTATCAAGCGTCATGATTAATCCTCCATTATAAAATATTGGTTTTGAAAACTATCTAGATATGTTCTTTGCAAATTGCTGCGATGCGATGAATGATGATTTACTCTATTTCTCTCGACCTGTTTACCACCTCCTTCCAGCTGAACTAACATATTTAACTAGATACAATCTATCAGATGCTAAAATCCCAGATGTTTTCTTTTCGTTGTTGATCAAAGCATGCCAAATAATAATTGGGGCTGATCTTTTCTTTGACAACGGGGTTTTGTGCAAATTTTCTAATCATGTGCAATTATGTGCATACTTATAATAACAAAGTATTAACATCTTGTCAATATCTTAATGACAAATTAATCATTAATCTTTCTTCTGTTTTGCCGCTTGAGCGCGCTTCATGTATGCAGGTGCCGCTTCAATAATCCCATCAATTGCGGCATTCTGTTCATCATTGGCTTTAAGTTTATAGCCTTGAAACCTTAAATATGCTCCCAGCCAAATCGGCGTAAAATTAAAACGTTTTTTTACAGATTCTGGTTTTGCAAGTACAGGCAAGAATTCGGTTTTATTAAGAATAAACCAGGCGTTACTACGCACGAAGTCATCCCAATCCTCAAACACGGTTTGATAGTATTCATCAATTGTTAGTTCAGGGTTTGCCTTTAAGGCTTCCTCTATACCAGAGTCAATTCGTTTGAGAATTTTGTTCTTGATCCGATTCTGCTGATAAGTCCCTGCTAAAAATATGATAAACCAGAGTCCGAGCACAATCAGACCAACCTGCTGAATGGTAATTTGCATTTTATACTTATTCCTTTCCAATCGACCAATTAATTCCCATTATTATATAACGCACAAGTAGTCAAAATGGTTACGAAAAACAATTGACATGATTAACGTCATTTGGTACAATTTCTATGCACATTATTGCACATTATAAGAATTTTTGCAAGGAGCAATTGCGTATCTTTCTTGTTTGCCTGATAATCCATCCATATTTTTATATGATAAACTCACACAACAAGGTATCACCATTAAAAATTTTATCTTTGAAACATAGTTAACACAATGAGCTATCTGGAGAAATAATGCCAAGTATTGAAGGATATACCGACTACAAGCGCCGTGAATATTGTCATGCAATTGACTGCCCCGTTCAACTACTGCTGGATCAAGAAGAACAAGGCTCTCAAAAACATGAGCTCCTCCGCAGCATCTGCAAAGACAATTGTCTGCACAGCTGCCATGAATTCCACATTTGGTTGAACCAACAGGGTTTTGTAATTGTTAAACCAGCATAGTAAAAAAATATATAAATTTAATAATCTAGGAGGTTGAATTAATGAACTGGGGTTTTGAAAATCGCATGTCAAAATTGTTTAAACCCGATGGACACTGTTTCTATCTGGCAATGGACCACGGGTATTTCCTTGGTGCCACTCACAGCCTTGAGAATGTCGGCAAGACATTTGAACCACTGGCGCCCTACTGTGACGCAGTCTTTGTACCGCGCGGCAGCCTGCGCAACACCATTCCACCCACCACAAACGTACCCATTATCCTGCGCGTTTCTGGTGGGCAGAGTATTGCCTCAGATGATTTAACCAACGAAGAATGGACAGTCTCAATTGACGAGATTCTGCGCCTCAACGTCAGCGCAGTAGGTTATTCCGTCTACCTTGGCAGTCAGCATGAGCACCAAACCTTGATGGGGCTTAACAAACTCGTTAACGCTTGCGCACCTTATGGTATTCCCGTCATGGCTGTTACCGCTGTCGGCCGTGAGCTGGCTCAGAAGAAGGAAACCCGCTTTCTCACCATGGCATGCCGGGTTTGTGCTGAGGCAGGTGCAGACGTTGTCAAGACCTACTACTGTGAAAATTTCGAGGAAATCGTTGAGGGCTGTCCCGTGCCAGTTGTCATTGCAGGCGGTCCAAAGACCGATTCACAGTTGGAAGTGCTTGAATTTGTTCACGATGGCATGCAGCGCGGCAGTGCAGGCGTAAACCTGGGCCGCAACATATGGCAGGATGCTTGCCCAACAGGTATGGCACGCGCCCTTCAGGCAGTTATCCATGAAGAAGCTACACCCAAGGATGCTTACGACATTTATCTTTCCATGAAATCCAAGGCAAAAGCATAAATGCGATAAAATAGCCAGGGGAGGATCGAAAACGATCTCACCCTGGCTTATTCCTAAATATGATGTAATTATCTGAAATTATTTTAGATATTATTAATAAGATACTTGATACAAGATAAAATAGCCAGGATAAGAACATGACAAATCAAAAAGACACGCTTTCATTACTATCTGCTTCAGCAGCAGTATTATCGCAAACCACAAACTTAGCCTATCACAGTTATGGCAGCGCTTCGACCAAGATCAAAGGCACAGATCTTTTCGACCAACCGCTGGATGAGCTTTACTATGTCGAAAAAGGCACTTCGCAGCCCAAGGATTTCCATGCTTACCAAATCGAATGGTTGAAAAAGATCCTGATTCGCGATGACTGGACCGCTGACGATCTAGAAGCCGCCCTGGTAGCTTCAAGCATTAAACCCCACTGTCCACTGCCCTCTGGTGAGATCTTATACCACGCCACGATAAGCTCATCTGCAGTCTTGATCACATACCCGATAGAACTCATGGCACTGGCAACTGTAAAAGATTACCAGTCAGAAATCCGCAAAGTTTTTAACGAAAAGCTGCTTGTAATTGAATCTAAACCTAACTATATAACAACAGCAAAAGCACTTAAAAAAGCTCTCAACGGCAAGGATATCTCAAAACTAAACGGTATTCTTCTGCGTCATTTCGGTCTGTTGACCTTTGCTAATGATCTAAATGAGGCTTATGCGCTTGCCATCGAGATTAACGAAAAAATAAAAGATTATTTAAAAGATCAGGTGAATACTATCTCAGGGTTGATAGTTCCAGCAGCCCAGGCAGAGCCTATCAGAGAGCAATTAGTCATTTTACGTAAAAAGCTCTCCCAAGCCGCAGGAACGCCAGTTCTTTTGCGTACCTGGCAAAACGATAGTGCTCAACAAATAAATACAGATGCCAAATTCAGGGCTTTGCTCCAATCTGGCGCATCAATCATCAACCAGAAAAAAGCTTTTCCCATCCCACCAATTGACCCCAACACCCTCCCAGAGAAGCTTCCTGCAACTAATATACTCCTGGATAAATCGATCGGCTTAAGTATTAGCGCAGGTGATCCTAAAGAGCTGAATAGGGCAGCAACACTCGCTGACCATGCATTACAAACAATCTGGATCGCCAGTCAGCTTGCTGAACCAAAGACACTGCCTTATGACCAGATCGAGGATTTCTCCATACTATCCCACCCTCCGCTGGATAAATGCACTATGTTTACCGGCGAAGTGGCAATGGTAACTGGCGCTGCCTCAGGCATTGGCCGTGGCTGTGTGCTTTCATTATTATCACGCGGCGCTGCTGTAGTCGGTCTGGATATCAGTCCAAGCATTAAGGAAGTATCCGATTCACCAGCATACCTCGGTTTGATCTGTGATTTAACGGATGAGCAAGCTGTTGCGGATGCTTTCGAAAAGACTGTTTTGGCATACGGCGGTTTGGATATGCTTGTGCTCAATGCTGGGATATTCACATCCAGCTGCAACATTGAATCACTTAGCTTGGAAGTCTGGCAGAAAGTGATGCGCGTCAATCTTGACGCCAACTTGACCATCATGCGCGAAGCCTACAAGCTGCTCAAGCACGCTCCTAAACACGGCCGTGTGCTGATCAATGCTTCACGCAACGTTCCCGCCCCAGGCCCAGGTGCCGCTGCCTACTCTGTTTCAAAAGCGGGTTTGACCCAGCTTGGGAGAGTCGCTGCTCTGGAATGGGGTAAAGATGGGATTCGCGTCAATATGATTAACCCCCATGCTGTGTTTGATACCGGCATCTGGACGGACGAGGTGCTTAAAAGCCGTGCTGAAAAATACGGCATCACCGTGGAAGAATACAAAACCAACAACGTCCTCCATGTAGAGCTTACCAGCCATGATATTGGCGAGTTGGTAGCTGAGATGCTTGGTCCAGTCTTTTCAAAAACAACCGGTGCCCAGGTACCTGCAGATGGTGGCAGTAACCGTGTGATTTAATAATTATTACAACATATCTTGGGACACTCACCCTGAGTATTTTCATATTAATTGGAATACTGAAAAAGAAATTAGCTGTCATATCAACACGTAAAGCCGGCTAGAACAACTCGCCATGCACATCTATGTCACACCTTGCTGTAAAGAAAAAGACCTCTCTCCGGGTTCAATACCTGCCATCCAGCGTTACTTAAGCCCAAGGATTGCATGGGTGTATGCGCAGAGTCAACAGCATCACCTCCCCATGCGCATCCTCTCGGGGAGATTTGGTTTATTAGCTCCAGAAGAATGCATCCCTTATTACGACCACCCCTTAAGTCTTGCTGAGGTGCCGTCATTACTCCCCACCATTATCAAACGTCTGGAACAAGAAACTGTTACGAGGGTCACTTTTTATGCCCGTCCAAGACAAACACCAGGATGGGAACCTTATTATCAAGTACTTGAGCTTGCTTGTAGGAACTTAATAATAAACTTCCAGCGCGTCCAAATGCAAAATGACCACTTCTAAATCATAGGTAACCAAACCTAAGCCTAAACCAAGTTCATAATATGATAGAATCATACTCCAACATAAAAAATTCGCTTTATCATTAGTGGGTCTCGCCAGGACATTTTAGAAAGGGATACGATGACGAAGCGCTTTCCCCTTGATTTGCACTTTAACAACCGCATACTGGTACTTACCGTCCTCAGCACAACCTTATTAATGGTTGACCATTACTTCACCCTGACTCCCATCAAAGAACTCGACCGTGTCATTCTTTATCTGCTCATCCCCCTGGGGGTCATTCTTCTCGGCTTTCGACAATCCCCACGTGATTATGGCTTCCAGGTCGGAGATTGGCGTGCTGGTCTGCTCATAACGCTGGCTAGCCTAATCACTCTGACGCCTATTCTGTGGCTGGTGGTGAAATATTCACCGCAGATGCAGAGCTACTATCAAACCACTTTAGATTTTCGCCTGCCCCTACTGACCTTCCTGGATCTGATTGGCTGGGAATTTATATTTCGCGGTTTTCTTTTATTCGGCTATTATCAGGCATTCGGCGATGATGCACTCTGGCTGCAGGCGGTACCCTTTGCATTGGCTCACCTTGGAAAACCATCATTAGAAACTTTCACAACCCTATTCGGCGGCTTTCTATTTGGACTGATTGCAAAACGCACAAAATCTTTTTTCTATCCATTCATTATTCATTTTTTTATTGCTTTCCTAGTATCGCTTTTTTCAATCCTACAGGCTTTCATGTAAGTTATTACCTTATATAAAATGGAGTAAAACCTATGATATCTGAGCTTGATATTGCATTAAGGCTTTTGGTGGCTGCCGCTCTAGGTGCCGCAGTTGGTATAGAGCGCGAGCGCGATAACCAGCCCGCTGGTTTAAGAACACACATGATTCTCGTTATCGGTTCAGCGCTGGCAATGTGCCTTTCCATCAACATTGCACAATTGGGTACGGGCGGGGATCCAGCCCGTTTAGCTGCTCAGGTTGTTTCCGGTATCGGCTTCTTAGGTGCTGGTGCAATCCTGCGTTACGGCTTCAATGTCAAGGGGCTCACCACGGCTACAACCCTCTGGTCAATGGCGATCGTCGGCTTAGCAGTTGGCTATGGCTATTTCATCATTGGCATCGTAGCTACGGCACTCATGCTCATCGTGCTAACCTTGCTGAATGTTCTCGAAAAACGCTTCGTACGTAAAAGCGTGACGCGTTACATCTCCATTCAAGCTGCATACCACTCTGGTTTGATCAAATCCATTCGGAAAGCAGTTAATAAATTATCTGATAAAGTCGTCTCCTTCACCATCCAAAAAAACCTGAAAAATAAGCGTATTCGCATTCAAATCGTCGCACACGTCAAACGTGGCGAAAAACTCGAAGACCTCACAGAAGTTATCTCAAACATCGAGGGCGTACGTGGGCTCAAAGTGGAATAAGATCTTTCTAATACTTGAATTCAAGATATAAAACAAAAAGCGCTCATACGAGCGCTTTTTGTTTTAGGTAGATTAAATTTTGATGTATACTCGAGATAATTATGCCAAATCTATTCCACTGCTTGAAAGGTCAGGACTTAGGTTTTCTCAACGTAGTCGCAGAATTCTGGGGAATTGAGCTGTCCGCGCCTGATGCAAAAAGCGCCCTGCCACTCCTTAGCTCTGCCATGCAAGACCCCGAGCTATTTAACGAAGTAGTCACCTCACAAGCCAAAGGCGCTCAAACCGCACTTGAAGCCCTGATGAGCGAAGGCGGCAGGATGCCCTGGTCGCTCTTTATCCGTCGTTTCGGCGAATTACGTGAGATGGGACCTGGCCGCCGCGATCGCAAAAAACCTTACCGCAAACCCATATCAGCTTGTGAAATGCTTTGGTACCGCGCCTTGATCGGCAGAGAGTTCCTTGACCATGCCAATGAGCTTCAAGAATGTGCATATATCCCAAATGAGTTTATGGAATGGCTGCCATCCGCTGCGCCAGCTCACCTTCAACCTCCTGGCAGGGCAGCCGCGCCTGGAGAAATCGCTCATATCATTCCAGTCACAGATAATATACTTGACCAGGCCTGTACTCTTCTTGCTGCCCTGCGTCGTGCAAAACCAGATATTCTTCTTGATACGTCAGCCTGGCACCCACCCAAAGATGATCTGCTGGCACTGCTTAAAGCCTTGTATGTGGTCAGTCCAAATGGTCTGCCTAATGCTGACCAAGCGCGCCCCTTTCTTGAGGCTGAGCGCGCCAAAGCGCTCTCTTTCCTGGTAAGTGGCTGGATTAGCTCAATATATTACAACGAACTGCGCTTAATGCCGGACATAATCTGCGAAGGTGAGTGGATGAACGACCCCAAGCAGGCTCGCCAAGCTATTCTCAACTTACTGAGTGAGATACCCAAAGGTCAATGGTGGTCGATTGAGTCCTTTATTAAAGCTATGCATGATCGCCAACCTGATTTCCAAAGGCCTGCAGGTGATTACGACACCTGGCTTATCCGAGATGCCCTCAAGGGTGATTCACTGCGCGGCGCTTCAAATTGGTTTGCAGTAGATGGCGCCCTCATCCACCATTTGATTACCGGCCCTATGCACTGGCTTGGCCTCCTCGATCTTGCTTCGCCGCAGCCATCTGCCTCACCAACAGCTTTTCGCACCTCCGCCTGGTCTGCTGCTCTCTTGACGGAAGACTCACCACAAGGACTTCATCCCGAGGATAACCCCATTGTTATTACTTCGCCTGGTCTTCTATACATGACTGCTTTCACACCCCGCATTGCGCGTTACCAGGTCTCCCGTTTCTGTTCGTGGGAATCTGGGTCAGAGAGTACTTACTGCTACCGCCTTACACCTTTTTCATTAAAATCTGCTCGGGAACAAGGTTTGAAAATTTCCCATTTGATCACCCTGCTGCATCGCTATGGAAAAACAGCGCCACCCCCCAGTCTGATCAAAGCGCTCAAACGTTGGGAAAGCGCTGGCGCAGAGGCACATTTTGAACATTTATGTGTATTGAGAGTAACGTCTGCTGAAATTCTCAGAGAACTACGCCAGTCCACGGCAGCACGTTTTCTTGGCGCTCCGCTTGGGCCAGTCTCCATCATTGTTCATGAAGATGCTGTTGAGAAAGTCCTTGCCACACTTGCCCAGATGGGCTACCTGGCTGATGTATTACAGATTGAGCATTAATATAACCACGATAAGCAGTAAAACAATAAGGTGTAATATTCTTGGTTAGGAAATGTAAATAGTATGCAAACCAATAAACAAGCCTCCCCTACCTCAAATGTGATTCAACATCGCCCTTTCCTCCTTTCGCTGATCTCATGGAGCTTTATTTTCATCATACTTACGGCCTGGCTGCGCTTCTTTGGCGCAATTGTAAATAGCTCGTTTATCACTTCGTTGGGGATGGTACCTGAGCTGCCAGTCTATCTGATGCTCAGCGGTTTCATTTGGGGGATCATCGGTTTGCCGGCTGTCTGGGGATTATGGCGCAGGCGTCCGTGGACACTTAAAGCTATATGGGCAGCAGCTATCGTCTATGCATTAAGCTATTGGCTGGAAAGGATCTTTCTCTGGGAAGATACCCAAAACTGGCTTTTTATGTTGGTCGTAACGATCGTCTGGTTGCTTATAATCATCTGGGCACTGAAGCTGACCAGCAGCCAATGGTTTTTGCATCTGCCATCGCACGAATTATCACCTGACAAATCTACTCAATCGCTTAAAGAAGGATAAATGAAAATGATCGATCAAGAAAAAGAAGTGAAGTTCTATCTATCTCACCCCGATCAATTTCTGGATCGTTTGAAATTAAGCGGCGCAGAACTCATCCAGCCGCGTACACTCGAACGCAATTTGCGCTTCGACACACCCGACGGTGCGCTCACGCGTGCGGGGCGTGTCTTAAGACTGCGCCAAGATACGGATGTGCGCTTAACCTATAAAGACTCTGGCGAAATTATCGACGGCGTGCTCACACGACGCGAAATCGAATTTGTTGCTAATGACTTCGCCGCTGCAAAACGTTTTTTTGAAGCTTTAGGCTATCAAGTGCACACCGCTTATGAAAAATACCGCCAGATATTTAATTTGGGCGATCTGCACATAACCATTGATGAGATGCCATACGGCAGCTTTGCTGAAATCGAAGGTACTTATGTCGCACAAATTAAGGCTGCCGCAGACCTCCTGCGCCTGGATTGGTCAAAGAAGATCAACGAGAGTTATTTGAGGCTCTTCGAGCGCCTCAAAGAGAACCAGGGTTTCAATTTCAACGACTTGAGCTTTGAGAATTTCCAGGGCATCCGTATTGATCCTCAGGCATTAGGTGTCAGCCCAGCCGATCTGACCTCATAATCACTTTATGCAGTCCACTCATATCAATATCCCTAAAAAAGGAGCTCCCTATGCAAAACTGGAAAACGCTCTCACGGCAGGTTATCCTCGATAAAAGTCCCTATCTCATCGTTGAACAACACAACATCGAACTACCCGATGGCCGCATCATCGATAACTGGCCCTGGGTAATCACACCCGATTTTGTCAACATCGCAGCAATCACTGATGAGGAACAATTCCTCTGCTTTAGACAGATCAAATATGCTATAAATGGGACCTCACTCGCAGCAGTTGGCGGGTATATAAACCCCGGGGAACGACCTCTTAGCGCAGCCAAACGTGAGCTTCTCGAAGAAACTGGTTACGAGGCAACATCTTGGGAATCCCTGGGAACATTTTCTGTCGGCGCAAACCGTGGTATTGCAACCGCACATTTCTTTCTGGCACGCGGCGCGCACAAGGTTGCTGAGATCAACTCGGATGACCTGGAAGAACAGCTGCTACTCTTCTTAAACCGTGCCGAAGTGGAAACGGCTGTTGCGCGTGGCGCTTTTAAGGTCCTGCCCTGGGAAGCAATCATGGCATTGGCGTTGCTTAAATATTAAACCCAGCTTCAATACGTTCTTTTTCTTTTGGGAGCTTAATCTGCCGATTCACTTCACTACATCGGTTTTTCTTTATGCGCGAACCAAACGATTCCCAATCCACTTCAGACCAAAAACAGAGCCTGTCTCACCCAATAGCTTGGGTAGAAGCGCTTGCAAATCTGCTGGAGCTGCACTGGTAAAGAAAGTTAACCTGCTCAACTGAGGACCAGGTTTGGCAATCTGGTCGCGTTCAAGTAAATGCATCGTTTGACGGGCAATAGCAGGCGCTGGATCAATAACACGTACATTTGGGCCAACGATCTGCGCAATCATGGGGATAACAAAAGGATAATGTGTGCAGCCCAACACCACCGTATCAATTCCCTGCTTGACCATCGGTTTAAGCGCATCTTCTAAAACGTTCCGCACTTCCTGAGAATTCAACTTCCCTGCCTCAATCTGACCAACCAACCCAGGACAAGTTTCCTGAAAGATTACAACCTCCTGTGCAAAACGCTCAACAACAGATGCATACAACTCCCCCTGAAATGTGGCTGGGGTTGCAAGCACACCAACCTTGCCGGTATGCGTGTTCTCTGCTGCTGGCTTGACTGCAGGCTCCATGCCCACAAATGGCACAAATGGGAAGGTCTCCCGTAAATAATGCAGTGCTGCGGCTGATGCAGTATTGCATGCCACAACAATCAATTTAACCCCTTCGTCCAACAGGAAGCGCACCACTCCATCTGATAGCTGGCGTACTTCAAGCAGAGATCTTGAACCATACGGCACTTTTTCCTGATCGCCAAAATAGATAATGTCTTCAAATGGTAGTTGAGTACGGATGGCGCGCAGTACGGAAAGCCCCCCTACACCTGAATCAAAAATGCCTATTGGCTTCTCTATACTTCCCGCGTAATCCATATGCATCAATTTTATCATGCTGCTTGGCTTCGTAAATAAGTTCCTCGCGCAGAGGAGTGAATTTCCAAAGCTAATTGAATAAGTGCAATACCAATTGAGTGTAATAAGTCTCAAGACTATTACTAATAGATTGGCGGGATAAGCACAAAACGACTCATCCCGCCTTAGTTTCCTAATTTCTTCTGTTATATCCAATCAAGCAATACAGCAGGCTTCAACGAAAGCACCAAACAGACGCATCATGCGCGCATCTGCTTGCATCCATTCTGGATGCCACTGTACGCCGATCGCGAAAGGATGCCCATCGACCTCAATCGCTTCCACCAAGCCGTCTGCTGCGCGAGCTGTAACCGTCAATCCCTTACCGATATCTTTAATACCCTGATGATGCAAGCTGTTGGTTGATATCTCATCTCCACCTAATATCTCTCTTAACCTTGAGTCCCCTACAAACTGCACGCTGTGTGCAATATAATCGCGAGAAAACCCGGGGAAGTAGTCATGCTTCAACGCATTTGGCATTTGATCATAAATATCCGTATAAAGGCTGCCACCTAGAGTAACATTGAGTACCTGCGTGCCACGGCAGATAGTTAGCAAGGGTTTTTGGGCCTCAATCAACTTATCTAAAAATCTAATTTCAAATTCATCGCGGGCTGTATCCACACCGTATACGCGCCTATGTTCCTCACCATTAAAACGCTGTGGGTCAATATCAGCAC
>Ga0164311_10001190_pt1 | contig 12512 bp, 13 predicted proteins | sample GuaBasSedimGuay2_FD_121796 | JGI IMG/M metagenome (GOLD analysis project Ga0164311, IMG submission 121796) | Subseafloor sediment microbial communities from Guaymas Basin, Gulf of California, Mexico - Guay2, Core 4569-9, 9-12 cm | ecosystem: Environmental > Aquatic > Marine > Hydrothermal vents...
GCTGTAATACCTCGTTCAGATAGACAGCGTAATGTACAGGATAGTGAACAACCGTCAAGAGCAAGAATGGGTCTCCCCGATCGAGCTACTTTCACTAAGCGAGAAACATTCCCACCCACGCCAGAAATACAGGACATTTCTGCTTCACCATCACGGTCAAGTTTGAGTGCGATGTAATTAGCAGTCTGAGCAGCACTGGAGCAACCAGAGCATGAATATATCAACGGTAGTTTCCGATAATTATGTTGCTGTGCCATTAACTTTACTTCTTGGATGAAAGGTATTGCAATATAACGGAATAGTGATTTTAAAATAACCCTTCACATGTATAGACCCCCAATAAATCTTATATAAATATGATCCAGATCATGAGTTGGAGGGTGTTAAGGAAAATCCTGATATGGATCAAAGAATAATCCTGAGCAAAATGATGATTTTGGGGTGTATTGTTGATTTTGCTATTTGTTAAATAGTAGTACCACTTAATATATTTTTTTAATAATAATTTTTTTGGAGAGTGAAAATGAAAAATTGGATTGATCCTGAGTATTGTGATGTTCGTTTAGGTTTTGAAGTTACAGCGTACGTTCACACTCGTTAAGTAAAAACTGAAAAAAAAGGGGGGGAGCAGAAGAATATTTGCTTCCCCCTTTATTAATTTACAACTTTATTAATATACAACCTCAAGGTTTGACATGGCTGAAACTATAACTGCCGATGATGTAGTAGAACTCTCGTCAATGTATCTATTACGGTGGGAAGAACCACAGCAGGCACATATCCTTCTCTATCCCGAAGGAGTGGTAAAACTCAATGAAACGGGTGCTGAAATATTGAAATATTGTGATGGCACTCGCACTGCTGAAAAGATTATCACTGAATTAAACGAATTATATACCACCGACGTAAGTAAAAGCGTCTACAAATTTTTGGAGGTGTCCTATGTCAAAGGATGGATCAGAATTAAATCCTGATAGTTCAGAGCTAACGCTTGATGGCCTAGGTATACCGATGTGGCTCACTCTTGAGATGACATATCGATGTCCTTTGCAGTGTCCTTGGTGCAGCAACCCATTAGACTTTGATAAGTTCAAAAATGAGCTTTCAACAGAAGAATGGAAAAAAGTTCTAGTTGATGGTCGAAAAATGGGTGCATTGCAACTTGGTTTTACGGGTGGTGAGCCCATGCTGCGTGATGACATTGAAGAGCTAGTGGCATACGCTGAGGATCTTGGTTACTACACCAATCTTATTACTTCAGGGGTCGGCCTGACGCCTGAACGTTTACAAGCATTAAAGGATGCGGGTCTTAAACAGATCCAGCTCAGTGTGCAAGCGGCTAGTAAAGATCTCTCTCTCAAATTAGTTGGTGTTGATGTTTTTGATCAAAAAATGGAGGTCTTTGAAGATATCAAATCTCAAGGCTTCCCAATGGTTTTGAATATCCCAATCTGCAAACAGAATATTGGCGAAACGAGACAAATGCTGGAAATGGCTGAAAGACTTGAAGTTGAATATATCGAATTTGCCAACGTCCAATATTACAATTGGGCACTATTAAACCGTGAGGAGTTCCTGCCTTCAATAGAAGAACTGCGGGCTGCCGAAGAAGTGGTTAAAGAATTTAGAGATCGCCTAGGCAATAAAATGCAGATCTACTTTGTTATTCCTGACTATTATGAAGATCGTCCAAAGGCATGTATGAACGGCTGGGGTGCTATTCATTTAACCATTGGACCAGATGGTGCGGCCCTTCCTTGTCAAGAGGCTCGTGTTATTAAGGGGCTCGAGTTTCCTAATGTTCGTGACAACCCATTAGATTGGATCTGGAATGAATCTCCAGTATTTAATGCCTACCGTGGTGACAGTTGGATGAAGGACCCTTGTAAAAGTTGTGATGAAAAAGAAAATGATCATGGAGGTTGTCGTTGTCAGGCTTATTTATTAACAGGTGATGCAGCCAATACCGATCCTGTCTGCTCCAAATCACCTATGCATGATGTCATTGAATCATGTGTGTCCAATATAGCAAGCCCACACAGAGTAGAAAAACCTCTTGTATTTAGGAAAAAGGGTGCTATTACCACAGATTTTCTTGACGTGTAATCATGAAATTTCCCCCTGAAAGTATAGGTGGCTGCACTATCGTGGCCACTTTCCTAACTATTGTACTGTTTGTTATAGCGCGAATGCTTATAAATGGTAGCTTCTAAATAATGGAATACTGATGACATTGACTGCATCTATTGATGTTGCGGCACGTTTGCTACATCTAATCGGGATATTAATCTGGATGGGGCATAATTATGCCAATGTTATCCAAAACCCCAAATTTAAACCTGCACAACCGCGTGATCCCGGCGCTATGTTGGCAGCAATGAAACGTGAACATGGAACCTTTCGTTATGCCTCCCTAGTAGTGCTTGTAACAGGTATCTATATGCTTTGGTTTAGAGGCACATTAGTTGATGCTCTGATGTTGTCTGGGCCTTCGGTTGTCATAGGGATAGGAGTCTGGCTAGGGATAATTATGGTACTTAATCTCTGGTTTGTTCTTTGGCCACATCAGAAAAAAGTACTTGGCTTTGTTCCTGCTAATGATGATGAACGTGTTCGTTGTTCTCGTATCACATTTCTATCATCCAGAACCAATACCATCCTTTCATTTGTTACCTTATTTTTCATGGTCACAGGTGCACACGGATTATTCTTGTATACCTGATTAGGGCTCTTTGTACATGTATAACTTTTCTGCTGGTCCAGCTCAACTTCCAAAAGAAGTATTAAGCAGGGCAAAAGAAGATATGTTGGATTGGCACGGTAGTGGTATATCGGTCATGGAAATGCCTTTCTCGTCAGATGAATACAATGAGATTAGTGATGGTGCCTATAACGACTTGAGCAAGTTGATTAATCTGCCTGACGATTATCATATTCTATTTCTGCAAGGTGGTGCCTATGCCCACTTTGCACTTGTGGCAATGAATTTGATGGGTAAGAATGCAGTTGCAGATTATGTGCAGACAGGTCACTGGTCGACAAGAGCGATAAATGAGGCGAAACGCTATGGCAAAGTCAACATTGTTGCTAGTTCCGAAAACTCAGGTTTTAACCACATCCCAGACTATAATCAATGGAAAATTGATCCATCTGCTGCGTATTGTCATATCACCACTAATGAGACTGCCAACGGTGTTCAATTCCACAATATTCCAGATATTCATCCTGCACCACTAGTAGCTGATATCACTTCTGATTTTCTAACCCGCCAATTAGATATTTCACAGTTTGGCCTTGTCTATGCCAGTGCACAGAAAAATGTTGGACCGACAGGATTAACTATCGTTATTATCCACGATAATCTATTGGACCAAGCGATGGATATTGTACCTGCCGTGTTTAACTATGGTAGACAAGCAAAATCCCGAGTGAATACACCTTCAACCTACAGTGTTTATATGGCAGGCCTGATGTTTTCTTGGTTATTAGAACAAGGTGGCATAGAAAAAATTGAACAACAAAATATCATAAAAGCCAAATCTCTTTATGATGTTATCGACAACGATGATTTCTACCTTTGCACAGTTAATCCCGCTGATCGCTCCATGGCAAATATCTGCTTTGAACTCACCAACCCTGATCTGGCTGAAGACTTTCTTGACCAAGCTAAAGAAAATGGTTTACTGAATCTAAAAGGTCATGGTGTACGTGGTGGCATTCGAGCCAGCAATTACAATGCAATGCCAATTGAAGGCGTAGATAGTTTAATTGACTTCATGCAATCTTACTCATCCAATATGTCACAGACCAAATTTTCGACCGGTTGAAAAACTATTTATGCTTTATCGTTTATTACTAAAGGTGCTTACAAGTAGCAGTAATGGATCTATATATAAGTATGCACCATTAGTTAACTACTTTTTTTGTAAGCTATGTCGGTTTAGCCCTCGAAAATTACCATTACCACTATTTCCAAAACCCCTCATGGGCTTGTCTTTTGCTAACCCTGTTGGACTCGCTGCTGGATTTGATCGTAATGGCAAATTATTACCTTATTCTGAGATGATAGGCTGTGGCTTTATTGAAATAGGCACTATAAATGTAGATGCTACTAAAGAGTCTGATAATGAAGTTATGACTGCCATACAAAATCTGAATAAGGCAGCTAAATATGATCAAAGTAGCAATCGACAGCAACGATGGGGAATAAACCTAGGTAGCCTCAGAAATACTCTAGACGAACAAACTGCTGCAGACTACAACAAGGGAATGGATTTATTCTGGCATCATGCTGATTACCTTGTTATTAACTTGAGTCGTCCTGAAAGTGATGCTCGATCATTGGATCCAGATATGAACAGTTTGGATACATTTTTAACAAACATTAAATACCATCATAGTACGTTGACTTCATACCATGGTCATGTCCCTATGGTGGCAAAGATTGCTGTTGACCACGTTCATAACGAACATATTATAGCTATCCTGTTACTACTTAGGGATCATGGTTTTGATGGCGTGATACTCGCTTTTGAGAACTGGCCAGATATGAAGCCAATGAGCGAATATCTGTGTAGGCTCAAAACAGAGACTGATTGTTTTCCATTGATTGTTGTCGGTGGAATACGCTCAACGGAAGATATACAACAACTTATGGCTGCTGGTGCCTCACTAGTCCAAATCTATACTAGTCTGGCACAACAAGGTCCTTTACAGACTCGAAAGATGATTTCCAGACTGGAGTAAATTTAGCAATTTTAATTATTTAAGCCCAGCCTCAACTGCAATATAGTCCATCCCAGATTTACCTAACCAATATCCATCACAAGCTGGAGAATTTAACCAAGATTCGATATCCGTATCGGTAGATATTCCCTGTATCACCTGAGAATATCGTTGAATAATTTCGTTCATATGCTGTGGCTGTGGACTGAGTCGTATGATATCAACACCAATCTGCTGCATTTTTTGCCAATGTGGTAATAAATGTTGAATTCGTCCTGATTGAGTCTGAATGCCATTAATGGTGAAAAAGGCCTCACCTTCTTGGCTATCCATTGCTAGACCTTCAGGATAATCTTGGCAAACAAGCTGACAATCATCTTTGGGAAGATTACGGAATCGCGCAGTAAAACAACGAGCAGAATAAGCCAAAGGCATGTGACCAAATGAAAAGACTTCTGTTTCAATCTTGTCACTTAAGCCCATCTCATCCGCATCTGCCAATATGTCTTTTAATGTTTCGGCATCTAATTCAACCGGCATAACCCAGCGTATCAATCCCTGTTGGTGTAATAAGTTGAGCGTATAGGCATTATAAATATTTAAGGCCGGACCACCGATAAATGGCAAAGATTGATCAGCCATTAATTGCACCGCTCCCATATCATTGGCTTCTACAGCTAAATCACCGTTATTGCATAAACGTTTGACACCAGCCATATCAGACTTGGCTTCTATTAATGTCAGTGTAGATAACACCACCTGTTTACCAGCTTTGGCCAGCTCTTTTGCCAGATCAATCCATTCCGTAGTTTTCAAATATCGGCGCTTAGCACAAACAGTTTCCCCCAGATAAATAATATCAACAGGACTATCCACATGTGATTGATAAAAATCTTCAACTGTCTGCCGTGGCCACAAATACTGGATAGGCCCTAAAGATAAACGCATATAAACTCCAATAAACTCTTAAATGACTCTATTGCCATGGGCGATTATAGGCACCCAATGTTGTTTGTGTGCCTTCTGACACACTGGAAAGATCATGCATCCACTGTTGTTTAGCAACAAAACTATGAGGGTTTAACTGGCAGCTATCAATTGCTTCCCGCCACACTTTGGCAACCTTGGCGACATACGCCGTACTACGCTGGCGACCCTCAATTTTTATGGCTTTTACACCAGCAGCTCGTAAGTCAGGCAGTAGTTCCAGTGTATTTAAACTGGTTGGTTCTTCTAATGCATGGTAGGTATGACCATCAACATTGAAACGGCCCTTACATACCACAGGATAACCCGCCTTCTCATCCACAGAGAAGCGATCAATCAACACATCATTTAAACGGCATTCAGTTCCCTCAGGAGTTTCCACCCATCGTACTGCTTTGGCTGGACTACATGCACCACATGTATTCGGTGATTCCCCTGTAGCATAAGAAGACAATAAACAACGTCCTTCTACCATGACACACAAACTACCAAAGCCAAATACTTCAAGATCTACAGGACTATCTTTAGCCAATTGTTTTACTTGTGCCATTGATAATACCCGTGGAATTACGGCACGATGAATATCAAATTGTTGTTTGTAGAATTGTAAGGCCTCGGCGTTAGTGGCTGAGCCTTGTACTGATAAATGACGAGCAAGATTTGGATGTTTTTCTGTGGCATAAGCCAACACCCCCGTATCTGCAACAATCAAGGCATCAATACCAATATCAGCTGCCACATCAACTGCTTTTTGCCAGCGTGACCAGCCAGCAGGTTGAGGGTAGGTATTAATTGCTACATAGACCTTACGGCCACGATCATGTGCATAGTTAACCGCTTTTTGTGCTGTACCGTCATTAAAATTTAAACCGGCAAAATGTCTGGCATTGGTATCGTCTTTAAAGCCGATATAAACTGCATCAGCACCATTATCAACAGCCGTTTTCAACATTGAGATATTACCCGCTGGACAAACTAGTTCCATCCCTTTCCCCCTCTATTTTTTGTGACTACATAATAAGGGTTTTAATAAACAAAGAATGGCTATTTCAAACTCTTATGATCTAGGTCATTGTTATCTTCCTGATAACAGCCATTATGTGCGGTATATTTGGTTATACATACTTTTCAGGCAAAAATAATTATGGCTTCAACTCCACACAAACTTGCTTTATTGATACCGAAAAAACTGGCCTCACTACCTGGCATTCGATATCTACCTTGGAAGACACCATTCAGACTGCTGCCAAAGTTAGTTCAACTCACTGTTGCCGATAGAATTTCTAACTATCTATTTAAACAACAACTCATCGATGGTGATCTTTATTTTCTTGAAGATGCAGTGTTGCGAATACAAATCAATGATCTGGCTTATGACTGGCAAGTGTCCTTACAACAGAATCGTCTATCATTTAGTCAAGGTACTGATATTGCTGACACCACTTTTTCCGGCAACAGCAAAGAATTTGTATTATTAGCTAGCCGCCGTGAAGACCCGGACACTCTTTTCTTCCAACGACGCTTATCTATTGAAGGTAATACTGAATTGGGTCTGCAGGTTAAGAACCTCATCGATAGTGTCGATCTGGATGAATTCCCTACCTCTTTAAATCATGTTTTATATTTAACTGCTGACTTTGTTGAAGCTTTGCCACATTAGATCTTTATAACAGCATTTGATGAGGTGCTTTGAAATACTTAATCATCAATTAATTCGAATTTCCTCCGAAAGCCAATTCATGAAATAAGGTGACATCATTCAGTTCAGGATGAAACGTCAAGCCAATGTGAAGTCCTTGGCGAACAGCAACTGGATCATTGTTGTAGCAGGCTAGAATCTCAACATCAGGCCCTATACTATTAATCTGTGGTGATCGAATAAAGGTAGCAGTAATTGTTTTCTGATGATCCGCAAGGTTTACCGTCAAATCATCAACAAAAGAATCCATTTGTCGACCATATGCATTGCGAGTTACCGTGACATCCATTATTGCCAACGTATTAATACGTGTGTCATCTTGTAGCAATCTGGCCATCATTATCAATCCGGCACATGTTCCCAATATGGGTGATCGCTCTGCAAACGATAGTATTGGTTGACGAAATTTGCTGACGTCGATCAACTTGCTCATCGTAGTCGATTCACCACCAGGAATTATCAATCCCGATACGTCCTCCAGTTGCTGTGGATAGCGTATCAATTCTGTTTGTATACCCAGCTGAGATAAAATTCGGCCATGTTTTGCATAATCACCTTGTAAAGCGAGTAGACCTATTTTCACTACCACCCTCGCTCTTGTAACCGTTGTTCAACTGGTATCTCAGTAATATCGATCCCTTTCATAGCACTTCTCAAACCTGTTGAAATTTCAGCCAATTTTTGAGCATCATCAAAATAAGCCACAGCCTTCACGATAGCTTTAGCACGATGCACAGGATCTTCACTCATAAAAATACCCGATCCAACAAACACAGTCTCAGCTCCTAACTGCATCATTAATGCAGCATCAGCAGGAGTAGCAACGCCACCTGCAGCAAAATTAGGCACTGGTAATTTGCCCATTTCAGCCACTTGTTGAACTAAATCGAAGGGTGCACCAAACTCTTTTGCTTTTGCCATTAATTCTTCAATTCGCAAACTAGTGAGTGTTTTCATATCATATTGAAGTTGACGCATATGTCGAACCGCTTCAACAATGTTACCGCTACCGGCTTCTCCTTTAGTGCGAATCATAGCCGCACCTTCACCAATTCGTCGCAATGCTTCACCAAGGTCACGACAACCACAAACAAAAGGCACTTTAAACTCATGTTTCCAAATATGGTTGGTTTCATCTGCAGGTGTCAGTACTTCACTTTCATCAATAAAATCGACTTCCAATGCTTCCAGTATCTGAGCTTCAACAAAATGGCCAATCCGACACTTGGCCATAACAGGAATAGTGACCGCTTGCTGAATTCCTGTGATCATTTCTGGGGCACTCATTCGAGCAATGCCACCATCTTTTCTAATATCGGAAGGGATTCGTTCCAAAGCCATAACGGCGACGGCTCCTGAATCTTCTGCTATTTTTGCCTGTTCAGGATTAGTGACATCCATAATTACGCCTCCTTTTAGCATTTCTGCAAATCCTATTTTTACTGCAAAAGTAGTTGTGTTTTGTTCCACCTTAGAACCTCCAATAAAAACCGATACCATCCCCAGTAGGAACAGAATTAAAAAATTACTACTAATTAATGATTGTTTTCATGACGCACACTATATGCTGTATCAACATATCTGAAAAAATTAGATATCAGTGATAAATACCTTGTGTAGCATTGCTGTGTCGCAAGGTAAAAGTGGGAAATATAGCCTTAATTTGGTCCAATAAAGAACGGTCAAATAATGAAGCGATCTCTATTTTCTCCCCCTCAACTGCCCGACATTCCTGCAACGCATAGTGAGTTACCCCTGCCGCTGCTAATACTTCTGCTAGTTCAAGTACTGTGTTGCGAGTAAAAAAATTCGGATCAACTGTGGTACGCACCTCATAGTCAATACCACTCTCAATCACCAGTGCTAGACTTTCCCTAGCCTTATCACCACTACCCTCTATCCCGGTAATCTGTGAATAGTTTGCAAAAGACGTTTTAATATCCAGGCCAACCCAGTCCAGCATAGGCAAATGCTGCTCTAACCTACGTGGATTTGCTCCGGCAGTGTGGAGAGCAACCTTAAATCCCATCTCCTTAATACTAGCAATAGCATCTGCTAATCCTGATTGTAATAATGGTTCACCACCACTCAACACAATACCATCCAAAAACCCACGTCGTGATTCCAAAAATCTTCGTAACATCTCCCAATCATCACCTTCTTTATTGACCTCGAGAAGATGTGGATTGTGGCAATAGGAACAGCGCCATGAGCATCCTTGTAAAAACACTACGGCAGCCAAATGACTAGGGAAATCAATGGTAGTGAAGGGTGTCAAACCACTAATATTGAGTCGCATTTAGCTAAATCCCTACTATTTCAATTATTATCCGGGTATTCAACGAAGTGCTTACGTTCAGCATGCTCACGCTGCTTGCCAGGGTTGAATGACGTTACTGGGCGGTGATAGCCCATAACTCGAGTCCATATTTCACAGCGCTGACGTTCTTCTTCACGCAGTTCAATAGTCATAGTGTTGTTAGTTGACATAGTATTTCTCCTGTTTAACAAATTTAAATGATTAAGCAGCAGCCTGTTGAGCACGCTTTTCTGCCAATATTTCTTTATCACAATCGGGACAGAATTCATGTTCACCTGAAAGATAGCCGTGTTTGGGACAAATTGAGAATGTTGGCGTAATCGTAATGTAGGGAAGATGGAAACGTTCCAGTACTCTCCGAACCAGCGTGCTACATGCGTGTGAGTCGGAGATCCGTTCGTTCATATAAAGGTGCAGCACCGTGCCGCCAGTATATTGAGTCTGTAACTCATCTTGTAGTGATAAAGCCTCAAAAGGATCGTCCGTCAATCCGACGGGTAACTGTGAAGAATTAGTATAGTAGGGTGCAGTTTCAGTGCCGGCCTGAATAATGTCAGTAAAGCGTTTGCGATCTTCTTTTGCAAAACGATAGGTGGTTCCTTCAGCAGGTGTTGCCTCTAAGTTATACATATTTCCCGTTTCATCTTGGAAAGCAATTAACTTTTCTCTAATATGAGTAAGGAATTGTGAAGCAAAATTCCGGCCCCATTCATCACTGATGTCATAGGTGTCATCACTGAAGTTACGGATCATTTCATTAAGTCCGTTGACACCAATTGTTGAAAAGTGATTTCTCAATGTCCCCAGATAACGCTTGGTATAAGGATATAACCCACCATCCATATAACGTTGAATCATCTTACGTTTGATCTCTAGACTGTTCTTGGCTAGCCCCAGCAACCTGTCAAGATTTTTAATTAAAGCTGTTTCATCATTGCTATACAGATAACCAAGACGAGCACAGTTTATGGTGACGACCCCAATAGAACCAGTTTGTTCAGCAGAGCCAAACAGCCCGTTACCACGTTTCAACAACTCTCGAAGATCCAGTTGTAGGCGGCAACACATTGAACGAACTTGACTTGGCTCCATATCAGAGTTAATAAAATTCTGGAAATAGGGCAAGCCATATTTGGCGGTCATATCAAATAACCGTACCGCATTATCACTTTCCCAAGGGAAATCCTTAGTGATGTTGTAAGTAGGGATTGGAAAGGTAAAAACTCGTCCCTTGGCATCACCAGCAATCATCACTTCAATATAAGCCTGATTGATCATGTCCATTTCTACCTGCAGGTCGCCATAAGAAAAGTCCATTTCTTCACCAGCAATAACTGGAATTTGTTCCTGTAAGTCATTGGGGCAAACCCAGTCAAAAGTCAGGTTAGTAAAGGGGGTTTGTGTTCCCCATCGTGAAGGGACGTTGAGATTATAGATAAACTCCTGTATACCTTGGCGAACGGTATCATAGCTCAACTCACCACGACGTATATAAGGTGCTAAATAAGTATCAAAGGAACTAAAAGCCTGTGCACCAGCCCACTCATTCTGTAATGCCCCAAGGAAATTCACCATCTGGCCTAACGCACTGGAAAAATGCTTTGGAGGGCCGGCCTCAACCTTACCCGCTACACCATTGAAACCCTCAGTCAATAAGTTTCGCAATGACCAACCGGCACAGTAACCTGCCAACATATCGAGGTCATGAATATGAAAGTCACCTTCACGATGAGCTAAGCCTACTTCATTAGGATAGACATGGTTAAGCCAATAGTTGGCAGTGACCTTACCAGCCGTGTTGAGAATTAATCCACCTAATGAATAGCCTTGGTTGGCGTTAGCGCTGACCCGCCAGTCGAGTTGCTCCAGATATTCATTCATCGAGGACTCAACATCGATCATAGACTTTTGGTCTTGACGCAACTTTCCATGTTGTTCACGATAGACTATATATGCACGTGCAGTGCGGTAATGGTCGGAAGTAATTAGGACTTGTTCAACCACATCCTGGATCTGTTCAATCTCAAGTGTACGAGTCGCATAGCGATGGCGAAGTACCTTCAATACCTCAGTGGTTAGTTGGCGGGCATCATCTACGGCAAACTCTCCAGTAGCGAGACCTGCACGTTGGACCGCTGATAGAATCTTATAAGTATCAAATCTAGCTTGTTGACCATCACGCTTCATTACCATAGTGGGTAATTCAGTCACCGTGGGATTTCTGGTAGTAGTTGCTGTCTCTGTGTACATACGTATCTCCCCTTTGTTCATACTCTCTGCTGAGAATATTCAGCAATTCGATTAGAAAAGAGATAACCAGTGAATACACACCTTTGTCAGCTTACTTTTCCTTTATCTGGATAGTAAGTACTCGAGTTACTCCAAATCCACAAAACCACTATATGTTGTGGTATGAAAAAATAAAAGCACAATATGTAGTGGTTATGATCTGGATCAATATTTTATTAATACTTTCCCTCCGGCTTAACTTACAGTTGGGCCATGTCAGTCACTCCAAAAATTGACCTTTCCACCAATCAACTCCCAACCGAAAAACGCGACAAAACTAGTACCTTATATGAATAACAACACCCACCACCCGTAGCACCCTCAGTTCCACCCAAAACTACAATCCCAGAATTTCACCATTCCAAGAACCACAGGACAGATCCGTCTATACATCCCAAACCACAACAGGAGAACCACCATGACCAACACCCAAGAACCAACTAAACACATAATCAAAATTAACGAATGCCCATCACTAACTGGTAACTCAAC
>Ga0164311_10001191_pt1 | contig 12510 bp, 8 predicted proteins | sample GuaBasSedimGuay2_FD_121796 | JGI IMG/M metagenome (GOLD analysis project Ga0164311, IMG submission 121796) | Subseafloor sediment microbial communities from Guaymas Basin, Gulf of California, Mexico - Guay2, Core 4569-9, 9-12 cm | ecosystem: Environmental > Aquatic > Marine > Hydrothermal vents...
GCCTTTACAAGCGTTCTAACATCAACAACAACTCTTCCAGGGACTGATACCCTATTATCTTCCCCCGCGCTCTGTATTGTTACATTTTTATCTTCCGCTCTTCCAAACTTTCGACTTATATTCAAATTTTTTAATCTCTTAACAATATATGGAAAGTCAAAGTTTAAGATATTAAAACCTGTTATAATATCTGGATCGTATTTCTTCACGATTTCTATAAAACCTTTTAACATATCTTCTTCAGTATCAAAACATTCTATGTCCTTATTTGCTTTTCTAATATACTTTCCAACCAAAACTTTTGTTTCAGATCCCATAAATGGAGGGTAAAAGGCTAAACTAATTATAACTATTGGATCCTTCGAAGGATCCGGTAAGCTCATTAAATCTTTAGGTACACATTCTATGTCAAAACTCATAATTTTAAGAGGCGCATTTCCATTTTCTTTCATTAATTTAATTTCTTCTGCCTCTATTTCATAATCTACTTTTCCTAGTGTTGTTTTAATATAATTTCCCTTTACTTCTATCCAAGAAAATCCCCATATGTCATAATCTATCATAAATCGATATTTAAACAGAATATCAGCTTCATATATTTCCTCTACGCCATCTATTTTCTTAATTTCATCTCTTATATCTTTAACTTGCGATGGTTGATGAACAGTTACCTTTAACACTTTAGACGGTGATTTTTGAAAACCAATAGGCAAGAATTTTTCTTCAAGAGAAATATTAGTTACAATTCCCTTAAACCGGTTTACAATTTCATTCGCAACTTCTTTTTCTTTACCATCCAAGGTTTTAACGTAAAAATAAGGATAAAAACCTTTATAGTAAACACAACAGCTTTTTCCTTCCTTATCTTTACCAAATATTCTAATTATTGGACCATTACCTGAACCTATAATGTAATCACAATCAATTACCTGCACTTTCTTTGTAATCAATATGCTTCCTCCCCGATTATCGTCGAAACACTGGAGACCATAAGCATTTTAGTCCCCCAACAAACTAATAAATGCGGGTCATACCCAGTGATGAAAATGCTATAGCTATCTAAGATAATCTTTGTTTCATAAATTTTTCCGGTTATGCCTATAAGTAATTTTATTCCCTATATTATTTGAACAATTTCTATATACATGATAATAGACAATTATTAAAAACTATAAAATTTGGCAAGCAAATATCATCTCATAAGTGGAAAGTAAAATACGAAAAAAGATAAAGTTTAATTATTTGCTATTTTTCTTCAAATACATCTTCCATGTTAGAAAGAGAGTTTTTGGTCTAGCTGCCATCGCTTCATCGAGTCTAGTAACTGATGTACTATGCGGAGCATTCAAAACAGTTTCAGGATTATTATATGCCTCTTCTGATATTTTTCTAAGCGATTCGATGAACTCGTCCATTTGTTCCTTTGTTACTGTTTCAGTCGGTTCGATCATCAGTGCTTCATGAACTATTAACGGGAAGTACATGGTTGGTGCGTGTATACCAAAATCAAGAAGTCTCTTAGCTACATTCAAAGCTCTCACCTTGGTGTCTCGTTTCAAAGGTGAGGCGCTAAAAACGCATTCATGTTTTCTAGGTTTATCTTTTCCGTATGGAAGTTCAAATCCCCTTATTTCCTTTATTTTTTTAACTAAATAATTCGTATTTAATACAGATATCTCGGCAACCGTTCTAAGCCCTTTTTCACCTAATGCTAGAATGTAGGCGAAAGCCTTGACAAGAACATTGAAATTCCCATAAAAACCCTTAACTTTACCAATTGAGTAGGGTCTATCCCAATCCAAATAGTACTTCTTTCCGTCATATTCAACAAGAGGTACGGGGAGAAACTTTTCAAGTTCCTTTGTAACACCAATTGGACCAGCTCCAGGGCCTCCCCCACCATGAGGTGTTCCGAAAGTTTTATGCAAGTTTAAGTGAACAATATCAAAACCCATATCGCCGGGTCGAACTTTTCCTAAAATAGCATTAAGATTTGCTCCATCATAATAGAGTAACCCTCCAGCATCATGCACGATTTTTGCAACTTCTTCTATTTCTTCTTCAAAAATTCCTAATGTATTCGGATTCGTTAGCATCAAACCTGCGGTTCTTTCAGAAACTGCAGCCTTTAAAGCTTCTATATCTATGCAACCACCTTCATTTGAAGGTACAACAACAACTTTAAAACCTGCCATCGCCGCGCTAGCAGGATTCGTACCATGGGCTGAGTCCGGAACAATGATTTCGTCTCTTTTCTCGGTTTCCCCATTGTACTCATGGTAAGCTCTAATCAACTGCACTCCCGTAAATTCCCCATGTGCACCAGCAGCTGGCTGTAAAGTAAATCGATACATTCCTGTGATTTCCGCAAGCCATCTTTCAAGCTTATACATTAACTCTAAAGCACCTTGAACAGTACGTTCATCTTGATAAGGATGAATCCACGTAACTTCTTCCATTGAAGCTAGTTCTTCATTTATCCTTGGATTATACTTCATAGTACAACTACCCAAAGGGTAAAAACCTGTATCTACACCATAATTCATTTGGGATAACCTAGTATAATGCTGTACAACTTCCACTTCTGAAAGCTCTGGAAGCTTGGGTTCATTCTTTCGCCTCAACTTTTCAGGGATAAGTTTTTCTATATCTCCTACTTCCCTCTTCACTTCGTCATCCGGACTCGGTACAATATGACCAATTCTTCCTTCTCGACCGATTTCAAATATAAGTGGTTCTAACCATTTAGCCTGTTGAAATTCCTTAACCATTTTACTTACCCCTCCTCAACAATTTCCTTAACTACTGAAACCAACTCATCTATATCTTCCTTTGTATGAATTTCCGTAACACAGAACAGCATAGATTCCCCAAACTCTGGAAACTCCCTTTTTACATTTTTCCCTCCATGAATTCCTCTTTCCAAAAGTTTTTCATGAATACTTTCAACACTAATATCTTCTCGATAGAAAGTAACTAAAAATTCTTTAAAATGAGGAGCCTTAAAGTAAGGAGCTTTTACACCATCAATGGCATTTAATTTTTTCATTGCATAATGAGAGTTATAAAGTATAGTTTTACCGAGCTCAACAATTCCCCTTCTACCTAGCAAAGAAAGATATATTGCAGCTGCAACCGCACATAGAGCCTCGTTACTGCATATATTTGAAGTGGCTCTTTCTCTTCTAATGTGTTGTTCTCTTGTTTGAAGAGTCATAACAAAACCTCTATACTTTCCATCTACAGACCTAGTCATCCCGATTACTCTGCCAGGCATTTGACGAATAAAATTCATGTCGTCTTTCGTCGCAAAAATTCCTAAAAGAGGGCCTCCAAAATTTAAAGGGTTTCCTAAAGGCTGTCCTTCACCAACAACTATATCAGCATCATAGTCTCCTGGTGGACGTATAACACCCAAAGAGGTAGGATCAACACCAACAACAAATAAAGATTCATTTCTATGAGCTATATCGCTAACCTCGTCAACTTGAGTTTCCAAAAAACCAAGATATGAGGGATTCTCTATATATACCCCAGCAACTTCACCCTTAAATTCATCAAATTTAGACTCTAAGTCGTTTAAGTCTAGTTGTCCACTATCCTTCTTAAAGTTCACCTGGATTATTCTAATGCCAGCAGGTTCTGCGTACGTTTTAAGGGTAGAGAATCTTTCAGGATGAATGATTTTGGGGATTAAAAACACTTTTTTCCTTGTCAGCCGATTTGTCATTAACACAGCTTCGCCTAAGGCACTTGCCCAATCGTACATTGAAGCGTTTACAACTGGCATTTCTAATAGTTCTGCCATTAAACTTTGATATTCAAAAAGAGCTTGCAACATACCCTGTGAAATTTCTGCTTGATAAGGTGTGTAACTGGTTAAAAATTCCCCCCTACTAATTAAAGCTTTAATAACGGCTGGAATATAGTGTGGCCAGACACCAGCACCGAGAAAAGTACGCATATCAAGTACAGTTCTATTTTTCTTCAATATTTCTCTAACTTTTTTAAAAACCTCATATTCACAATGTGTTCTTGGCAATTTCAGTTTCCCTTTATAAAAAAGTTTTTCTGGTACATCTGAGTACAATTCACTAACATCGCTTATGCCAATTTCCTTTAATAACACGTTACGTATCTTCATTGGCGAATTCGGTATATAAGGATGGACATCCTTTTCCAATCAATACACCTCCATCTGCATGTACCATAACGTTGTAATCAGATTTATTCGAGTCTTCTGATTGTAGTGCTAAAATTGCTGTTTAACTCACCTTAATAGAAACCATAAGTACTTAATGATACTAATTGGTATTTAAGATTTTGACAGAGCATAGTACCTTTTCAAATTATATCTTATTGGAATAATTTCTAAGAAAAGCATTTTGTAAACCTAGTTGCATATTAAATATTTGTTAAATCTTAATTTTAAGTCATGTACTTGTGCCCTTAATTAAAAGTAGCTAAATATTATAACATTAAAAATAGATGAAATAAATTAGGTGATATACTTATTAAGACCTATATGTCCCCTCCTGACGTATTACATGAAAATTTGATAGAAAATGTTAAAATTGAGTATGACTTTACACTTTAAATAGTCATTTAACAGTGATTTCCCTCAAATTTGATAAATGCGTTAGAAATAATAATGGATGGTTAAACGTTAAGTTAATAACCAAGAGAACAAACTTATATACCACTTTTAGGGATCGACTGTAAACATTTGAAATGGAACAATAAAATAGGAGGAAACACTGTGAAAAAAACAAATATTTCACCAATACTAATGACTACTATAATACTCCTAACCCTATTAGTAAGCTCTACAGCGCAAGCACAAACCAGCCCAACCCTCATAGTTTTAGACGCTTCCCGAACAATAAATATCGAGACCTTTGGACTTCTAAATGTAACCGATACAATAACAGTTAAAAATAATGGAACAATTCCCGTGTCAAGTTTTAAGATAGCCATTAAGGAAGATTTCGTCAAAAATTTATGTTACATAGGAGTTAAGGATCAAAATAACAGGAAACTAGAATTGAAATATGTGGGATTAAATGAAACCACTAACTACACTTACTGGCAAGTTTTCTTTAGTGAACCAATAAACCCAAGTGAAATTAAAAAGCTAATAATAATAACCGTATATGGCGGTCTAATAACTCCAATACCAGAAAGTGAACAGACATATGAATTTAACTTTTACTACTATCCTACCTTACCGTACTTCGTAAAAAACTGTAAGGTAGAAATAAAAATTCCAAAAGGGGCAACAACTGAAAACGAAACATCACCTATAGAAGTATCAAATCTATCACCCTTGACTTACAAAACCTTTTACTTTCAATATAATTACACCAAGAATTCGCTAATAAATGTGGAGTTCCGAAGAGAATTAAAACCCTATGATATAGGTTACATAAAGGTAAAAGAAACTTACGTGTTAAAAAACATCGGTTTTTCAACTATCGAAAAATGGGAATTTAAATTACCAGAAGGCGCCACAAAAATAACTGTCTCTGATGCAGCCGGACCAATAAAGGCAGATATAGACCAAGGAAACTTAACAACAAAAACAACAGTGACAGTATCGTTTACTAGTGGAAGAAAGGAAGTACTAGGACCCGGTATCACATATACGATATACGTAACTTATTTACTTCCAGCAGATATTTACCTTAAAAATATAAACACAGCTTACACGCTAATTGCACCGATATATCCCGAAGCACCAGCACTTGTAACAAAAGGAACAACTATTATAATACTACCAATTGACGCAAAAGTTAATCCGCCAAAAATAGAAACAACACCAATGAACCAAATACTTCAACCACAAATAGAGCAAAATAAAGTCATCTACACATACTATAACGTAACATCCTCGACAGGAAATTTAAAAATAAAAATAGTGTACAATGTCAATCCACTTTACATATTTACAAGACCATTAACATATGCCGCAATTCTTACAGCAATAGCAACAATATATATAGCGACTAGAAAAGTACAAGTCGCAGTAACTCCGCCAACTGTAGAAGTTCCAGTTCCAGTACCCCTACCTACGCCTGTAATAAACGAATTCTGCAGAGTATATGAAGAGAAATTAGCATTACTATTAGAACTCGATAAGTTAGAGGAAGCATTAAAAACGAGAAGAATAAAGAAAAAGGATTACAAAAGAAGAGTAAAACTATATGAACGCGAACTTATGAGTATAAACAAAGAAGTTGAGAAAGTGAAAGAAGAGCTGAGAAAAGTGGCTCCAAAACTTGAAGATTACATTAAACGCATAGAATTACTTGAGGCAGAAAGAGAGAGCGTAAAAGCAAGCATAAACCAACTTGAAAGAAGTTACAAAACAGGAAGGATAACAAAACTGGCATACGCTAAACTTAGAAGACAATATGAAGGAAGATTAAGAAAGATATACTCAAACATGGATAAAGTGATTTTTGAACTTAGAGAAGCAACAAAATAAAATGTAATAATAGGTGAAACCCAATACTAGTAAAAAGGGAATTGGTAGCCCGGCCCGGATTCGAACCGGGGTCCCCGGCTTTCTTCGGTATGTTTACCGCCAAAGGCCGGGAGGCTTGACCGCTACCCCACCGGGCTATAATAATCCAATTATGTTGATTACAGCATAAGATAGTTGACGCTAAATTATAATGGCGATTAGTTTTTTATTTTTATTGTATGTTGTAAAGGGTCACCTATATAAGTAAATCTCTTATGAGAGATATTTGGGTGAACAGGGATGGACATACTTGTTATCGGTGATTTTCATATTCCTTCACGAGCTTCTGATATTCCAGAGTCTATTAGAAACTTTATCTTAAAGATGAAGTTTGATTTAGTTCTATGTACTGGAGACCTTGTCGAGAAACGAGTTTTAAACATGTTAGAAGAATTTGGACCAGTTAAACGGGTTGTTGGAAACATGGACTACATTAGTGGTCCTAAAAGCGTAAAACTCAAAGTGGGAAATTTTGACATAGGAATGTTTCATGGTAGTGGAATATATCCTAGGGGGAACCCTCAGCAATTGTACTCCATAGCTAAACAATTGAATGTTGATGTTTTAATTCACGGCCATACACATGCGCTGTCGATTCAGCTTTTTAGCGATGTTCTTCTATTAAATCCTGGTAGTGCTACGGGCGTTTGGGGTGGGGGCCCAGCTTCGCTAAAACCCAGCTTTATGATTCTAAATGTCAAAGATAACGAATTAATTGTTAGGGGATACGAACTCGTTGGGCAAGAACTTAAGGAAATTATTAAAAAATACATCAAAACAAGCAGAGGCATAAAGGAAATGTAATGTATAATACAGCATTCCTCTTCGCATCGCTTTCATCAACATTTCTACAAGCTTCTTTTACCAGGAAAACAATATCAAAAGTTTTATGATTATATGGAGGTCAAAATATTGATTAATATAAGTATGAATGAATTTAAACTGGAGTTGTCATTGTTAAAAGAACGCTGCTGTTATTTAAAGAGTAATTCAAAGTTTTTATCTTTTTACTCTAATTCGAGAAATCACAATGAATATTTTGTGTCGAAAATTTAATTATGTTAATAACATTATTGAAGTTGGTCTTTTTATGATAAGTTTAGAAGTTAATATATTCTAAATTAATTTGACCATTGTCGATCACGGTGGGATAAATGAAAATAGAGAAACTCAGTCAAATACCTGGCATCGGCTCAAAAGTCGCAGAAAGACTCATTAAATACATTGGAAGCGAAGAAGAAACCATAAAAGCCATCGTTGAAGCAGATATTACAAAGCTTATGTCCGTCCCCGGTATAGGTCAAGGCTTAGCAACCAAAATTATTAGAAATGCGTACTCAATTATCGAAGGAGTTTCTTTAGAAGAGGTTTTAAAAACATTAGACGCTAGAAAAATGTACGAAAGAATATTAGATATTATTCGAAACTATACTAGAACTAATTATAGTAAAAACAAATTAACTTTATATTTCCCCCTTCCTCCTCGAAGAATAAACGTAATGCTGGAGAGATTAAAGTACTTTGCTGAAGCTAAAAAGCTAGTTGAGAATTTGAATGATGAACTAGTAGATAAAATTAAAAATCAGCTTTCTAAGATTAGACCTCTCCGCCCAGGGAAAATTGAGAAACGAATAAGTGACAGAGTTATATTAACCGACGATGAAGAAGTTTTCAACAAACTACATGAACTAGAATTAAATAAAATTACCAACTTGTTCCTAGTTCGGCCTGGCGAAAGCTTAGGGGAATACGTTCAGTCCTATGACCTTGTACTTTTTATTTCTAGTGGTGCACCCTACGATACGACCATAGACTATGCCTTTAATGCTGAAGTTATTGGAAAAGACGTTTCTATCGAGTTTTTAATTCCAGAGCTAGTTATTTCCTTTTTTTCCACAAATTACGAAGTTATCAAAGCTGCCTGCGAACTTGGAAAATATGTTCATTCTCTTCCCGATAGTCCAGTTATTACAAAATTTAAAGATCACATTGATTTACAAAAGCTCGAGGTCGTAGAAAAATTACTTTTAACTTTAACTGAGAGTGGTGATATAAAAGAAGAAGTTGATGAAGAATTAGATAGGTTAAGAAACGCTTTAAACAATTTACAAACCGTAATTGGCGATATAGAAGTTCAAATTAATGATGATGTAAAAGAAAAAATTTTGGAACGGAAAGTTATCATTGAAGGAGAACGGCTTCTTGACCTATTAAAGGAAGCTGCTACAAGCGAAGCTACAAGTGAAAGCCTTAAATCAGTCTTTCCAGAGTTATCTGGCGAGCTTTTAGAGATTATTACCGAAATCTGTCAACGAGCTGAAGATCTTGTATGTCAAAAATTGAAATTAACAGGGGAAGAACTAGAGTTTGTTGAAGGGTTATTCCCGAGAGATCTAATATTACCGATCCAAGCTGATAGAAGAAAAATCAGTTTATTGGAAGATTTTCTTAGAAAGGAGTATACTTTAAGAAGATATAAAATGCTTAAGGAAATAGCTCTAAAACTTAACGAGTTGAAAAGAAGCGTTGAAGAAACCGTTAAGACCCTTCTTGATTTTGATCTATTCTTTGCGGTTGGTCTTTTCGCTAAAGATTATTCTTTGAATGTCCCTAATTTAAGCGAAGAATATGTAGGCATTGGGTTTACTAAAGGACGAAACCTGTTCTTAAGGGAACTAGAACTAAAAAGTAAAATCAAAGTTATCCCAGTTGATTATGTTGTTGGGGATGTTTTCATTCAACCGCCTAACACTAACAAAGAAAGAATTATAGTTCTAAGTGGAGCAAATAGTGGTGGAAAAACAACACTACTCAATTTAATCGCTCAAATAGTTATACTGGCACAAATGGGGTTTCCCGTTCCTGCAGATGAAGTTTATCTATGTCCCTTTGATGAGATATATCTCTTTTCCCGTTCAAGAGGTATCATGGATGCTGGAGCTTTCGAAGCAACTCTCAAAAACTTTGCAAAAGTTATCACTAGTCCTAAAAAGAAACTAGTACTTGTGGATGAATTAGAAGCTATAACTGAGCCTGGTGCAGCAGCAAAAGTAATTGCAGGAATCTTAGAACTCCTATATAGTAGTAAGAATACATGTGCAGTCTTTATTAGCCATCTGGCTGAAGAAGTAATGAAAGTTGTAAAAGTTCCTATTAGAGTAGACGGTATTGAAGCTAGCGGCTTAGATGAAAATTTAAATTTAATAGTTAATAGGAATCCCATATACAATTACCTTGCCCGATCCACACCCGAACTAATAGTAGAAAGACTCTACCGCTTATCTAGGGGAAATGAAAAAGAAGTTTACGAAAAAATCCTTGAAGAATTTGGAGGAAAATGATATCAAATGAGGAAGATAATAACTTTACTAACAGATTTTGGGTTAAAGGACTCTTATGTCGGAGCTATGAAAGGAGTTATACTCTCAATATGTCCAGATGCAAATATAATAGATATCTCTCATGAAATTAGAAAATTTGATATTCGGCAAGGAGCTTATGTACTTGCTTCAGCCTCCTCTTTCTTTCCAGAACGCACAATACACGTTGGTGTGGTTGATCCAGGTGTTGGGACAACCAGAAAACCCATAATCATAGAAGCAAAGAAAAACTTCTATGTAGGTCCTGACAATGGACTTCTAACGCTTGCAGCATTAAAAGAAGGAATAAAAAGAGTAGTTCACATATCAAATAGGAAATACATGCTTCCCCGAATCTCTCACACTTTCCATGGTAGAGATATTTTTGCCCCCGTAGCAGCGCACTTAGCAAACGGAGTTCCAATAGAAGAATTTGGACCACTACTTGAAAAATATGAAACATTAAGTTTTTCAAAACCAAAAATATACAAAAAACGTATTGAAGGGGAAATAATCTACATAGATGGCTTCGGCAATATAGTAACCAATATTTACCGTGAAATAATAGAAAAAATAAGCATAAACGAGGGAAGGACAATAAAAATAACGTTTAATGATAAAACTGAGAAAATTCTAAAGATTTGCAAAGCGTATAACGAAGTGAAAGAAGGAGAATTTTTAGCCATAATTGGCAGTGGAGATTTTCTTGAAATATCTATTAACCTAGGAAACGCGGCTAAAAAACTAAATATTAAAGAGGGAACAGAGGTGGTAGTAGAACAGGTTTAAAGATTCAAACTGTTTAATCTTACGACATATTCTGGGCATACTTTACCACTTGACGTAAAACGTACACCTTCCTTTTCTAATAATTGCCTTTTAATGAGGACACCACCATCTGCAGAGTATCCACCCAGCCGACCATCGAAATATACTACTCTGTGACACGGTATAGCTAATGGAATCGGATTTTCTGAAAGAACCTTAGCAGTTGCTCTGGAATATTTCCTTCCTCCCAATAACTGGGCTATGTTTCCATAAGTGGTCACAAACCCTCTAGGAATTTTCATTGTTAAATATAGAACTTTTTTGGCAAAGTAAGAAAGACCTTCGAGTGATATTTCCTCTTCAGAAAAGAATGTTTTGTTCCCTGTCCAAATAGAATGCAGCTTGTCTAATATTCTTCTAGCAGTAGATATAAAGTCATTACTCATTACCTGTGGCGAGTATTTTGAAACAAGTAACCCCTTGAAATTAAAATGAACTTTATTTGCAATCGTGAATGGAATTTTAATTGTAGACAGTTTCCTAGAAAGCAGAATTGAAAAAAGTGATTGTAAAGTATATCTAACATTCATTGAAGGCAAAGTCGAGCATACCAACTTACATCGTCCTGTAAACCCAGCGGATACCCATAAATCCTTCCTCTTTTCTAAATAAATATAAACTACTATTTTCATTCACTCCCTAATTTAATGGTATCTGGCATATTCCATAAATAATAGAAGTAATCCCTAGCCAGGGTAGCTAATTCTATATGTGTGCTCCAAATAGCTAATACTGTATTTCTATCTTTTTCGGCTAAAAGTAACATCACTTCGTGGTCATCTACGATGACACCTCCGCCATATAAGCGATCTCTTACCCGAACTTCACCATATCTGCTCAATTTAGATAATATTTCAGGCTTAGAACTGGTAGAAGTTAATATTTCAACTTTAATATTTCGAAGCCTTAAACTTCTAAGAGTATCTTCAATTACCTTAACATCTTCGACATTTATATCACTCATAGATATCATTACCTTTTTCTTAGCACCCTCAAACATTTCTGTTATTCTCGCCAAAATGTTTTCAATACCTCTTATTATGTAAACTTTAGGCCTTTCAATTGATATCTGTTTTTCATAAAGGGGCTGCAACCTTTCTATCAAAATATTTTCATAATTTTCTAACTGCTTTTCGAGTTCAGTTTTAACAGTTTTGACAGCCTCGGAGGGTGAATGAGGCTTGTAAAGTTTTGGTCTTCCACTTAAAGCTTCTACCCAACCCTTTTTCTCTAAGCGAGCCAAAACTTCATAAATTCTACTATAAGGTATACCTGAAATAGAGCTAATTTCAGCTGCAGTCATGGAACCACTTTCTAATAATGTAATATACACCCTTGCTTCATATTCTGTAAGTCCAAGCCCCTTTAATGCTTGAAATATTTCCATATCTTCCAAGCCAAACACCTTAAAACCCTAAACTTCTAAATAAGTGTTAAACTATGATGAGATAACTATATTGTATTAACCAATAACTTTATGCATATACTTTAGAAAACATTACGGGTTTCTAAAATTTAAGGAAAGTACAATTTACATTAATTGATAGGAGTGAATTGCTATGATAGAAGTAGATGGAAGCTTTGGCGAGGGTGGCGGACAACTATTACGTTACAGTGTTGCACTATCAGCAATACTTGGATCTCCAATTAAAGTTTATAATATAAGAGCAAAAAGATCCAATCCAGGTCTTCGCCCTCAACATATGACTGCTGTAAAGCTTATAGCTACTATAGTTGATGCAGAAGTTGAAGGATTAAAAGTCGGGTCAACCTCTATTACATTTAAGCCTAAGACCC
>Ga0164311_10001193_pt1 | contig 12501 bp, 8 predicted proteins | sample GuaBasSedimGuay2_FD_121796 | JGI IMG/M metagenome (GOLD analysis project Ga0164311, IMG submission 121796) | Subseafloor sediment microbial communities from Guaymas Basin, Gulf of California, Mexico - Guay2, Core 4569-9, 9-12 cm | ecosystem: Environmental > Aquatic > Marine > Hydrothermal vents...
CTGCACGGTGATGGGTGCGCCGCTCGTTGCGATGATGGCGGCGTTCCCGCACGTGAAAGAACGCGTCGAAAAATGGGACGCGGAGGTGCGGAAGTCGAACTTCTTCGTCTCGGAACTCCTGAAGATTGAAGGAACGGAAGTTTTAAGCGAGCTGCCAAGGCGGCACACGCTTTCAGCATTCAACACCGAACGCTCTTTTGATGTCGTAGCCAAGAAGCATAAACGTCGGGGCTTCTTCCTGCATGAAGAACTCCGTCGCTGTAAAATCACGGGGCTGACGCCGGGGATGACTAAGGAGCTGAAGCTGAATATCTACGGGCTGAGCTGGCAGCAAGTGAAATACGTGGCGGACGCCTTCAAGGAAATCGCTGAACGCTACGGGTTGAGCATTTCGGATTGAGTTAATAGTTCTCGCTGGCGACGGTGATCACCACGGTTTGTGATGCACGTTTGCATCGGCTGAGTGGAAATTCCTCACGCGATGCACCACCTTCCGTCATAATGATGCCCGCGACACACTTGAGAGGGAGGAGAGATGAGACGTGCTTTGATTATAACGGCATGTTTGGCGATCTTGGTCGGGAGCGCTTGTGCTTTAGTTCATGCCCCGTCACAGAGCCGCTTGCAGAACTCCAACTTGGAAGCTTTAGCTGTTGGGGCTGCTCTCAGCAATTTTCGTCCTTTCCTTAGCGGCATGGATCACATGACTAAGAAAGCTTACGAAAACGACAAGAAAAGTCGGATTGAAAGACTTTTGAGCTTGAAGCTGAAAATGGAGACCGAGGAGGCAAGAAAGCCATCGAGACCGGGCTTGCATCTCTGGCATCGGAGCCGGTCGGCGTGCTCGACAAGCGTGAGATAAAAAGGGCGTTGATGATAACCGTCACGTCGTATACTTCTTACTGCTGGCATTCAGCATCTTTGGCGTCGGAGAGCGTTGCCTGACAGAGATGACGGTTGGTAGGTAGGACGATTCAAACGTCTGCGTGGAGAGTCTGAGGCTGTGATAATATTCTATGACTCGTTTGAGGCGGAGATGCTTCCGACTACATTTTGGGTCAGGAAAAACGCCGGGGTTGTCAGCAACAGCCCCCCTCTCGTGGGAAACTCCAACGCATAGGGAATGAGACTTACTTGCTCATAGGCATGATAATATCACTCTTGTAGCCCCCGACATGCGTCCACTAAAGGAAAATGCTCTTCCCTAGCGCCTAAACGCTGAAGCCCCGCCGCCACACCCTACAGTGCAGAGCGAAGTGCTCCGAGGATGCTCTCGGCGTCAGGCGGACAGCCTTCGACATGAACGGCATTCTCCGCCGTAACATCCTTAGTGCAGTTTCCGAGGCATATTAAGATGCCTTGCGCCCCTTCAGGGACTTTCGCATGCCGTCCTTGGATGACATCAATCCTGCGGAACGCCGCAAAGTATAAAAAGCGCAGGAGCGTTCCCCAATATTTCGGGCGACTGAATGCACTTTTGATGGCAAGAGAGAATGCATCTATGCACATCGAGCACGCATAAGGATTTCTCCACGAATACACGTTCAACAACCGCCCGTAGCTCTCGTGCGGTGGCTTAAAGCTCGCTTTCACGGCTTCAGCGTCCTTAACGTCAGGCTCTGCGCCGCCGCCCGGTTCACCGCACAGCCTCTGCTCGATTGCCATTTTTAAGTGTTCCACGTTTTTGGGCTCTATGCGCATAAGACGGCAGCACGTGATGTCCGCCGCTACGGCGTCGGTGCTGACGACGATGACGTTTGCTTTTTTCCTCTTGCCGTTGAGCGGACCTTCGCCTTCCATGCCGACGATGCCGTCAACGACGACGAGGTCAGGCTTCACAACTTTTAAAAGCTCAACGAGCGGCTCGTGCAGCCCCAACAAGTGGAAGCGCTTTTTGTCGGCGTTTAAAAGCAACCCTTTCTGGTTTTTTATGGAGAGGGTTACGACGGTGTTCCCGTGCGTTTTCAGCTTCGGCATGTTCACGTAAAAAGCGTCGACGACGATTTTCGGGATTTTAAGCGTGCCGTATTTCCAGCTCACCTCCACACGTTCCGCCTTGTTTAGATTCAAAAGCGTCACGTCGTATTTGCGGCGCAAACGCTCATAACCGGCAGCGGTGAAGAACTTTCTCTCGTCCGCCCCAAGCCCAGGACCTTCGCCAATGATGATTTTACGAACGCCATTTTCGAGGAACGCCCTTATTGTTGCCTCCACGACGGCGGGATGCGTAATAATGGCGGAGCGAGGCTTCGCTGCAATCACGATGTTCGGCTTCAGCAGCGTCGGAACGTCGCTCGGCGGCGACACTCCAAACTCGTCAAACGCTTCGCTCAGCAGGTGACTCATCGCTTTCACGTTGTATCTTCTGCACTTGATTATCTTCACCGACATTTTTCAGCTATGAGATATGGATGGTGAGCGAGCAAAATTTTCAGCGGCGTCGGCACTTTGCTTTCCACAAATTCATACCATATGTCGAACAGACGTTCGGCAAAGGTGGGCGCTGCCGTAGATGCGGGTGCGGAGGTTCTCCGAAGTTCGTCGATAACCTCTGTGACGGGTCTCAGCTTAACATTGGGTCTTAGTTCGGAGCTCGCTGAGTCTGCGTCTTGTTTTGAGGCGGCTATGGTTTGGCTTTGTGCTTCTCGAAGGCGTATGTTGATGTCAGGCCACGGCGGCATATCTGTCGCCCCAACCTCGACGACCCGCCCGCCTTCACGCTCGAACAACCGCCTTACGTAAGAGAGCCGCATTTTTGTCAATTCGCCATGGTCCCACGGCTCTTTTCGCAAGAGGTGGTAAAGGCGGTGCAACGGAAGCCCAATGTTGAACACGTTTTGCATTTCAAGGAGGACATACCGCCTCGTCACCCGAAGCATCTCTCTAATCATGCTTCTGGCGTCGCTGACGTGCTCGATGACGCAGAAGTTCCAAACAAGGTCGAAGGCGTCGTCTTTAAAGCCTGAAACTAAGTAATGCGTTGTTATGAAGCTCGCTTCCAAGCCGAGCGCCGCCCAAAGACGCCTTGCGTCTAGCAACAACCTCTTGGAGGGGTGGGCGACTGTCACGTTGCAGCCAAGCTCTGCGAAGATTAAGCTTTTGATTCCGGGGATGCCCATAATGCCATCTGCTGGCAGTTCCAACACCTTGGAAATGTCATACTCCCTCACCATCTTGCTTGCGAACTTATCAAAGGCGTAACGCTCGTATCCCGTCCCGTAACCCTCTCTTAAAGACAGATACAACCTCCTAATTCTCATTCTTCTCAGCATAGGTCCCTACGCTTCCTTATCTGCTCTGCCGTCAACCTCCCGTTACAGAGACAACTTTGTAAATCCTTTCCACCATGCTCGCCACTACATCCCAATCGTAAGCTTTCACGAACCTTAACCCGCCAGCTCTCAGACGACTATGCAGCTCCTCGTCGGCGAGCAACCTTCTTATGGCGTGCTCCAAGCTTTCTGGTGTTTCGGATGCGAGCAGCCCGTTGTAGCCGTCTCTGATGACGTCGACGACACCGCTGCCCTCAGCGGCAACAGCAACAGGCGGTGTCCCCGCCGCCATGGCTTCGAGGAGCACGATGCCCTGTCCCTCCCTTATTGAGGGGAGCACAAACATCCATGCCGACTTCATTAATTCTATTAGCTTTTCATAAGGCAGCCGCTCGTAAAAACTTATGCCCTCGACGCTGCTCGCAAGCTCACGCAGCCGCTCTCTTTCCGAGCCTGTTCCAACGATGACGAGCTCAGCCTCAGGGTGCGTGCGTTTTATCCGCTTATACGCTTTTATTAAAACGTCCACCCGCTTGTGCTTTTCAAGACGTCCTGCGTAGAGTATTCTGCCGTATTTCCGTTCTGCTTGTGTCTTTTTTATTTTTGCCAAATCTACGCCGTTTGATACTACGAACACGCTGTGTGGGTCTGCGCCGAGGAGGCTTACAAGCCGCCGCCTCGTCGTTTCCGAGACTGCGATGTGCGCACGAGCAAGCCTCGGCAGGAGGAGTTCAAGAAAAAAGCCTGCAAGAGACAGTGGCTGTGGATACTGGCTGAAATTAAGTGTGTGCCAGACCTCATGCCATGTTTCGACAAGCGGGGTGTGCCGTACTTTTGAGAGATAATAAGCGGCAAAAGGAAGGATTTTAGAGACGATATTGCAGTCTATGATGTCGTAATCCTCATCAAGCCTTCGCAGAACGTTAATGCTAAACCGTAGGTTCAGGAGATATGCCTCTCGCTCGGCGCTCTTCGTGGCGGCGAACGTGCCCCACCTTCGAACATACATGCCCCCCACGTCCTCCTCGGCGGCGTCTTCGATTCCCGTCGTGAAGACGTGAACCTCGTGCCTCTTAGCTAACCGCCGTCCCACCTCGTAGCATCGCACTCCGCTCCCGACGACCGCCGGTGGAAACCACGTCGTTAGCAGTAAAATCCTCATCCTTACGAATAGGACCTCAAGACTTTAAGTCATTGAGCATACTCATTATGATGGCAACGATGAAAATGTTAATGAAGATGGGCAGGAGCTACTTGGGCTACAAAATCGTACGTCCGACGCCTTTTTTCTGCTTGTACGTCACGACGTTGCGTTGCAACCTGCAGTGCAAGCACTGCTTCGTCAGGTCGCCATATCAGGATGATGAAGAGCGTAAGGAGTACTGGAGCTCTCTCGGCGACGACCTCTCCACAGAACAGGCAAAATACGCAATAGACCAGTTAGACAGGTTGGGAATCTCCGCGCTTCATCTCACCGGCGGCGAGCCCCTGCTCCGAAGCGACCTTGAGGAGCTCGCCTTACATGCGAAGCGGCGGGGAATGTTCGTTTCAATGGACACGAACGGCACGCTTGTGAACAAGAAACGAGCTGAATCTTTATGCTCTTTGCGCTGTTTTGACAGGATAGGAGTCTCTTTAGATGGCATGGAGGGGACGCATGACGAGATCCGCGGTAAAAACGTGTTTAAGAAGGCGGCACGTGGCATCGAGCTACTAAAAGACGCAGGCGCCACGGTGGGCGTGGTGTTCACCATAAACAATATCAATTACGACGAGGTCGAGGACATTTACGAGTTTGCAAATGCAGCTTGCGATTTCATCACATTCCTCCCGGTGGATAGCATAAAAGAGCTGTTTTTGGATGCGCAGCGAGCGAAAGCGGTGGGCGAGACGCTTTTGAGGCTGAAAAGCAAGGATAAAAACTTCATCGAGAACCCCGAGGAGTATCTCAGGCTGATGCCGCACTTCCTGCAGGGGAAAACCGCCGTTGACTGCGGAGTCGCCTGCCATCCGTTCGCCCTTTACTACACGCTCGGCCCGAGCGGCGACCTGAGCGGCTGCAGCGACCTTTCCTCATACGTCGGAAATATCCTGCGTGATGACATTAAGGAGATGCACAAGCGGGGGTTGGCGATGATGAATGACGTTCGCCGCAAGTGCAAGGGCTGCACCCTAACGTGCGCCATACAGAACTCGCTGCTGTTTCAACAGCCCTTTTACAAGGCTGTGATGACCGCCGCCTCTAAGTTCCTCAGGAGAAATGCTTAAGGAGCTGCTGGGCTACCGGGGCTGGAAGGTGTGGGCAAGTTACAACATGCACGTTTGCCTCCTTGCGCTGCTCTACGTCTTGTTGACAGAGGATTTGCTCGCGCTACTGCCCTCTCTTGTCCTGATTTCGTCTTTGGGTTTCTACTTCATGTATGGCTTCCTGATAAACGATTTTTTCGACATGCCTTTTGACATCGCCGCCGGAAAACGACGGGCTGTGCACAAGCTTCCGAGAGTCATGCTCGTCGCGATAATCCTCTTCGTCATCTTCGTAAGCGCGTTGCACGTGCTGTACCTTAAAGTCCCCTACTTTACCCTCGTATACTCGCTCGCCTATGTGCTCGCCACGCTTTACTCCGCGCCGCCAGCGAGGCTCAAGACCAGAGGTGTTGTCGGAATAGTTACGAACGGGCTCATCGAGAAGACCCTGCCCGTCCTCGCAATTTTCTGCTACTTCCAGCACTTCACGCCTGACGCTTACGTTTTCGTGGCGGCGGCGTTCCTCGCGGAACTCGTAGAGATCATGACGCATCAGATTCTCGATTACGAGGCGGACGTGAAGACCGGCGTCCGCACGTTCGTCACCGACGTAGGATTGAACGCCGCATTCAAAATTTACAGGGGCGTCGTGTGCCCAGCCACGGCGGTGGCGATGCTCCTCGTGTGCGTTCTCATATGCTCACTCATGCGTTATGCAGTTCTTGTCGTCGCAGGCGTTCTTGCTGCGTATCCTGCGCTCGTACTCCTAATCCGCACCGGCAGAATCCAACGTGGGAAGAAAGCTATACCTCTCTACATGTCTTGGCTCTATATACTGTTCTACAGCGCACTCCCCGTTTTCCTTGCGCTCGTGCTCGTTTCCAGAAGTTTTTCAAACACTCCTCTCCTGCTCGTGGCACTCGCCTCCCAGTATTACATCGTGAAGTATAACCTCAACTCGCTTAAAAAGCGGGAGCTGATACACTTCGAAATATTTGCGGACACATGACTGGACGGAGGAGCGTTGAGAGCGCAGCATCTGGCGGCGGGCGCACGACGGGCGTAGTGATCGAGAAAAAGGACATCCTAATAGCAGTGATCCTTTTCCTGACAGGGTTTTTGATACGAATAGCGGGCGTGTCTAACGTCTGCATGTACGGGGACGAGTGGTTATATTGGTTTGATATGAAGAGGATTTTGGTAAGCGGTTTTGTTCCGAGGGCTGACGTCTTCGACTTTTCGCCACCTTTTCTTCCTTACTTAGGAGCGGCAGTCACGATGATTTTCGACGGGGATTTAAACACGATCAGGATGATTTCTGTGATCTTCGGAAGCTTAAGCATCCCTTACCTGTACCTTCTAGGGAAGACGATGTACGACTGGCGGGTAGGGTTGCTGTCAGGTGTTTTTTTGTGCTTCTCCGCATATCACTGCCTTTACAGTCGTGTGTTCATGCTCGACGTTCCGATGCTGTTTTTCATAATCGCGTTTTTGTACTACTTTTGGCTGAGTCAGCGTCCTGACAACCCGAGGTGCATGATGCACGCATGTATAGCAGGGGCGATGCTGGGGCTAGCGTTCGATATGAAGTACTTAGCGATCTTCCTACTGCCTGCAACCCTCGCGTACGCGTTCTGGGTTGGAGGCTTCCGCCTTAGAGCTCTGCTGGACCGTCGCATACTCCTGATGCTGCTTTTTGCGTTTCTGTTCTTCCTGCCGCTCCTCGTCTGCTTGTTCTACACGGGGGTGGGCTTCCACGGGTTTGAATATTACGCCATCGAGAGATTTGAGACGGAAAAAGTGACGAACGTTCGACCTTACGAGTTTTCGCCCGATGAGCTGCTGTATCGGGGGGGTAAAAGGTTGTTAGAGGTGTTTGCGTGGGGTGCCGATCTTTTGTCCCCTCCCTTGCCGCACGTCTTTAAACTCTCGATGACGTTCCTCATACTGATTGTCCTCTTCTCCTACCTGCTTGCTCTCATGAGGCGGGAGAAGGAGGGTAGTTTCCTCATGATATCGGTTTTCATGCTGCTCCTGCTCATTTCGAACTGCGGGAACGTCCGACATTACCTAATAAGCCTCCTCCCCTTTTTCTACGTGATGTTCTCCTATACAATTTTGCACAATAGGGCGTTCAGAGTGGTCGTAGTGCCGCTTGCCGCGGTTGTAATCTCGCTTTCTATCGCCACTGCGGTTACCTCCCCTTACTGGGACACCGGCGACTACCACTCGTGGGCGAGGAGTGCCGTAGAGCACATAAGAATGGACGCCGCTGCAAGCGGCATTCCGAGCGATCAAGTATCCATAGGACTTGTGTACTTTTTGTCTGAAATCTTGGATCGCCAATCGTACATCAGCGGCTTCAACGCATCCACGGTATATCTCTTCAAGCCTGCAAGTAAATATTCAGGGGAAGTGGCTGTTATGAGCTTGGACAGACTCAACAGGCTGAAACCCGACTATCTCGTCGTAAATGAAGATTTTTATGAACATTACTTCAGCGATGATGACAAGAGGGAGGTGTTTAGGGATTACAGGATCATACTATATTCCTATGAATATCCCCAGCATTACTTCATCCTGAAGAGGAAGAGCCTGAACGTGCCGACGGCGGAGCAAGCGGGAGCTGAAATGAGCTCCACGGGCGTGAAAGCTACGATTTCTAGGGATGCTTTCAAGGCGAGCGTGCCGGGCGTGATGGAGGTCGGAAAGGCATATACCGTGCTCGTTCGGGTAAAGAACGAAGGAAACGCCACAAACTTTGTAATGCAGCCGTGCTTTGATAAATTCACGATCTTCGTGGATCAAAAACAATTCGCATCTCCGATATTCATACCTAAGGAATGGCGATTCTCTCTTAGTAAAGGTGAGTCTCGGGTGTTCAAATTGAGGGTGCTCCCCTTCAGGGAGCACGTGGGGAAGATGCCCCTGACTGTGGAGCTTTACGCTGAGAGTGAGGATGGAGTATACAGGAAGGTAGATTCCTGTACCGACTACGTATATCTAATCAGGTGAACTAATGCCGGTAAGTAAGAGAGCGCTGGTCGTGGCCGCCGTAACATTAATAGCCGCCTCGTCAGTTGCCTATTTTGCCATAAAAGCGCCCACGAGGGCGCCGGTGAAAGGCGTCCCGGAGTGGCTTCTTGAAGGACCGATTTACGAGACGCATCCCTATTACTACAACGGTACTCTCAAGGACATAACTGAAAGAATTCCCGAACTTGCGGACCTGGGTGTGAAGACGATATATTTGCTGCCAATATGGGAGCATAGACCCATGCCGCCAGAGGGGCACCCGTTTCGCTATGGCTACATATACCATATCACTGACTATCACAAGATAAGTCCGGAGTTTGGGACTGAGGAAGATTTGAGGGAGCTCGTAGAGACCGCCCATAGGTATGACATGAGAGTCATCCTTGAATTTGTCAGCTGTATGGTTTGGGAGGACAGTGTGATATATAAAAACGGCTGGACGTTGAGCGTGCCTCTAGCTGAGCTGCAAAAGAAGTTCCCATTAGAATATGTGATGTGGGATAATGACACATATGTGTGTTATAACTGCAATAGGATATCTGGGTGGAAAGGGGAATATCTACCTGGTTGGTTTCTGCGATGCGATGTTTTTGGTAAAGTCGTGGGGGGCGAGGTGAAGCTTTTTACATATCCTTATCCCGCTTATGGCTATGCGGTTGACCGGACGAATCCGAAGCTTATTAACTACCTTACAGGGGTGGCAGAGTATTACGTAAAGGAGTTCGATGGGGACGGGTTTAGGGTTGACGCCCCGGGGGATAATTGGAATCCGGAAGTCGTCCCTGGCGACCGCTCGTCCATAGAGCTTTTAAGGCGCGTGAATGAAGCGATCAAGAGGGTCGAGCCTGACGCCGTCCTCATCTCGGAGATGGCGGGGCGTTACGAGTACAGAGCGGGCTGGCGGCAGCCGGACCCCGTGTTCGATGAAATGTGCGAACTCTCGTTTAGTTACTACTTTTACAACAACTTGATGGCATCCCTGCCAGAGATAGACACTGAGAAGCTACTGGAAATTCTAAATGGCGAGAAGGTTTGGTACGGGCGGGCGAGAGTACGCTTCTTGGAGCTACATGGGCAGCGTCGCATAAACGAGCTTGCGCCGGAACTGAACAAGCCCTTACTGGTGCTTATTTCAACAATTCCGGGGGTGCCGTCGATTCAAGCGGGGCAGGAGGTCGGAGCGACCAACGCCTTCCTCCCAAACGCTCCTGTCGATTGGGAGCATGGCGACTACGAGCTTAGGGACTTTTACAGGAAGGTTTTCAAAATTCGCAACAACAACGACGCTCTGAAGTTCGGCTCGATAAGGGGTGTTTGGAAGTCTGGCGACAAAATGATAGCATTCTTAAGGAGCTATGAGGAAGAAAAAGCAATCGTGCTGATAAACATGCAGAGCAGAACGGTCTCGAGCACCTTGAGCCTTCCGCTAGAGCCGGGCACCGTCTTATACGACGCTCTGAACGATGAGCGTTTTGTGGTTAGTGATCCAAAAAACTTTAAAGTCACGGTTCCGGCTTACGGCTCACGAATCCTGATCGCGGAGGGGGGGGCGTGAGAGTCTTAGTAATAGGGCTGGACGGGGCGTGCATCGACCTGATCGAGCGGTGGGCGGGCGAGGGAAAGCTGCCGACGTTTGAAAAGTTGTTGTCGGAGGGGAGCTATGGGCGACTGGAAAGCGTCACGCCCCCGCTCACGGTGCCGGCGTGGAACTGCCTCGCATGCGGCAAGAACCCCGCGAAGATTGGGCGTTTCAGCTTCGTTCAGAAGGTTCCTGGGACCTACGATTTCCGCATAAACCTCCCTTCCGTGAGGCGGGAGCGGGCAGTATGGGACATCCTCAGCGATCACGGGATGCGGGTTTTCGTCCTAAACGCGCCGAATGTGCTTTCCGCGTATAGGATAAACGGCTACATGGTCGCAGGTTTCCTCTGCCTGTCAGAGGAGAGGTTAGCGTACCCGAAGGAGTTGAAGGAGGAGTTACGACGCACGGACTACTACCGAGGCGCCGGCTACCTTCTTCCCTTCCTGACGCTTAGCGACAATGAGCTTTCAGAAATGTTGATGCGCATGACCGACGCCATTCACGGAGTTCTCTTCCGCTTCCTCGAAGAGCGTTTCGACTTCGGCTTCGTGGTGTTCCAAGAATTGGACGGTGCGCAGCACAAGTTCTGGAACGATGAGCGGCGCGTCCTACGCCACTATCAAAACATAGACAGGAAGTTAAGGAAGATTTTAGACAAGGTAGGTGATGAGACGGATGTGCTCATCGCCTCTGATCACGGCTTTGGGCCAAACAAAAGAGTGTTTTTCATAAACGAATGGCTGAGGCGGGAAGGGCTGTTGAGCGTGAGGGAGCCTTTTTTGCCCCTCATGATGAACGCCTTGATCAGAGCCGTAAAGGTACAGAACGTTCTGAGAATTCTTAAGGTTATGAAGGCGCACTCCCTGGCGCCGTTTTATGAGAGACTGCTCAGGCAGGCGATGCGGACATCGGTCGTCCGGGGCGAGACGAAAGCCTTCAGTTACGGGAATTGGGGCATGATTTACATAAATCTGAAGGGGCGAGAACCTGAGGGCGTCGTCGAAGCTGAGGAATACGAGCGTCTGAGGTCAGAAATCATAGAAAAGCTGCAGCAAATCTCTGTGAAGGCTTACAGGAGGGAAGAAGTATATCACGGCGAGTATCTGAACTTCGCCCCGGACATCATTGTGAGTATAGATGAGAACGTGACCTCGATAAGTGGGAAGATTGGTCTCAACAGGGTGTTCATGGAGGGCTTCCCTTATAACGGCTACCACAGGATGGACAATGGGACTTTCATCGCTTGGGGGCCGGACATAAAAAGCGGGAGGGTGCAAGCGAGGATATACGACATTGCGCCGACCATCCTCCACATATTCGGGGTGCCTATTCCAAGAGACGTGGACGGGCGCATTCTGCGTGAGATTTTCAAGGGCGAGCTTGCAACGCGTGAGACAAAGTACGAGTCGGAAATGATGAGAGTGAAAGGGAAAGTGAAGAAGCTGAAAATGATGAAAAGGATATGAGTCATTTCCGGAACTTCCGGAAGGCTTTTTCCAGATACGGCTTGACACTCACACTTTTTCCCAATTCGAGGAGTATGATCATGTCGTCCTCGTCGAAGCTCGTAGCAAGCACGCAAACCCCGCACGCCCCGTAAAACGAGAGTAAGAAGAGCAAAAGCGTCAAAGGCGTGGCGATGACGTTCCTGACGAGCAAGAACACTATGGATGTGACGGCCGTTGATGCAGCCACTGGTTTTAGGAACTTCGCCGCAAGCGGATGTATGCGGTGCGTGTGGAATATCCGCAGGGATACGAGCGTGTTTATCGTACAGACCGCCGACGTCGATGCGATGGCGGCGCCGACGACGCCGAAATCGGGAATCAGGACGACGTTAAGAATGAGGTTCAGCGCGACGCCCACCAGGTTGTAAAGCATGTAGGGTCGTGTGCCTCCGATGACGATCAGCGTTTCGACGTTGGGTCCGAGGAGGACGTGGAACAGCATGCCGGCGACGAGAATGCGGAGGGCGACGCCCGCCTCTGCGTACCCGCTGCCGAAGATCAAGCTTAGCACCGCCTCAGGGAAGAGGAAGACGAGTATGGCGGGTGGAAACGTCGCTAGGAACGTCCATTTCGTCAGCACAACGTAGTGCCGCCGCAACTCACGAATGCGACCTCCTGAAAGCAGCTGCGATGCTATCGGCACATAGATGAACGCCATAGAGTTCAAGCAAATCCTAAGGAGCTGCGCAAGAGGGTGAGCGGCATTGTACAGTCCGGCGTCCCTCGCCGCTCGCAGATACCCAAGCAGCAGCGTGTCCACCCGCAGAATCGCGATGCCCGCAACGTTTGCCACGAGCAGCGGCAAGGAGAACACCAGTAGTTCTCGCCTCACACGCCTCGCATATACTTCCCCCCC
>Ga0164311_10001196_pt1 | contig 12485 bp, 10 predicted proteins | sample GuaBasSedimGuay2_FD_121796 | JGI IMG/M metagenome (GOLD analysis project Ga0164311, IMG submission 121796) | Subseafloor sediment microbial communities from Guaymas Basin, Gulf of California, Mexico - Guay2, Core 4569-9, 9-12 cm | ecosystem: Environmental > Aquatic > Marine > Hydrothermal vents...
CGTGCTCGTCCGCGTACGCGGCGATCTCTTTCGCGCAGGACAGGTCCAGGCGAAAATGCCACAGCTCAACCCCGTCCTCTGGGCGGTAGCCCACGGCTCCATTGTGACAGATGAGTGGCGTCGTGAGCCCGAGTTCCTGGGCGAGCCGGCTCGCCGAGCGGGGTTGGCGCGCCGTCGCCAGAACGATCTTGACGCCCTTTGACTTCACTTGCGCGATGGCCGCCGCGTTGGCCGCGCTCAACTGCCCCTGGCTATCGAGCAGCGTCCCGTCCACGTCCAGGGCCACGAGTCGAATCACGTTCTTTCTCCTTGACGAACTTGACCATCAGATGTACAATCGATACGGATTGCCCTACAACATTTGCGTCGCCCGCGAGAATCTTTCGGACGCAGATTCACGCAGATTGTCGCGGATCAAACAAAAATCAGCGTGAATCCGCGTTCATCTGCGTCCAAGTTTGGTGGCGGCTGAGGGCCGTGAGTCTATTGTACCACGAAATCGGCAAAACTGGCAATGAGGCACATTGCTGAGGATAAGCAGTGTATTGTGTGCTATAATTGAGTGGACGGGGCTGTGCCCGGGAAAAATCAGGAGGGGCGGGGATGGCATTCCAGGACGATCTGACGGAATACGACCAGGCACGAGAACGAATGGTACGAAGTCAGATTGAAGCCCGGGGGATACGTGATCCACGGGTGTTGGCCGCCATGCGCCAGGTGCCCCGTCACCTGTTCGTGCCGGTGCACATGCGGGGCTCAGCCTACCGCGATACTCCGCTGCCCATCGGCGAGGGGCAGACCATCTCACAGCCCTACATCGTGGCCCTGATGACCGAGATGCTGGAACTGACCGGCGAGGAGCGCGTGCTGGAAATAGGCACGGGCTCCGGGTACCAGGCAGCGATCCTCGGCCTGCTCGCTCGTGAGGTGTATACGGTCGAGCGGCTGCCCCATCTGGCACGGAACGCGGAGGAGGTACTGCGCCAATTGGGATACACTAACGTCCACATCCGCGTCGGTGATGGCACCCTGGGCTGGCCGGAACATGCGCCCTACGAGGCGATCATCGTCACTGCCGCTTCTCCCGAGGTCCCGTCGCCTCTCCTTGATCAATTGGCCGATGGCGGGCGGCTCGTCGTCCCTATCGGTCCGCGCTGGACTCAGACCCTGGTGCGGGTGCGGCGCGAGGGGGACAAGTTCCGTAAGGAGTACCTGACGTCAGTGGCTTTCGTGCCATTGGTCGGCGAGCATGGCTGGGATGAGAGAGAAGGTCTGCTGCGCCATGTGATAGGCTAGCTGAGTCGCCGGCTCTGAATGGGTCGGCGGGGAGCGTGTCTGGTGAAAGGGGTGAAGGGATGATGAAAGAGGCGATGCTTTACCAGAAGCTGGACAATGGGCGCGTCCAGTGCAATCTCTGCGCCCATCGCTGCAAGATCAACCCTGGCAAACGAGGAATCTGCGGCGTGCGTGAGAACCAGGGGGGCACTCTGGTCACCCTGGTGTATGGAAAGTCTATCTCGGCAGCGGTGGACCCCATTGAGAAGAAACCGCTGTACCACTATCTCCCTGGGACGAGCGCGTTCTCCATTGCCACCGTGGGCTGTAACTTCCGCTGCGCCTTCTGCCAAAACGCGGACATCTCCCAGGCCCCCAAGGAGAGCCGTGATCTGGGGCGCTGGGCGCGTGATCTCCCTCCTGAGCGGGTGGTTCACCTGGCCGAGGCGTACCAATGTGCTTCCATTGCCTACACTTACACCGAGCCGACGGTCTTCTTCGAGTACGCCTACGATACGGCGGTAATCGCCACCCAACACGGGTTGAAGAACATCTTCGTCACCAACGGATATATGACCCCTGAAGCGCTGGACACCATCGGTGAGAACCTGCATGCTGCCAACGTGGATCTCAAGAGCTTCCGCGACGAGTTTTACCGTAAAATCTGTGGCGGCCGCCTCCAGCCCGTGCTCGATTCCATCCGCAAGATGCACGAGATGGGCGTGTGGGTGGAGGTTACCACCCTGGTCATCCCCGGTCACAACGATGGCGACGATGAGTTCAAGGGCATCGCCGAGTTCCTGGTTAGCGTGGACCCGGACATCCCCTGGCATCTCTCCCGCTTCGTACCCCATTACAAAATGCGGGACGTACCTTCCACGCCAGTGAGCACCCTGCACCGTGCGGCGGAGATCGGGTACGACGCGGGCCTACACTACGTGTACGTCGGCAACGTGCCCGGCGACCAGTACGAGCATACGCGCTGCCCCCGCTGCGGCGAGACGGTGATCTACCGCATCGGGTACAACGTCCGCCTGAACCTGAAAGGCCAGAACTGTCCCAAATGCGGCTCTCGCCTGGCCATCGTCATCTGAGATCGCGCGTCCTTCGAGACGGCAAGGCCAGGCGCGCGCGTTGCTTCGCCCAAGAGTGTGTCTGAAAACTCACCACAAAGGCACTTTGGGCCTTGGTGGTTATATCTTTGCCTCAGTTTTTCGGACGCCTTCTAATAGCAGGTGGTCTTCCCCTTTTGTGTTGGTACTCCCTGTTCATCGCAGAGACGCAGAGCTCGCGGAGATTCTTTAACTTTTCGGTTCTACGTGGAATAGTGGAGTTCGCGTTGGTGTCCCGGTGCTCAAGCATCGGGCTGAAAGGACAAAGCCCGCTGAAGCGGGTTCAGGGCGCTTTAGCGCCCTTCGTCCTCTTAGCCTGGACGTTTACGTCCAGGCCTTCCGGCGATAGCCCCACGAATCCGCGAAGAACCAACTTTTCTCGGCGATCCCAGCGTCTCTGCGGTGAAAAAGTGAGCCAGTACACGCACCAACACGATTGGGGGAGACCACCTATTGGCTTCCTCCCCTCTACAGAAGCAGGGTTTCGGGCGAGGGGAGGGGGACGGTGTCAATCCCCAACCGTCTCAGAACCTTGATCTTCTGGTGGTGATTCCTCCGCATCGGTTTCGGGTGGTGCTTCTTCCCCTTCTTCTTCAGATTCAGTGACCGACGTTTCACTCTCTTCATGCTCTTCCGGCAGCCACGCCTCGCCGGCCGGAGGGACCGGCGTGGGCAGCGGGTACTCCTGCGTCCCAAACCGGGTGAGGACCACCGCGCCCAGGCCGATGCTGGCTACCACTACGAAGAACAGGAAGCCCAGACAGTATGGCACGTAGGTCAGCAGGGTGATGATCAGCAGGCCGATGAGCACCGCCACCACCTCGGACGCCGGCTGCCGGACGTTTAGCGCCTCCAGGAATCGCTGCCCGACCATCAGGCCGATCGCGATCCACCCAAACAGGACGGCGATCACCAGGGCCAGCAGGAGTAGGAGCCCGAAGGGGCTGAAACAGCAGGTGAAGAACAGCAACACGGCCAGGATGGTGGTGACGGTCAGGATTGTGAACCCAACGCCCAGGCTCGGCAATGGCGAGCCAAGCACAACGCGCGCGACCTGATTCGTCTGGCGGGGCAGAAAGATGATGACCAGTACGCCCAGGGCCATGATCGCCAGGGTGAAGAAGATGGCTTGCAAAGCCCTCATCACATTTCCGAAGAACCAGTTCTCGAGGGGATATCTCTCGGTCTGCCAGTGGCGGGGCAGGCGGAAGTTGAAGAATCGAGAGTAGCGGCCCTCGAACCCTTCGATCACTTCCCCGCTCACCTTAGCTCCTTCGTCCCGCTGCAATAGCCCTCCGATGACCACTACCTGGCCATCGACAACGGCCGTGGCCCGCAGGTGAGCGTTTCCACCGAATACCACCATGTCCCCATCAACCTGGCCGGCGATGTCAACATTCCCGCCCATGAGTGTCACATCGCCTTTCACACGACTGTCCTCTTCCAGGGTAACATTTCCGCCGAACACGACCAGGTTCCCGTCCAGGGTCTCGCCTGAGGGCAGGGTGAAGTCACCTCCGAAGATTACCTTGTCTCCGTTCGGGCCATCAGCGAATACCGGCGTGGCGGGCACCAGAATAGCCAGAACCAACAGACAGAGAATTAACAGTTTCTTCACAGTGAACACCTCCTTCTAGAAGCTGTGATTACTCGCATTCCGTCGGGCCACGGGCCCGACCTACGCCTGGCGTAGCACGGATACCGGCCTTAGCAAGCGACCAATCAACACGCGCAGCCAGAGCGCGGTCAGTACCAGGACGGCGAGATTGTAGGTCAGACAGACCATCACACCCGGTGAGCGGATGCAGGCGACTATTGTCAGCCGGAGTGCGTTGAGCACGGACTCCACCAGGGACAGCAACTCCGTGATCACGAACAGTCCGCGCCACGCCGCCGGGGTGGTCATTAGCAGGTACAATGAGTACAGTGGGCGCACGATTTTTCCCGCCGAAGCAAGAGCAACGGGCACCAGGATAAGAGCCCCTACCACCAGGGAAAGCGCGCCAAAGACGATGTGCTGTCGTGACTCACGCCTGACCAGGCGGGCGCTCACCCGCGCCGTGAAACCGGCCGGGGGGCTGATCAATGGAGCGGTGGTGAACAGCCGCTCAACTCGTTGCAGCGCGTCCCATTGTGCTTGACAGGCGTCGCAAGTCCGCAGATGCTCGCGCAGATCGCGTTCCGCCGCCGCACCCAGTTGATGATCCAGGGCCAGGGACATTTGTTCACTGAATTGTGGACAGGGTTTGGAGGCTTGCACGTTCGACGTCATCGCCTTATCCTCCTCCTCGGGCGGTCTGTACTGCACCGATTGTAGTTGGCATTTTATCCTCGTCCGCCTGGGATGCCGCCCGAACCAGCATCTCACGCGCGCGATGCAGGCGGCTTTTGATCGCACTTTCCGTCAGGTTCATCACCTCGGCGATCTCTCGATAGGAGAAATCGTACCAGTAGCGGAGGATTATTGGAGCGCGGTAGTGCGGAGGCAAAGTCGCCAACAGGGACTGTACAGCATCGCGTTTCTGATTTTCGATCAGCCGCTCTTCCGGCTGTGGTCGCTCACTGGCTATCCCTTGCCAGGGCGGAAGCTCCTCCAGTGAGATCAAGTTGAAGCGGCGGCGGCGCAGGCGATCAATGCAGTAGTGAGAGGCGATGGATAGTAACCAGGAAGCGAACTTGCGCGTTGGATCATAGGTGCGCAAGCGGGTGTAGGCGCGGATGAACGCTTCCTGGGCTGCATCCTCGGCCTCCTGCGCGTTGCCCAACATGCGGTAAGCTAAGTTATACACGGGGGTCTGGTAAGCCTCGATCAGGCGCGTAAACGCTTCCTTGTCCCCCCTCAGAGCCTGCTGGATCCAGACCTGTTCTTGCTCCATTCTTTTTCCGCCTCGTTCCTCCTCGCTTTATATACGCAGTACGAGGGAGTGAGGTTTCATGTTTCACCTGAAGTTTGACAGCAAGCCAATGTAAGAGTATAATCGCGGGCACAATACTACGTGGAGGTAAACACAACTGTGGAATCTGATTACGAACACCCGACCGCCATTGACGATCTGACCCCGAAAATGAAGTTGCGGGGTACCGTCAGGCGCGTAGCACTCTTCGGTGCATTTGTAGACGTCGGTGTGGGTCAGGATGGGCTGGTCCATATCTCGGAGATCAGCTCAGAGCGCATTAACCGCGTGGCCGACGTACTATCCCCAGGCGACGAAGTCACCGTGTGGGTGAAAGCCGTGGACGTCGAGAGGGGACGCATCAGCCTGACCATGATCGAGCCGCCGGAACGCACAATGCAGGACCTCAGGCCAGGGATGATGTTGACCGGGACGGTGACCAAGCTCATGCCTTACGGAGCATTCGTGGACATCGGCGTGGGCCGCGATGGCCTGGTGCATATCAGTGAGATGTCCACTGACTACGTGAAGCATCCCTCGGAGGTGGTTGGGGAGGGCGAAGAGGTCATGGTGCGGGTGGTCAACGTGAACCGCCGCAAGGGCCAAATCCAGCTCAGCATGAAAGATCTGCCCGCGGATGAGATCGAGGACGAAGAGGAGGAGGAAGCTCTCTCCACGGCAATGGAGCTCGCCTTGAAGGAGGCCCTCGCCAGAAAAAAGTCCAAGTCCCAGGAGCGGCAAAAGAAGCGCGGAAGCCGTCCGGCGCATGACGAGTTGGACGAAATTTTCTCTCGCACGCTGAAGCTGCAACGTGACTAAGAGCCTGTCCGCAAAACACGAGATGGTGGGCTGAGAACCCCGTTTTCTTGGTGAAAACGGGGTTCTTGGGGGTTTTTTCAAATGGGCTGGCTCCAGGCTACATGGAGCGCATCATCTCCTTGATTCGCGCAGTCATGGCCAGCCCCTTCTCGAAGGGACGTTGCCACATGTTCCGCCCGAAGATCAGCCCGGTAGCGCCCTGTTCCATGCAGATCCGGGCTTTCTCCAGTAAGTCCTCGTCGCTGATCTTGCTCCCACCCGAGAAAAGGACCATTGTCCGTCCCGCCGAGGCGATCACCTTGCCCACGGCCGAGGCGTAGTCCATCTCTTTGTACAGAGTGTCGTAGGGCTTGGGACTCTCGGCATTGCGCGGATCCTCAAACTTGGGCACGTTGAGTTTGACCACGTCGGCCCCCAGTTCATTGGCCACGCGGGCGGCGTAGTCCACCGCGTACAGGCTATCGCGTCCCCCCTTTTTGTTAATGGCCTCGCCGCGCGGGTACGCCCAGATAATCAGGGGCATGCCGTAGCGATCACAGTCGGCGCGGATGTTCATCAGCTGCACGATGTCATCGCCCTGCGCTGGCGAGCCGACGTACAGAGTGTAGCCCACCGCATCTGCCCCCAGTGCTACCGCGTCCTCGACGGTGGCTGTCTGTGGCGAAAAGGCCCAATCATCGGGCGGAACGTTGGTCTTGCCATTGAGTTTGAGCACCAGAGGTACCTGGCCCGCGTATTTGCGCATGTACTTGTGGGCCAGCCCGATGTGGAACACGATCCCCGAGTACCCGCCTTCCAGGGCCAGGCGACACTGATAGTCGGGATCGGCGCTGGGCGGGTTGGGAAAGAAGTCCACCGGCCCATGTTCCAGTCCCTGGTCAATGGGCAGCAACAGCATGGTACCGTTGCCCGGCCCATGCTCGTACAGGAGCCGGTGCAGGCGGGTGCGCTTGCCCAGGCTCAGGTCCAATTCGTCCAGAGTTGGTCGTTTGGTCATGATATAACCTCCGCTGGTCCCCCTGTAGAGTGTTGGTGACGTGTCTCGCCCGAACGTGAACGTTCGGGCTATGAGATGCAAGGCCCTCCGGGCCTCTGGAGCCCCCGGAGGGGGCTTCCCCACCTCGTAGCCGGGCGGTTTAGCGCCCGGCGGGGCAGACGAGGAGCACCAACACACAAGGGGGAGACTACCTAACCTCCGATAGAGTCTTATCTGCGCTCACGGGGCTGACGGTGGAGTCTTCCCCTCCGCGCCGTTGGCCAGACTTACATCTCCGCGCGTTCCTTGTGAGCTGCTTCGCTGCTTGTTTCCTCTTCCTCCTTCACAATGCGGAACAGTTTATCGGGCCCACTCAGGCGATCCACGTAAAGCACACCGTCCAGGTGATCAATTTCATGCTGGAGAGCACGGGCTAACAGGCCATTGGCCTCAATGCGCACCTTGCGCCCCCGTCGGTCTAGCCCCTGGACGATGACCTCCGTCGCCCGTTCCACGTAGCCCACGAAACCGGGCACGGACAGGCATCCTTCTTGCTCCTCTTCACTTCCCCTGGCCGACACCAGCTCCGGGTTAGCCAGGAAGATGGGCTGTCCGGTCAGGGGATTGCCATCTTCTTCCTCGGGCAGCTCTAGGACAATCACTCGCAGCCCAACTCCGATCTGCGGCGCTGCCAGACCAATGCCCGGTGCAGCGTGCATGGTCTCCAACATGTCGTCGAACAACGCTTGGACGCGCTTATCCACCCTTTTCACCGGTCGCGCTTTCTGGCGTAACCGGGGATCAGGAACAGTTAGTATCTTACGAATGGCCATACTCCCTCCCTCCTGGATGATATGAATAGAAATGAGTTGGAAGCTGGTCGGTAGGCAAGCTTCCCATAACGCGGTTAGGAAGCCGCGCCTGCACCCAACTCATCACCTAAACCCTAAGCGAAAAAGCCAGTCTCTTATTGACCTACATATACCACGCCTCGCTTGGCATCCAGGGTGACTTTCTGCCCGTCGCTGAGGATTTTCGTCGCTCCCTTTGCGCCGATCACGGCCGGAATGCCCAGCTCCGTGGCCAATATCGCACCGTGGGAATCTACCCCTCCTTCCTCGGTCACCAGCCCAATTGCCCGTCGCACCAGGGGCACACAGGTGCGGTCAGTGTGAGTGATGACAATAATTGCGTCGGACTCCAGAGGCACGGGTTGGGTGATGGGCGGCTCTAGCCGCCGCACCCGGCCGCTGACCACCTGCTCGCCTAGTCCCTTGCCGCGAACCAGTATTCGCTCGATGATGTGCACTTTCATCAGGTTGGTCGTCCCCGGCGCGCTGCCCGCTGCTCCAGCGGTGATTACAACCACGTCTCCCTCATGGGTGAATCCGTGATTCTGCGCAGCCTGCACCGCCCTGGCGATCATCTCGTCGGTGTTGGCCGTGCGTCTGGCCAGCAGTGGATACACTCCCCAGTACAGGAGCAACTGGCGCTGGACGATGGGACTGGGGGTGACGGCGACGATTGAGCAGGTCGGGCGGTATCTGGCGACGGTGCGAGCCGTGTAGCCGGAGATGGTGGGTGTGATGATAGCCGCTGCGTCCAGATCGCGGGCGGTTTCGCAGGAGGCGTGGCTCACCGCCTCGGCCACAACGGACACCGGCCCACACTCCCGTGGCGGGCGTCTCGCTGTGCCCCACTGGCTGCGCTCGGCTTCCTGGGCGATGCGTACCATCGTCTGCAAAGCGAGCAGGGGATACTTGCCTACCGCCGTCTCCCCGGAGAGCATGATGGCGTCGGTGCCGTCGAGGATGGCATTGGCCACGTCTGATGCCTCGGCGCGGGTGGGGCGTGGGTTGCGAATCATGGAATCGAGCATCTGGGTGGCAGTGATCACCGGCTTGCCGATGGCATTACAGTGGGCGATGATCATTTTCTGTACCATGGGCACCAGCTCCGGCGCAGTCTCAATGCCCAGATCGCCCCGGGCAACCATAATACCGTCAGCGGCAGCGATAATGGAATCAATGTTCTCCACTGCTTCCGGCTTCTCGATCTTGGCGATCACCGGCACCGGCCGTCCGAAAGGTGATTGCTCACGGATCATGTCCTTGAGTTGCAGCACTTCGTCGGCCTGGCGCACGAACGAAAGGGCGATCCAGTCCGCCTGATGTTCCAAAGCAAAGCGGAGATCTTCCCGATCCTTGTCGGTGATGGCCGGGATGGAATACGAAGCATGGGGCAGGTTCATACCCTTGTTCGATTTCAACAGCCCGCCGGTGATCACCCGGCAGGTGACGTCCTCCTCGGTGGTAGCACTTACCTCCAGTTCTAGCAGGCCGTCGTCAATGAGGATGTGGTCACCGGGCTTTACTGCCCGCGGCAAGTCGTGGTACTGCACCGGCACCTCACCCCGGTGACCGACGATAGGGCGGGTGGTGAGCACGATTTCCTCACCCTCTTCGAGGAGCACGCCCTCGCCTTCCATCTGTCCTACCCGCAATTTGGGACCTTGCAGGTCGGCCAGGATGGCCACGGGCCGGTTCACCTCGGCGGCCACGGAGTGGATGCGGGTGATGATCTCCGCGTGCTGTGCCTGGTCGCCGTGGGAGAAGTTGATGCGGGCGACGTCCATGCCCGCCAGGACCAACTTGCGTAGCATGTCTGGTGTATGGCTGGCCGGCCCAATGGTACAAACTATCTTGGTGCGTAGCATAACCCTATCCTCCCTCTCGGCTTAGGACTGCTCCGTGGACGCGGAATCCGCTTCGGCCAGGGGCAGAGTGAAGGTGAAAGTGGTACCGTGTCCCATCTGACTCTCCAGCCAGATCTGTCCCCCGTGGGCTTCGATCAACCCCTTGGCAATGGACAGCCCCACTCCCGTTTCCCCCAGGCCGGGCACAGATGGGCGCTCACCGTAATGGCGAGCGAAAACGCTGGCCTGATCTTCGGGGGCGATGCCGCCGCCTGAATCTGTGACCGCGATGACCAGTGCCCGCTCCATTCCTCCGGCGTGGGAACCCAGCTCGTCCGCTGTGCGCACTTCCACCGACACGCCAATACGCCCTCCTACGGCGGAACACTTGTACGCATTGGACAGGAGGTGGGTGAGAACGTGTTGTACGCCACTGGGATCGGCCAGGGCGAGGGGCAGATCGTCCGGGATTGATCGTTCTATAGTGAGGTCTTTATCGGCAAGCTGCGCCTGAATCTCGGCCAGCACCTCGTCCAGCAGCGAGGGGATATCGGTTGGCTCTGGACTGATCCCTAGCTTGCCGCTGTCGATGGCAGCTACTCCGATCAAGTCGCGTAACAAGTTCACCATGCGTTTGGTGTTGACTTTGATGCGCTGCAGGAAATGGTTCTGTGTCTCGGTCAATGGCCCTACTGACTGTTCCAGCAGGAGGTCGGCGTAACCCATGATGGCCGTCATGGGCGTCTGCAAATCGTGGGAGATGGTAGCTATGAATTTATCCCGCGAGCGACGGTCATCGCGTTCACCGCTCACGTCGCGCAGGATGGTGACCGCTCCCTGCCACTCACCCTGAGCGTGGAGCAGGGGGGCAAACATGGCTTGCACCGTGTGCTCGTCAATGGTCAACGGCGTCTCCACAGCCTCGATCTCACTGCCCGGCTCCTCCGCTCCCAATCGGGCCGCAGCCTTGAGGATCAGGTAAGTCTTGGACCAGCGGGGATCCGTGCATACCACGGGCAGTGGCTGGCCCACCAATTGCCCGGCGGGCTGGTGAAGTATGCGGGCGGCGGCACTGTTGGCCAGGAGCACCCGATCACTGGCGTCGCTGATGAGCACACCGTCGCTCAGGCATTCCAGGACGTCATGGAGGAGAGCGTCCGGCTGAGGCTCAACCGCCGGAGCTTCGGGGATTTTCTCCTCAGTTCCCGCTTTCTCTGCGGGCAACAGATGGCTTGCCAGCCGCTCGATTGTCTGCTCCTGGGCGTCCAGATAGGTGGTCAACGATTCGACGATGGCTACCTGCTGGCGGAGTTCCTGGGCCAACCGCGTCGCGCTGCGCATGGTATTCCGTATTTCTTGCCCCTGGGTCTGCAAGACCTGGAGCAACGCTGATGGACTGATCTCGCCGGTCTCCGGGGTGGGCGTTGGATGAGGTGGCGAGGGCGGTATGGCCCGCTGTCGGGCCTGCTCCTCCATCACCTGGTAGGCACGGGAATTGTGGATAGCGACGACGGCGTAGTCGGCCAGCCCGGTTAGCAGGCTAACATCGTGATCATCAAAGGGCAGCCCCTCCACCTTCTGGCCTGTGGAGATCACGCCGATGACGATATCCCCGACTTTGATGGGCACGTGCAGGTAGGATCGGGAGGGTTCACCGTGGTTGTGCACCAGCACTGGTTGCCCGCTGTTCAGAGCTTGCATGGCGGATGCGTTGACCTCTGGCTGGGGTTGCAGGCAATGGGCTTGCTCTTCGGTGGCACTCTTTGCGGCCAGCACGTGCAGATCGCCGGTGGCCTCGTTCACCAGGGCCAACGAGCTTTCACTGGCGGCGGTCAAGTACACGGCGGCATCCACGATGCGCGGCAACAGTTTCTCCCACTCCAGCACCGAGAGCATTCGCCGGCCCATCGCGCTCAGAACGCGCATGTCGTGTATCTGGCGCTCCACCTGACGATCTGTGAAGGCTGTACTGGGCATGGCTCGCCGTTCGGCCCGGCGGTGGGTCAGGGCGCGATGCACCGCACGGCGCATGGTCTCGGCATCGTCGGGCCGGGTGACGTAGTCCTGAGCTCCCAGGTGCATGGCCTGCACAGCATCCTCTAGCGAGCCTTGGCGGGTGACGAGGATGACGGCACTGGAACATCGTTGCTCGCGGAGGCGCTTCAACAGGGGCAGACCTCCATCGGCCATGTCCGCGTTCAGGATGATCAGGTCGGGGCTCATGTCCAAAGCCTTGCGTTGGGCTTGCTCGCCGTTCTGAGCTATCAGGATTGTGAGGCCCTGCGGGGTCAGGACGCGGGTCATCAGGAATTCAATGTAATCCCGACGGTCGTGTGCAATTAGCACGGTTTCCCTGGATATGGCCATTCCTTCCTCCACGAAAGTCTGTGGCGAGCTCGCAACGCTCGTTGGGCTCCCGTGTTAATCATATCACAAAAGTGGCAATCTTACAACCCGCCGTATTCTTTCATCAATGATTTTGCACTTTTTACCGAAAGGAGCGAGTTCTAGCCATGAAACGAAAACGGGGCGGCTCACTCCGCCCCGTCGTCTTTGCGCCCCTTGATTCGGCCTTCTCTGACAAGCCATCTCATCGCCAGGCATGGCCAGCACGGAAAGCGCATCCACTTTTGTTCCTATGGCGGCGACTGGACTCGAACCAGTGACCAAGGGCTTATGAGTCCCCTGCTCTGCCACTGAGCTACGCCGCCAGC
>Ga0164311_10001197_pt1 | contig 12485 bp, 13 predicted proteins | sample GuaBasSedimGuay2_FD_121796 | JGI IMG/M metagenome (GOLD analysis project Ga0164311, IMG submission 121796) | Subseafloor sediment microbial communities from Guaymas Basin, Gulf of California, Mexico - Guay2, Core 4569-9, 9-12 cm | ecosystem: Environmental > Aquatic > Marine > Hydrothermal vents...
ATACAACCTTATTTTTAACTATTCCTTTTCGCTTAAGTCTCTACTCTATTTACTCCGCCTAACAATATTTGTCTCATTTTTTATCTTTCCACCTCAAACCTATATTAAAAACAAAATAACCAAAAAATTCTTTTTTCTAACTATCATGGCCAATATTGGTTTTTCTTATCTCCAATACTTTTTTTGGCCAGACTCAACTATATTCAAAAGTTTACACTGGGATCCACATCTAAATCGACTTATCGGTACTTTTTTCGACCCTACTTTTACCGCTTTAATTTATCTCCTGTTTCTCATTTTCTTGTTCTTTAATTCTTCGCTATCCAATAAAACTAAAACATTCCTCATCATTCCCACCTATCTAGCCATATCTCTCAGTTACAGTCGATCCACCATGTTGACCCTACTTGCAGTTTCTGCCTATACCTCCAAACAACTAAAAAAAGGTCACATTTTTATTTTCTCATTGATATTAATCTTGATTAGCCTTATTTTGCTACCCAAAACAACAGGAGAGGGAACTAATCTACAACGAACTTCCACCATTTTAGCTAAAATTCGAAACTACCAACAAGCCATCCACTTGTTTATTAAACAACCAATTTTAGGTCACGGTTATAATTTTCTACCTCAAGCCAAACAACAATCAAATTACTATCAACCCCAATCTCACTCCAATTCGGCCTTTGACAGTAGTCTATTAACTATTTTAACCAGCACCGGTCTCGTCTCTTTTTCTCTCTTTCTCATAGCTATTATCAAAGAATTTAAACAAGACTCACTACTTAAAAAAAATCTCTATTTAGCTATTTTTGTTCACTCTTTATTTGCCAATTCCATGCTATATCCATGGGTAATTATCAGCCTTTTGTTTCTATCCACCTAAAAATCGTATTTAATCTTAATCTCTTTCTTAGACTCATTACCAGCCAAATCCCTAACTTTAATTTCAATTTTGTTCTCCCCTATATCTAACTGCATTCTAAACTTAAAATTACCCTCATTGTCGACCATGGCCACCCTACCGTTAACCAAAACACTGGCGTCTTTTTCTGTTTTTCCAATAATGTCAAATTCAGCATTGTCAACAGTCAAACTTTCCTCTCTAGGGTTAGTCATCTCAAACTCCGGTGCTTCTTTGTCGTAAACTACCACCAACTCTCTAGACAAAGGACTTTTTTTGTCCTCTTTAGAAATCGCTACTGCCGAAAATACATTTTCTCCCTCGTCCAATTCCAGTTTGTCAAAACCAAACTCTCCACTATCTTCTACTTCTAAACTGTCAATCTTAACTCCGTCCTTAAATAGGTCTATTTTAATCCCAGCTTCAGCTACCCCACTTAATCTAATTTCAGCGCTATTAGTAGCTTCAAAAGGTAAAAATATTCTAGGAGCCAAAGGAGGTAAAACATCTTTCTCCTGTACTTCTACATTTTTCTTAGTTTCCCCTAGAAAAATTGAAAAACGCACTAAAAAAGGCACTCCTAAAAAAACTACAACCAAAAATAAAAACAAAGTAAACAATCCCACTAAAACCGTACTTTTCCTAACATCTCTCTCTTCCTTTTTTTCCAATCTAGGCCGTCTAAATTGTTTCATCTGCTCAATTATAACACGACACACCACTTCAATCAGCTTATTTATACACTTTACTTTTTACCCTAGCTTCTCAACAAAACTTAAAATACCGTCACGTCGGCAATATAAAACACAACAACTACATCAACTAAAAAAACATCAGTCTAACTCCAACGGGATTGCCACGTCGCTTCGCTCCTCGCAATGACGATGTCTTTATTTTCCCAATTTCCAACCAAATTTCACACACTGTCATTATGAGGATTTTTGTAAAAAAATCCGTGATAACCTGCCTGCCGGCAGGCAGGTCCCATCGGAAATGTAAGACACAACAAACTTGAGCCAAAGGAGAGAATCGAACTCTCGACCTCGGCTTTACGAAAGCCGCGCTCTAGCCGACTGAGCTACTTTGGCCAAGAGCGGCTAGAGAGAATCGGACTCTCGACCTATCCTTGGGAAGGATATGTTTTACCACTAAACTATAGCCGCAAATTTAGATTAGGCTATTTTAACAAAATTCCAACTATCTAACGATTTTCAAACTCATTCCTACTTCAATCAAATTAGGATTAGATATTAAATCTCGGTTTGCTTGCCATATCTTATTCCAAGCAAACATATCCCCATAAGCCCTTAAAGCTATTTTAGACAAACTATCACCTTCTTTGACCACATATTCAGTTACCTTAGCCAAATCACCTGCTTTCACACCTAAATCAGGCAATCTCAGCTTCTGACCAATTTCTAAATTAGTTGTTTTTAAATTGTTAAACTCAGAAATTTTCTGCCAAACATAAGGAGTCCCATACTTTTTCTCAGCAATAAACCACAAACTGTCGCCCTTTTTAACTTGATACTCACCTGAACCAGACAAAACACTTTCTGCCTCTTCGCCTGTTTCAGTCTCAAGCTCCACATTCTCTGATGTATTATTTTTAGTCAAACCAGACAAATCAACTCGACCAGCTCTCTTCCTAAAAAAGTTAAACAATAAAAACAAAACCGTTAAAACAATAAATAAACCCAAGAACATGCTTACCACATCCTCTTTTAGACCAAAAATTTTATCTGTTTCTTGTTTGCTCATAGTCATACAAATCAATAATTACTAAATCAGGCAGTTGGCATAATCTACAAAAGACTCAATCTATAGTCAATAGGCATTTTCAACTTTGTCTAATCTCAATATCACCCCATAGTTTTTTTTCTACTGAGGTACCACTAAAACGCAACAATTCATTAGCAAAATCTGCTATAAGCTTTCTATTCAATAAGTAAACCCTATATCTACCTTGCCTAACCACCCCAACCAAACCTGTTCTTTTCAAGATTGACAAATGACTAGATAGAGTCGGTTGACTAAAATCAAAATGTTGCAACAATTCTCCCACTTTTAAATTTTTCTTAGCCAATAAACCCAAGATCTTTCTTCTGTTTTTATCAGACAAAGCCTTAAAAATTCCATCCGTTTTCACAATTTTATTATAACAAATCGTATCGAATATGCATAGACAAACATCTATATATTCAAAAACACTCTCTCGGCCATTCAAACTATTGATAATTAGTCATCCAACTGACACAATACCAAATATGAACAAAAGTAACCAACAACAATCTCTCGTTATTATCAAACCAGATGGTGTCCAACGAAGCCTGATTGGTGAAATCGTTAAACGCTATGAAAGAGTTGGTTTAAAACTCTTAGCTATGAAAATGGTCATCCCCACCATCCAACAAGCCAGGCAACACTATTCCAGCGACCCTCAGTGGGTCGTTAAAAAGGGACAATCAATCATCGAAAAATTTAAAGCACAAGGCAAAACAACTTCTCTAACAGATCAACAACTAGGACAAAATATATTAGATACACTAATCAAATATATAACTTCTGGACCGGTCGTAGTCATGGTTTGGCAAGGAACTAATGCTATTAAATTAATTAGAAAAATTACCGGCGGAACCGAGCCTTTAACATCAGATGTTGGTACCATAAGAGGGGACTATACTTTAGATTCCTATCAAAACGCTGATATGGACAACCGATCTGTCCGCAACTTAGTCCACGCTTCTGGTAGCCCCGAAGAAGCTCAAACAGAAATCGCCCTTTGGTTCAAACCAGAAGAAATTTTAAAATATCGTCTCATCGCTGAACAAATTCTTTACGACATCAACCTCGACGGCATTTTGGAATAAAACATCTGAACACAAAAATTACTCAACCTAAATTTTCCCTTACTTTCGGTCAAAAATAATCCTGCGGGCCTTATGGGATTCGAACCCATGATCTTCCGCGTGACAGGCGGACGTGTTAAACCGCTACACTAAAAGCCCAATATTTGTATTTTTGTATTGGTAATATACCAAAAATCAACCATCTTCACAACCTCAAACTTCAAATATCTTTCAGTTTCAATGTTATACTTAACTATTAATTTTTAATAAACCAAATATGACCATTGCCATTTTTATCCTTATAACCACTGTTGTTTACTCTTTAGCCTTTTACAACAAACTAAAAACCATCCAAGTCCACATCAAAGCCTCAGTTCAAGAAATCGGCAACCAGCTAAAAAGACAATCTTCTTTAATTCCAAACCTTGTCAGCTCCGTCAAGGGTTTTATGAAACACGAAAAAGGAATTTTTGAAAAATTAACTAAAGCTCGCCAGTTAATCGACAGCAAAGACATCAAAAAACTAGATAAATCTCAAGATTTAATCAATCAAGCCATTAAATCAATTCAAGTCATAGTTGAAAGTAATCCCGAAATAAAATCGGACAAGTTAGTTTCCAATTTAATGAACGAACTCAGAGACACAGCTGACAAATTAATGTATTCTCGTCGCACCTTAATAGATCTTAGTGCCGACTTCAACCAAGCCATTTCTGTCATTCCTGGTATATGGCTAGCCTCAATTTTTAAATTCAAAACCCAAAAAGGTTTGTCTACTCCTACACAAGGTCAACATCTAGAGGTTTCAGCTACCGATACCAAAACCCCATCAGTCAAACTGGATTAAATATGCTCAATATTTACCAACAAATCCAAATAAACAAAACTAAATCAAATTTAGTCATCGCTTTATTTATTATTTTTATTAGCCTGCTTGGCTACAGTCTAGTCTGTTTTTTTGATCTAGACTATATTTCCTTATTCTTTATTTTCTTCTTTTCCTTAGCATCTAGTATTAGTGCCTATTTCTACGGCGATCAACTAGTTCTTAAAATCAATCATGCCCAACCAGCTCAACGGCAAAATTATTTTGATTACTACACTTCAGTTGAAAACCTTAGCTTGGTCAGCCAAATACCTATGCCAAAAATTTATGTTATCAACAGTCCTGCTTCTAATGCTTTTGCTACCGGTCGAGACCCTAAACACGCTTCAATTTGTGTCACCAGCGGATTATTAAAACAATTAAATCGCAGTGAGTTAGAAGCTGTTTTAGCTCATGAACTATCTCATGTTAAAAACTACGACATCAGACTAATGACTATTGTTAGTATCTTGGTAGCTCTCATTCTTAACTTAACTAGACATTTCCCTATACGCAACCAAAAACGAGACAAAGACAATGACTCATCATCTAACTTAATTACCTTACTATCCCTAATATTTATCCTAATTTCCCCACTAATAGCTACTCTAGTAAAACTAGCCATTTCTCGTCGTCGCGAATATTTAGCCGACGCTTCCGCCGTCAAACTCACCCGACAACCTCAGGCTCTTATTGATGCCTTAACCAAAATAGCCAACAATCACAAACATTTCACCCAAGCCTCTACCGCCACCGCCTCCCTTTACATCCACAATCCTTTTAACACATCCAAATTCAATAGCCTATTTTCTACCCATCCACCCATTCAAAAACGAATTGAAGCCTTACAAAAAATGCTATAATCAAAATTCATGGACCAAACAGACAAACTCAAAAGACTAGAACAAGAACTAAAAAAATACCAAACAAAACTCAAACAAATGCAAAAAGACTGGTCAGAAACCAAAGCCGGCAGTCGCTATGGCGATGAATATCTAGAAATGCAAATCAAAGTTTACAACAACATGGTTAACCAAGTTCAACAAGAAATACGCCAAATTAAAACTCAAATATCGGATAATAACCGCACATAATAGTTTTGACAGTGTTTGGCTTATTCACACTTTAACTCTAGCCATTTAAACTAAACTATGCCAAATTTTGTTCATCTACATCTTCATACTGAATACTCCCTGTTGGATGGTTTAATCAAAATAAAAAACTTAATTCCAACTGTTAAAAACATGGGGATGAATTCAGTCGCTATTACCGACCACGGAGTTATGTATGGAGTTATTGAATTCTACAAAGCCTGCAACAAGGAAGGAATTAAACCCATCATCGGTTGTGAAATGTATTTAGCTACCCAAGGTCGAAAGATCAAAACCAACGAGAACCGTAAAAATCAACACCTGATACTTCTAGCTAAAAACCATCAAGGCTATAAGAATCTAATGAAACTAGTTAGTTTGGCCCATATCGAAGGATTTTATTACAAACCTCGTATCGATTGGGAATTATTACAAAAGTATCACCAAGGTTTAATCGCCACCAGTGCCTGTGTTCAAGGAGAAATTCCTCGACTTATCCTTAACAAACAATATAACCAAGCCAAAAAACGAGCTCTGGAATTTCAACAGCTTTTTGAAGACGACTATTATCTAGAAATCCAACACCACATCAATATGACTGATCAAGAGACGGTCAACCAAGGCCTAATCAAAATCAGCCAAGAGTTAGGTATTCCTTTAGTAGCTGCCAACGATTCTCATTATCTTAAAAAAGAAGACGCTTTTGCCCAAGATGTTTTATTGATGATTAATACCCGTCAAACTATTAATGATAAAAAAAGACTAACAATGATGGATAGTCCTGATTTTTTTGTCAAATCTCCACAACAAATGGCCGAAGAATTTGCCCAACATCCTGAGGCTTTAGCCAATACTCAAAAAATCGCCGACAAATGCAATTTAGAAATAGAACTTGGTAAGTGGTATTTCCCTAATTTTGAACTTCAAAAAGGAGAGACAACTGACTCTCAATTGCGTAAAGAAACTTTTTTGTCAGCTGAAAAATACTATGGCAAACCTTTGTCTCAAGAAATTATTGATCGATTAAATTACGAATTGAGCATTATCTCTCCAAAAGGCTACTCAGCCTATTTTTTAATCATGAGAGATTTTATTAACTGGGCCGAAAATCACGATACTATTGTCAACACTAGAGGATCGGCAGCCGGCTCTTTAGTATCTTTTGTTTTGGGTATTACTTCGGTTGACCCTTTAATTTACCAATTACCTTTCGAACGATTTTTAAATAAAGATCGACCTAGTCCTCCCGATATCGACCTAGACATATCTGACGATAAAAGACAACAAATGCTTTACCATATTGCCGATCAATACGGGGTAAACTCGGTGGCTCAAGTTTGTACTTTTGGCCGAATGATGGCCCGAGGTTCGGTTAGAGATACTGCTAGAGTTTTGGGTTATGATTACGCTGTTGGCGACAAAATCGCCAAACTTATTCCCCAAGGTTCTCAGGGTTTCCCCATGTCCATCGATAAAGCACTAGAACTTAATCCCGATTTAAAACAACTTTACGATTCTGACCCAGACTCCAAAAAAATACTTGATACTGCCAAACAAATCGAAGGTTCAGCTAGACATGTCAGCGTTCACGCCTGTGCTTTAGTTATCTCACCCACCACCGTCAATGATTTTTCGCCCACTCAAGTTGAATCAGGTGGAGACAAAATCATTACCCAATATGAAATGCATGCCATTGAAGATGTGGGTTTGATCAAATTCGACATTTTGGGTATTAGCAACTTAGCCATTCTAGGCAATGCCATCGTTAACGTTCGCAAAACCAAAAACATCAAAATTGATTTACGAAAAATCAATGTTAAAGATAAAAAAACTTTTAAAATGCTAACGGCTGGTCATACCATGGGAGTATTTCAATTGGGGGGTGGTGGAATGACTAAATGGCTCAAGGAGCTAAAACCCAGCCGAGTTGAAGATATTATGGCTATGGTAGCTTTGTACCGACCTGGACCCATGTCCATTATTCCCGAATATATCGCCAGAAAAAGAGATCCTTCCCAAATCACCTACATAGATTCCCGTATGGAATCATTTTTACAAAAATCCTATGGACTTTTGGTTTACCAAGACGATTGTTTGTATACCGCCATCAATTTGGCCGGTTATAACTGGGTCGAAGCCGATAAATTTAGAAAAGCCATCGGTAAAAAAATCCCTTCAGAAATGGATAAACAAAAACAAAAATTTATCAATGGCTGTGTCAATAATGGACTAAGTCAAGATAAAGCCACTCATATTTTTGAAATGATCGAACCTTTTGTTGGTTATGGTTTCAACAAAGCTCACGCCTGTGCTTACGGTATGTTAGCCTACCGAACCGCCTATATGAAAGCCAACTATCCTGTTGAATATATGTGTGCTTTACTAACAGCCGAAGCCGAAGATTTAGACAAGGTTAGCGCAGGAGTCGAAGAATGTCGCCGCATGGGAGTAATTGTTAGCCCCCCTGACATCAATAAATCTCTCAGCGGTTTTGAAATCGAAAGCAATCCCGATTCAATCGAAAAGATGGCCATCAGATTTGGATTAAACGCCATTAAAAATGTCGGCCAAGCCGCCCTAGACAATATCATTGATGAACGCAAACAAAACGGACCTTTCAAAAGTTTCAACGATTTTTGTCTTCGAGTTGACAATCAAAAAGTCAACAAAAAAGTCCTAGAAAGTTTAATCAAAGCTGGAGCTATGGATCAATTTGGACAACGAAATGCCATCCTTCAGGCTCTAGACGAGGTTAGGCAAAAATGTCAAAGAATAAAGAGTAAACACGACTCGGGACAATTTAGTTTATTCGATCAAACCAAAGACAAAGAATCAAAACCAATTGCCCCTCCCGATAACTTTCCCCAAGTCGAACCAATGCCAGAAAAAGAAAAATTGGCTCTAGAAAAAGAATTGATAGGTGTCTATATATCCCAAAATCCCATTAAAAAACTGCTAAAAAAATATCAATCCTATTCATCTACCAAAATTCAACAATTAATAGATAACCCCAACTTTAATCAAAAAATCAGGTTAGCTGTCGTCATCAACAGGTCTAAAATTATCCGTACTAAAAAAAGCAATGCCCAAATGGCTTTTTTGACCCTAGAAGATGAAACCGGCAAAATCGAAGCTGTTGTTTTCCCTAAGTTGTTTGAAGAAAAACAAAATCTTATCGTCGACGACAAAGTAATTCTGATTGAAGGCAAATTAAACGACAGAGATGGACAAATATCCATCATTATCGAAGGCCTGAATGACAAAATGGAACAAGTTAAATCCGAGTTTGATTTCACCATTAAAATCCCCACCGGCACTTCTCAACAACAACTAATGCAACTCAATCAACTCTTAAAACAAAGCCCCAACGGTCACAAAGGTTTGATTATTATGCCTAATGGCAAAAACATAAAACTTGCCTATGGTGTCAACTACTCAGACCAACTTCAACAACAGATAGACAAAATCCTTAATATCAATTAAAATAGCATTCTATATGGCGCTAACAATAACTTTCAACGACAAAAAATTCTCTATAGGTGACACTATTAGGGTCAACTACAAAATTAAAGAGACCAAAACAGACAAGTCCGATAAGAAAAAAGAGAGAATTCAGGCTTTCGATGGTATTTTGATTGCTATCAAAGGTCAAAAAGATGATCGAACCTTTACAGTTCTAAAAAACGCTAGTGATGCCGTTAAGGTAGAAAGAATTTTCCCTCTAAACTCACCTTGGATTGAAAGTATAGAAAAACTAAGAAGTCCAAAAAGAAAAGTCCGTCGTAGCAAACTCTATTTCCTCCGCAACCCCCGGGCCAGAAAACTATAAAACCAATAAGTACTTAACTGTTTATTTTTCATCAAAATCAAGATAAAATATCCAATCTAAGTGTGATACTAGTCTTTAATTTTAAAATAGTTAGAGCACCTTCCATACTTAATACAACAATCCGGGCTCTTAGCTCAGTTGGTAGAGCACCTGCCTTTTAAGCAGAGGGTCGGGGGTTCGAATCCCTCAGGGCCCACCCATGCATCTTTACGGTTTAATCATTGGAGTTTGTCTCACTATTCTCATCAACTACTTTTATAAACATAACTCCATTATTCCTACTAAACAATTAGACAAATTCACCTTTTTTCTTCTTTTTTTCGCCGTCATCGGAGCTCGTCTTTACCATGTTTTCGACTATCACCAATATTATTTACAACACCCACTTCAAATTTTTAACCTACCGGCTGGAGGACTGGGAATTTTTGGAGCCATTTTATTCGGATTATCTTACATTTTTATCTACAGCCAACACAACCACCTAAATTTCATTAAAATTCTCGACCAATTTACTCCAGTTCTTCCTCTCAGCCAATCAATTGGCCGCTGGGCTAACCTGATCAATCAAGAAGGTTGGGGGAGCCAAACCAACTCTTTTCTAGGTCAACTATTTCTACCCAAAGGTTTTCACCCCACTTGGTTTTATGAATCAATTTTAAACTTGTTCTTATTTATCTATATTTATTTTCAACAGAAATCAAAGTCAAAAACATCTCCAACTATTATTTACTTATTCAACTATGGCCTGATTAGATTTGTAGTCGAATTTTTTCGCACCGACACTTGGCAAATTCATTCTCTCAAAATCGGCCAATTACTTTCCTTGCTCTTCATTCTCACTTCTTTGTTTTTAATCAAATCATCCAAAAAACTAAAAACTAAACCCCAAGACTGATATAACAACCAAATTCTTCTGTTTACAAACCCAACAAACGAGATATCGCTCTAAATTCCCAAAACTGATATAATAACCAAGTTTTCAATTAGACGGCTCCATCGTCTAGTGGTTAGGACGCTAGGCTTTCATCCTAGGAACGGGGGTTCGATTCCCCCTGGAGTCACCAATGCAACAAATTTACTTCATCACCGGCAACCCAGCTAAAATAACCTATGCCAACAATATCATCAAAGATTTCAATATCAAATTCGTCCAAAAAAAACTAAACATCATCGAAGGACGCCAAACCTCCCCCAAACAAGTAGTCATCGGTAAGGCCCAACAAGCATTTCAACAGTTCAAACAACCATTGGTTATTGAAGACAGTGGAATTTTCATTCCTGCCCTAAACGGTTTTCCCACAACCCTAATCCATTTTGTCGAAGAAACCATCGGTTTGGCTGGAATTTTAAAACTCATGGAAGGTCAATCAAACAGACAAGCCGAATTTAGATCAGCCATGGCCTACATTAGTCCTCAACATCCTCAACCAGTCGTATTTGAAGAAATCGACAGCGGCTTCACCATAGCCACCAAAATCAGACCTGTGTCTAATACCACCTTTGGTCAATTCGACCGAATTTTAATACCACCAAACCAAAACAAAACTAATTCAGAACTTTCTCTAGAATTTAGATTAAAAAAACAAAGACAACGAAAAACACAAACCCATTGGTATGCCTTTGGTAAGTGGTTTATCCAGCACAAACCATAAACAAAATTAAAAAATACCTCCTTTTTGTGTTATTATCTCCACAATATATTTTACACACACCATGCACCGTTCTATACAAGAACTGTCAACTCAACACCCATAAGTTAGAAAGGCACTAGAATATGCCACCCAACAACACCAAGGACAAACCAGAAACACCGGAGAACCATACATCACGCATCCGCTAGCAGTAGCCCAGATTATACACAGACATTGTCCCAACAACACACAATTAGTCATCGTAGCCTTACTACACGACACCGTTGAAGACACTAATACTACCTTGACAGACATTAAAACCATGTTTGGTGATCTAACTGCTCAAATGGTTGATTTGCCAACCATTCCTCCAACATTAGACCCAAATATAAACAAAGACGAGTTTGCTTATCAACACCTATTGTCGGGACTAAAAAAACATCCTCAAATATTGATCGTTAAAATAGCAGACAAAATGCACAACTTGCACACAATTGGCGGATTATCCTTAACAAGACAACAAAGATATGTAGAAATTTCTGAACAGCAATACCTCCCTTTAGCCAGAAGTAGTCAACATATTCCAACTAGTTTAACTGATGAATTCCAAAAAAGCATCGATCAAGCCAAACAAACTTCCTAGATCCTCCTCAATTCATCCAATATCCTGTTTCAACTGTTTCAGTAAAGCCGGTATCGGATTGAAATTTTGCTGATGCAAGTATTCCCTATGTTCCAATCCAGCTTCAGCCAACTCCAAAACTTTTTTAGCCTCAGTCACTTGCTCCTCTGTTACTGTCAACAAATCCCTTACCTCAGCAGTCATCGAAGGCAACTTTGACTTATCAAATTTCTTCAACCACAACCTAGCCAAATGTCTCAAAAACAACATATGATTAGACTTAGACAAAATCATCTTTTTCATATTCGATTATACCCCCTCAAAATTTTTTAAACTTCTTCCACCTAGCCACATCCTCATTCTGCCTATCTCCCTTAAAATATATTTGAATAAATCTAATTTTTTGCTCATCCTTTTTATAAACATAAATCAAACGCAAAGAATTTCTTCTCAATGTTCGACACTGTAATCTAGACTTAAAAATAAACAAATTGTTTTCTTGATCCCGATACAAAATAGCATGATGATTAGCACTTCTCACCGTAATTGTATCCAACAACTTCACAATCAACTGCTGAAAAAAAACGAAATCCTTATCAAGACTCCTATATCTCTTAAAAAGTTTTTTAAACTCTTTCTTAAATTTTTCTTCTAATTCAAATTCCATTTTTATAACTGATCGTAAGATCGAACC
>Ga0164311_10001198_pt1 | contig 12484 bp, 10 predicted proteins | sample GuaBasSedimGuay2_FD_121796 | JGI IMG/M metagenome (GOLD analysis project Ga0164311, IMG submission 121796) | Subseafloor sediment microbial communities from Guaymas Basin, Gulf of California, Mexico - Guay2, Core 4569-9, 9-12 cm | ecosystem: Environmental > Aquatic > Marine > Hydrothermal vents...
AAGCTCGTGAACTGCGTTGTCAGGGGGAGGAGGAGGCTTAGGCTCCTTGAGGAGGCAGGGGAGCTCCCTAGGGTTGAGCTGAGCCAGGAGGAGGCTGCTGACGTGGAGAACCTGGCTTACGGGGTGTACAGCCCGCTGGAGGGCTTCATGGCAAGCGAGGAGCTTGAGTCAACGCTAGCTGACATGAGGCTCCCAAGCGATGTACCCTGGACCATTCCCATCCTACTGGATGTAGATGAGAGCACTGTGGAGGAGCTCAGGGAGGGAGACTACATAGCCCTGTGCGCTGGGAAGCCTATCGCTTTGATGAGGGTTGAGGAGGTCTACAAGCACAGCAAGGAGGACATAGCTCTCAGGGTGTATAGGACCAGCAGCTTGGAGCACCCTGGTGTGGCTAGAGTGATGCAGATGAGGGATTTCCTGCTAGCTGGCAGGGTGGAGCTGATATCAGACCCGCCTAACCCCTATGAGAGGTATACTTTGAGGCCAGCTGAAACCAGGGTGCTGTTCAGGGAGAGGGGCTGGAGGACTATAGCAGGCTTCCAGACCAGGAACGCACCCCACCTGGGGCACGAGTGGATCCAGAAGACAGCCTTGGCCTTCGTGGATGGAGTTTTCATCAACCCTGTGATAGGCAGGAAGAAGAGGGGTGACTTCAGGGATGAAGTGATCTTGGCAGCTTACTCGGAGCTGATAGAGCACTACTACAACCCCAACACTGTGGTGCTGAGCATCCTGAGGTATGAGATGAAGTACGCTGGCCCAAGGGAGGCAGTTCACCACGCTATAATGAGGAAGAACTTCGGCTGCACCCACTTCATCGTAGGGAGAGACCACGCTGGTGTAGCAGGGTTCTACAAGCCATATGAGGCTCAGGAGATATTCAAGGAGTTCCCTGACCTCGGGATAACACCCCTGTTCTTCAGGGAGTTCTTCTACTGCAGGAGGTGTGGTGGGATAGCAAACGAGAAGACGTGCCCTCACCCTGAGGAGGAGAGGCTGAGGTTCAGCGGGACCATGATAAGAAAGATTATAGAAGGCGGTGAGAGGCCCCCTGAGTACGTCATGAGGCCTGAGGTAGCTGACACCATACTCTCATTCAAGGAGCCTTTTGTAGGTGGCTAGCTTGAGGAGGCTCCTGCTGATAGGCTTGGACTCAGCTCCCCCAAGGCTCATAGAGGAGCTCAAGGGAGAGCTCCCAAACACCTCTATGCTGGTTGAGGATGGGCTCTATGGGCCTCTTAGGAGCACAGACCCGCCTATAACGATACCAGCTTGGGCTAGCATGCTGACTGGCAGAGACCCAGGTGAGCTAGGGCTATACGGGTTCAGGCACAGGAAGCCTGGAAGCTACACAGACTTCTACATAGCTAGCTCAAAGAGCGTCAAGCACCCCTGGCTCTGGGACTACGTCGGGGAAGCAGGTGGCAGGAGCCTCGTCATGGGGGTGCCGCCGAGCTACCCACCTAAGCCCCTGAGGGGAGCCCTGGTATCATGCTTCATAACCCCCTCTGGGAGGCCATACACTTACCCACTTGAGCTCAGGGGGGAGGTTGAGGAGGCTGCTGGAGGCAAGTACATCTTCGACATAGAGTTCAGGATAGAGGACAGGGACAAGGTGCTACATGACCTATATGAGATGACTGAAGTGCACTTCAAGGTGCTCTCTCACCTCATGGAGAAGCGCTGGGACCTGGTTGCCTTCGTCGAGATAGGAGTGGACAGATTGCACCACGCCTTCTGGAAGTACTATGACAAAGCTCACCCAAAGTATGAGCCTGGGAACAGGTATGAGCACGTGATCCCAGAGTACTACAAGTACATCGACAGCTGGATAGGTAGGCTCCTTGAGAAAGCTGGGGACGCCCTGGTCTGCGTGGTCTCAGACCACGGGGCCATGGGCATGAAGGGAGCACTATGCATAAACCAGTGGCTAGCTGAGCAAGGGTACCTGAAGCTGGAGGAGCAGCCTCCACCCAGGACACCCCTAGCCAAGGCGAAGGTGGACTGGAGCAGGACCAAGGCGTGGGGCTGGGGAGGATACTACGCCAGGGTGTTCCTGAACGTGGAGGGCAGAGAGCCCAGTGGAGTAGTCCCCAGGGGGAGCTACGAGGAGGCTAGAGAGGAGCTCGCCCAGGCGCTAGAGGAGATGGAGGACCCTGATGGCAGGAGGATGGCTACCAAAGCCTACAGGCCAGAGGAGCTCTACAGGGAGGTCAACGGGGACCCACCTGACTTGATAGTCTACCTGGATGACCTCAGCTGGAGGTCAGCTGGAACCATAGGGTACCCTACACCCTACCTGCCTGAGAACGACACTGGGCCAGATGACGCAGTGCACTCCAAGCATGGGGTGTTCACGCTCTATGACCCAGAGGGCACGCTCCCCAATGGGAGGTGTAGAGCCCACATACTGGACGTGCTCCCCACCCTCCTGGATGCCATGGAGCTTGAGGCCCCCAGGCTAGCTGGGAGAAGCCTCTTGAGGTGATGCCTTGAGTGGGTTTGTTGTCTGGATAACTGGGCTCCCTGCTTCAGGGAAGACCACCGTAGCCAGGCTGCTGGCTGAGCGCCTCAGGGGCCTGGGGCTGAAGGTGGAGCTTCTAGACGGGGACGAGGTGAGGAGGTGGCTTAGCAGCGACCTGGGCTTCACCAGAGAGGACAGGGAGAAGCACCTGACTAGGGTAGCTCACCTCTGCAGGATCCTAGCCAGGAATGGGATAGCTGTGATAGCCTCCTTCGTATCACCCTACAGGGAGACCAGAGCTAGAGTGAGGAGGATAGTTGAGGGGGAGGGCATCCCCTTCATAGAGGTCTATGCTGAGTGCAGCTTAAAGGAGTGCATCAGGAGAGACCCTAAGGGGCTTTACAAGAGGGCCTTGAGGGGGGAGATAAGGAACATGACTGGGATAGACGACCCATATGAGCCTCCAGAGCACCCTGATGTCAGAGTGGATACAGAGAGCTCTCCACCAGAGGAGGGGGCTGAGCTGGTTTTCAGGAAGCTTGTGGCTCTCGGCCTCGCTGAGCCTCAGGTGGTAGGTTGACTGACGACCTCGTTGGGGACTTAGCTGGTGAGGCGGCTAGAGGAAGCTTCTTCCTGGCTGTCGGGCAGTTTTTCACGCTGACCTTTGGTGCTGCAAGCGTGTTCATCATTGCTAGGATGCTTGGGCCAGAGGGCTATGGGCTGTACTCCCTAGCTCTCATTCCAGCTAGCTTGCTTGTGCTGGGCACCCAGTGGGGGCTTAACATAGCCTTAGTCAAGTACAGCTCTGAGGCAAGGGAGAGAGGGGACTTAGCTGCTGTCTGCTCAGCTTTCAGGTGCTGTCTAGGCTTCAGGCTCATAGCAGGTGCCTTAGGTGCTGTGGGTGCTTCCTCTTCTCAGGCCAGCTTGCATCGTGGCTGCTGAACCGCCCTGAGGCATCTGGGCTGGTTAGGGTCGCCTCAGGGCTCATACTGGCTCAGGCTGAGTCATTCAACGCATACACAGGGACCGTGGGGCTAGGGTGAGCTGAGGGGAGTGCTGCAGCCAACCTGATCCAGTCTGCGTCGAGGCTCATACTAGCTCCTCTGCTCATCCTATGGTTCAGCACAGTTGGAGCTGTAGCAGGGCATGTCGCCAGCTTCGCCATAGGAGCTGCAGCAGCGCTCCTAGGAATCAGGAGGGTGATGCCATGTGGAGGCTGCAGCTTCTCAAGCCAGCTCTTGAGGAGCATGCTGGCCTATGGGCTCCCAGTCTATGTCTCGAACCTCATGCTGAGCTTCTCCAATAACTACCCTAGCATCGTGCTAGCCTGGTTCAGAGGAGACTTCGAGGTCGGGAACTTCAGTGCTGCAGTGAAGTTCATATTCTTCCTCTCAGCGATAGCCATGTCCTTCTCACTCGCCATGCTCTCAGCTTTCTCAAGGGCTTCAGCTGGAGGGAGAGCCGCGTACGTCTACGGGTACTCAGTCAAGTACCTGACTCTGGTCCTGCTGCCTCTGGTGGTCTGCACTTCAGCTGGAAGCAAGCTGCTAGTCAACTTATTCTATGGCAGAGAGTACACCCTAGCTCCAAAGGTGCTCTCAGTCTACTCCCTCACCTACATGCTAGTAGGCTTCGGCTACCTCGTGAACCAGAGCTACTTCAATGGAATAGGCCAGACCAAGGAGGTCCTGTGGATGAGCCTTGCTTCAGCAGCAGTCCTAACTCCAGTCGCCCCGCTGCTAGCCAAGCTATGGGGGGCTATCGGGATAGCCTTGAGCCTCATGGCATCACAGGCTGCATCCTGCCTAGTAGGCTTCAAGAGAGCTACAGGGAAGTTCAGTGCAACATGGCCTAAGAGCGACATAGCTAAAGCCTATGCTACAGCGCTCATAGCAGCTCCAGTAGCGGCCTTATCATACCTGAATGCTACACTAGGCTACGTGCTGCTCCCACTCTACCTCCTAGCCTACCTCACGCTGCTACCCATCACAGGAGCAGTCAATGGGAGAGACCTCGAGATCATGAAGTCAGCTGCAGAAGCTCTGCCAGTAAGCTGGGCTGCTAAGCCCCTCATAGGGTACCTGAGCTGGGTTCTCAGGAGGTCAAGCTCTTAAGCTACAGCAGCTGAGGCCTGGTATGAAGCCTAGGTTCTCTGTCTTGAGGGATGTTGAGGTTGGGGAGGGGACTCGAGTCTATGACCAAGTGAACCTGTATAAGTGTAGGATAGGGAGGAACTGCAAGATAGATGCCTACGTGTACATTGAGGAGGGTGTTGAGATAGGTGATAACGTGAAGATCAGGGCATTCACCTTCATACCAACTGGGGTGAAGATAGAGGATGATGTCTTCATTGGGCCTGGAGTCATCTTCACAAACGACAGGTACCCTAGGGTCAGGGGGAGGTGGAGGCTCCAGAGGACTACTGTGAGGAAGGGGGCATCCATTGGAGCTAGGGCAGTTGTGCTTCCAGGTGTCACGGTAGGAAGGTATGCCATGGTGGCAGCTGGCTCAGTAGTGACTAGAGATGTGCCAGACTACGCTATAGTAGCGGGGAACCCAGCTAAGGTCATAGGCTACACGAACACAGAGGTGTTCAAGGAGAAGGTCAGGAGGCACTTAAGTGGAGGTGAGGTAAGAGGAGAGGAGGCAGACTGGCCCTGGCCGTAGCCACAGAGCTCCTGAGGCCCTAGGCTACCCTGGCCTTATGCTAGTGCTTGCTGTGTTCTCCTGTCGAGCTGGTAGGTGTTGTCGGCTAGCTTATTAAGGCAGGTGTGTGCTGGCTTGTGGTGCTTGGGTTGGCTGACGAGACCCGTAGGCTGGCTGAGTTTGCTTCCTCAGTCTCCTATAGGTCTCTGCCAGAGGAGGTCGTGGACAGGGTTGGGCTGCTCTTCGCTGACTGGCTTGCTTCAGCTCTAGGAGGGGCAGCTGAGGCCCCGGGGAGGATTGCTGCTAGGGTTGCTAGGAGGCTTGGTGGCCACCCTGAGTCCACTGTGCTGGGGTATGGGGAGAGGGTCTCTTGCTTTGCTGCAGCTCTAGCCAACGGCATCATGTCCCACATCCTAGAGCTGGATGACGTGCACAAGAAGTCTGTTACGCACCCTGGTGCAGCTGTCTTCCCAGCTGCCTTAGCTGTGTGGGAGGTTGTGGGGGGAGGAGGCGAGAGGCTTGTTGAGGCTGCTGTGGCAGGATACGAGCTCGTAGCGAGGGTTGGGGAGGCAGCTGGGAGGAGCCACTATGAGATCTGGCACACGACTGCTACAGCAGGGACCTTTGGCGCTGCAGCTGCGGCAGGTAGGCTGCTCGACCTGAGCCCAGAGGAGATGGCTTGGGCTCTTGGGTCAGCTGGCACATCAGCTTCAGGCCTCTGGGAGTTCCTGGAGCAGGGTGCGATGAGCAAGCACCTCCACGCTGGCAAGGCTGCTGCACTAGGAGTGCTCTCAGCCATGCTGGCTGAAGAGGGCTTCACAGGCTCAACAACCATCCTGGAGGGCAGGAGGGGGTTCCTGAGGGCCACTTCAAGGCAGCCAAGCCTAAAGCCCCTAGTTGAGGGGCTTGGGGAAGGCTATAAGGTGATGGAGGTATCGATAAAGCCCTATGCCTCATGCAGGCACACCCACTCAGCTATAGACGCGGCTCTCAAGCTCAGAGAGGAGGTAGATGTAAGGGAGATAGCTGAAGTCAAGGTTGAAGTCTACAGTGATGCCCTGAAGATAGCTGGGAACCCCAGCCCAAAGACACCGTATGAGGCGAAGTTCAGCGTCAGCTACTGCGTAGCTGCTGCACTCCTCTACGGGAGGGCGGGGATCCATGAGTTCACTGCAGAGAAGCTGAGGAGCAGAGAGCTCAGGTCTCTGATGAGGAAGGTGAAGGCTGAGGCAAGCAGTGAGCTGGACAGGATGTACCCTGAGAAGTGGCCTGCCAGGGTCACAGTCTACACTGAAGGCAGCTCGTGCTCAGCTCAAGTAGACTACCCACTAGGAGACCCAGAGAACCCGGTGTCAAGGCAGCAGCTTGAAAGGAAGTTCAGAGAGCTGGCATCTAGGGCACTGCCCTTGGAGAGGGCGCCGAAGGTGTTTGAGCTCGCATCCAAGCCATGGCTCCTGAAGTCTCCAAGAGACCTCATGGACATGCTTTAGCTCATGAGCTAGCTGGTAGAGCTCTGCTGCTGGGGCAGCTGCTAGCTGTGCCTGAGCTTCTGGCCTAGGACGATCTCAGCTAGCCCCTCCTCCAGCTTTACCTTGGCTTGGAAGCCTAGCTCCACCCTGGCCTTCGTCACGTCAGCGTAGCTGTGCCTTATGTCACCTGGCTTCGGTGACGTGTGCAGTGGCTTGAGGTCTAGCTTAGCTAGCTTTATGCACAGGTGTGCTAAGTCTATTATCCTAGTGGGCTTCCCTGTTGCTATGTTGTATACTGGGCTTGGAGTCTTTTTGGTCAAGGCTAGGAGGGCTGCTTGAGCTGCATCTGAGGCGTGTATGAAGTCTCTTGTCTGCTCTCCATCCCCGTAGACTACTGGAGGCAGGCCTCTTGCGACTCTGGACGTGAACTTCGCTATCACACCTGAGTACTCTGTGTCAGGCTGCCCTAGGCCATATATGTTGAAGTACCTGAGTGAAACAGCCTTCAAGCCTCTCTTGGCGTATGCTTTGGTGTAGAGCTCTCCTGCCAGCTTGCTTACCCCATAGGGTGAGATGGGTGCTGTGGGGGTGCTCTCCTTGAGCGGGAGCTCAGCTGGCTCTCCGTAGACTGCAGCTGAGGAAGCGTAGACGAGCTTCTCGACTTCAGCCTGCAGAGAGGCCTCTAGCACGGTGGCTGTCCCACCTGCGTTCACGTCGTTCACTTCACCTGGTCTCATCCAGGAGTGCTCTACGCTGACCCTGGCTGCGAGGTGCACCACGTACTCTGCTCTCCTGGCTAGCTGCCTCATGAGCTCAGCGTCCCTGACATCCCCCCTGTAGAACTCTGCCTTGCCAGACTCAACTAGCTTGGAGATGCTGCTGTAGCTTCCAGTGCTGAGGTCGTCTAAGATGATGAGGTGGAAGCCCTCGCTAGCCAGCAGCTTAGCCACATAGGAGCCTAGGAACCCTGCTCCACCAGTCAGCAGCACTGACATGAGAGCCCCTAGGCTAAGTGGATTTATGCTTAAGCCTCTATCTCCAGGTGGTGCTCCTCTACCTGAGCAGCCTTCCTCTGCTCCTCCATCCTCCTCCAGGCTTCGCTTGGCATAGCAGCTGCTTTAGCGGGGTAGATGTCCACGTCCACGTCTACTAGGACTGGGAAGGGAGCTGGGACAGCTGGGCCCCATGCCAGGGCCTGGTGGTCTGCTAGCCCTGGGAGTACCCTCCTCAAGCTGCTGTCTCCCTGCTCAGTGTACCTTGCTATGGCATCCTGGTCTGCTCCGCTCCTCATCCTGAAGCAGAAAACCGAGTTTGCTTGGCTTATCACGTTCTTGGAGACGTAAGCTGGCCTCTGGGTGACCACTATGAACCCTAGGTTGTAGCCTCCAGCCTGGCTGACTGCCTCAGTGAACACCTTGTCCACCCCTGTGGCCTGTGGGTTGCTGACCATCGGGGCGTTCCTCTCTGGGGCAATGTACTGGGCTTCCTCCACCACAGTTATCAAGGCGAAGCCTCCTGTGCTCCTCTGCTCCACAGCGTAGTCTATCAGGGTTCTGAGGAGCTCCTTGACCACCATGTACTGCCTCGTGAAGTCCACGTCGACTGAGAAGTCCACTATGGTGAGGGGGAACCTCCTTATCAGCTCAATGACCTCAGCTGAGTCTCTGCACGCGAGCTCATCTATCACATCCTTGCACTCCTCTATCCTGACAGCTATCTCAGCCAAGTACCTGCGTCCTCCAGTCAAGCTGAGCAGAGACCTGCACTCTGAGAGTATGGCCTTGCTGTTGACTGGGTCTCCACGCCTCTGAAGCCTCTCAACAGCCTCCATAACGACCTGAGCTGCCTTAGCCCTGGTGGAGGTGTAGCCTAGCATCCTAGCTATGTCACCTGGTGTAAGAGACCTGCTTGAAGCCAGCGCGTCATATGGTATCGTGACCCCACCGTACCTGGCTAGCGGGGTGTACTCTCCTCTCCTATCCAGGACGAGGAGGGTAGGCCTGTACTTGAGGAATGTGAGGCTCCTCCTCAGCAGTGTCATGACGAAGCTGCTGTTGTGCACGAAGAGGCTGTTAGCTAGGAAGGTGCTCCCGTCAGCGACATCTATGTCATACACCAGGGGAGGGAGCCTAGCTCTCACAACCCTCTTAACTGGGTCTAGCGTGATCCACTCTGATGCAACAGCCTCTAGGACAGCCAGGCTCCTCCTAGCCTTCTTCAGCGAGGCTCCTCTCCCAGCCCTGCTGAGGAAGCTCCTGAGGGCTCTGGTCAGCTTAATCAGGGTTTCTCTGCAGCATATGCCCTCCTTACAGGCCTGCTTGACCTCGCTGAGCTTCAGCTCAGCTTGGACAGCAAGCTTGTGCAAGCTCACCCTCAGGGCCTTCCTGCAAGCATCCAGGAGGCTGCCGACATAAAGCTCGCTGCACTCCCCGCTGTGCCCTGGAAGCTCCTCTCCCCGAGGGGAGATCATCATCATGCCCTCTCTGAGGAGGGAGGCCTTCGTCACGATAGCTCCGCCAGCTGTCACAGCTATGACAGAGTGGTCCCTCGTGACCCTCAGCCTCCTACCGCTCTCGGTCTCGACCTCAACCCCCTCTAGCGGAGCTCTGTGCCTCAGAACTCCAGCTACCCTGCTCCACCTCCAGCTCAAGTTGCTGCTCAAGGAGAGCGTGTAAAGCTCGCTTTCAGGTGTGAGCTCAGAGACCTCAACCCACCTAGCTGCCCTATCAGATGTCGTGTAGACTAGAACTCTGGTGTCAGGGGTGACGCTCTTGCCGCTCCTGGTCATCCCAGCTACAAAGGCGTGCCCTCTAGCGATGGCATCAAGGTCTATCCAGAAGGTAGCTCCCACACCTGATATCGTCCCAACTGGAACCCTAGCCTGGGAGCGGGGAGCGTAGCTCTCGAAGAACTGCTTCAGGGTGTAGCTGTCAGGCTTGTAAACTGGAGTCCAAGTCGGCGGAGGAGCCTCGAGGTACATGAACCTGCCTGAGTCGACGTACCCGAGCACCTCACACTCTCCAACAATGTACTCAAGCTGGGTTCCAGCTTGGAGCTCTAGCCCGCGGCTTCCAGCTAAAGCTCCTAGCGCCCCGAGGGTCATCTCAGGGTTTATCGGCTTCAGGTTGGACACCCTCATGAGCACGAGCTTGGTGCCACCGTGGTACAGTGGGTGCTCTATGACGCAGAAGTCACCTACCTTCACGTTCTCATCGTTCTTCTTAACGAAGAGGACCTTCTGGATGTCGCTTTCAGCTAGGGTGAACCCTATTACCCTCATCTCTACACCTCAAGCTTCTCTCCATAGAGCGGAGCCAGAGCTGCCAGGGCTTCAGCTGGAAGCTCTCCGCTTGAGACCCTCTTCATCACACGTGTGAGCAGCGATAAGGCTGCTGCTCTAGCTGACTTGGGGGACACCTTAGCATAGTGGTCTGCTACCTCAACTGGAACTGGGAGCCCTGAAGCTGGGCTGCTCCAGCAGAAGACCTCGTCTACAGCCTGCTCTGCCTCAGCCTCCTGCTCCCCTGGGAACTCAACCCTCACAACCCTCCCAGTAGCAGCCTTCACGTAGCAGTAGACAACCCCCCTGCTGGACTTCAGCAGCCTAGTCCTGTAGCTGCGTGGCAAGAGCATCGCACAGAGGGCAGCGTCCCTGAGCTTCCCTCCATTGAGCTGCCTAGCGAGCTCGCTGCTCCTAGCCCTCTTCACAACCCCAGCTACAACCACTCCTCTAGAGACGCAGGTGTCTATGAGGCTGAGCAAGGCCTCTGATGCGCTCCTGTAGTCCCTCATGTAGCCCTCTGAGCCCCTCTTGAGCCAAGTTGGAGGGGTCAGGGAGCCGTCCCAGACCAGGAGGCTTGGCCTCCACTTCTCTAAAGCTGAAGCTGAGACCTCAGCTTGAAGCCTCAAGGCAACCAGGCTTGCTCTGTCAGATGGGGTGTCTTCGCTGCTCCAGACCTCGCTTGGGCTGTAGCAAGCTGACAGTATGTCAACTGGAGAAGGCCTACTGGCGAAGACGCATGCTACAGCTGAGACAAGAGGGAGGTAGCCTGAGACAAGCTCAACTCCGCTGTACCCTGCGTCAGATGAGCAGAAGACCCCCCTTGGCCTCCTCGGCTGGAGCGGCTTTGGGTCGAGCTCAGCTAGGAGCTCACCCCCCCTGGCCTTGAGCTCAGCTAGCTCCTCAACAAGCCTCCTGAAGGCCTCTGTGCAGCTGGACGAGAGCGCAGCAAGTGAGCCAACATAGCTCTTGGATAAGTCCTTCTGGACCCAGTTGTCAAGTGGAAGCTGAGCCAAGGGGGGCACCACTCCAGCAGCTAAAATATGGCGCGCTGAGCTAGGCTTTAACAGTATCTTTCTGAGAGCTCATTTTACAGCCTAAAGCGGAATTTGAGCCTGAAAAAACCCTACATGCTGGAAAAACATTGCACTATGCTTCCTCCAGGTTTTTTCAGCGGAGCTCCCTGTTTGGCCACAAAGCTTATATTTGATGTATGCAGAGGTTTTATGTCAGAAAAAATAATTTTGGCAGGCTGCCAGCTGGTGGCCCAGATGCAGCAGAGCACGTGGAGCGGGCTAGGAGAGCAGAAGACCCTAGTGGTAGCTGAGGGAAGCCTAGAGACAATGCTGGAGGCCTTTAAAGCCGTGATGCCTCACATGCTGATAGTCCTGAGGCAGAAGAGCGGTGGGGCATCAGATGTAGCTCAGCTTGAGCTCAGCTTGAAGGCCATACTCAGGGAGTTCCACACGCTGGAAGCTGAGCTCTCAGACTTCACCTCAGTGCTCTCAGCAGCCTGCAGGGCTATAGAGCAGGCTGAAGGCAAAGCCTATGTGCTGATAGACTCCAAGAGCCCAGCTGCCACAGCAGCGCTGTACACGGCATGCCTGCTCAAGGGAGCTCAGCCCTTCACCCTCTCAGCTGGAGCACCTAGCCCGCTGCCTGTGGCCAGGAGCCTTGAGCTAGGTGAGAACGAGAAGGCAGTCCTCCTAGCCCTCCTTGAGCTGGGTGAGGCAACAGTCAGGGAGATAGCCTCAGTGGTCAGCTTGGAGAAGGGCAGGAGGGGGAGGCCTAGGCGTGGGGAGGAGAGCGGGAAGGCTAAGGAGGCTCTCGTAGACTACTACATAGACAAGCTGAGGAAGCTTGGGCTGGTCAAGAACAGCTTGAGGAAGGCGAACAGGCAGCTGATATACCTCCTCAAAGAGGAAGGCGAGTCTACTGCTAGGTTCATTGCTGCAGCTGAAGGCTACCTGGCTCAGCCTCGAATCGAGGTTGAAGCCTAGTCCGAGAGTAGAGCGGAACCTTGTTATACCCTCTAGCTTAGGGCATGGGGCTTAGCTTGCTTCATACAGTAGAGGATGTTGTCGCTGTAGCTAGGTGGAGGAGGAGAGCTGAGGTCACAGAGGAGGATCTGAGGAGGGTTAAGGAGGGTAGGAGGAGGCTTGAGTCTCTGATATCAAAGGGGTACCTGATATACGGTGTGACAACCTCATTTGGCCCACTCTGCAACAGGGTTGTGCCAAAGAGGAAGGCTGAGGTCATCCAGTGGAAGCTGGTTGTGAGCCACGCCTCCAACGCAGGGGAGCTGCTTCCTGAGGAGGCTGTGAGGGCAGGGATGTACTGCAGGCTCCTAGTCCTGCTCAAAGGCAGCAGCGGGGTCAGGCCTGAGGTCGTTGAGCTCCTAGCTGAGATGCTCAACCGAGAGGTTACGCCAGCAGTCCCTGAGCTGGGGTCAGTTGGAGCCAGTGGAGACCTAGGGCACCTAGCTCACATAGCTGCAGCGATGGCAGGTGAGGGGGAGGCCTTCTACAGGGGGGAGCTGCTTCCTGCAGCAGAGGCCTTGAGGAAGGCTGGGCTCAAGCCAGTCAAGCTGAGCTACAAGGAGGGGCTTGCTCTGATAAACGG